>OGON01002813.1_pt1 | contig 10119 bp, 6 predicted proteins | sample 1552671 | NCBI WGS metagenome assembly OGON01 (sample SAMEA2580136, study PRJEB22360) | human gut metagenome | biome: human gut; feature: human-associated habitat; material: faeces | place: Denmark | collected 2008/2010 | reverse complement strand
TAGAGTTACAGGAGGATGAGAATGGAAGAAAAAGAAAAAGTATCGAAAAATTTTATAGAGATGGCGATTGACAAGGATTTAGAAGAGGGTGTCTATGACCATGTTATGACCAGATTCCCTCCAGAACCGAATGGATATCTTCATATTGGACATGCGAAGTCTATTTTATTAAACTATGGACTGGCACAAAAGTACAATGGTAAGTTCAATCTTCGGTTTGACGATACAAACCCTACAAAGGAAAAAGTAGAATTCGTAGAATCTATTAAGAAAGATGTAGAGTGGCTGGGTGCAGACTACGAAGACAGACTGTTCTTTGCTTCAAATTACTTTGACCAGATGTATGAAGCAGCAGTTACTCTTATTAAAAAGGGTAAGGCCTATGTCTGTGATTTATCCGCAGAAGAAATTCGTGAGTACAGAGGAACTTTAAAAGAACCTGGAAAGGAAAGTCCTTACCGCAATCGTTCTGTAGAGGAGAACTTAGAGCTTTTTGAGAAGATGAAGAATGGAGAGTTTGCTGATGGCGAAAAGGTTCTTCGTGCTAAGATTGACATGGCAGCCGGAAACATCAATATGAGAGATCCGATTCTTTATCGTGTGGCACATATGACACATCATAATACAGGAGATAAGTGGTGCATTTACCCAATGTATGACTTCGCTCATCCAATTGAAGATGCGATTGAGGGTGTAACACATTCTATCTGTACACTGGAATTTGAAGACCACAGACCGCTTTATGACTGGGTAGTAAGAGAATGTGAATTTGCAAATCCACCGCGTCAGATCGAATTTGCAAAATTATACCTGACTAACGTAGTTACAGGAAAGCGTTATATCAAGAAACTTGTAGAAGATAAGATCGTAGACGGATGGGATGATCCGAGACTGGTTTCCATCGCAGCACTTCGTCGCCGTGGATTCACACCGGAATCTATCAAGATGTTCGTTGACCTGTGTGGAGTTTCCAAAGCACAGAGCTCTGTAGATTATGCAATGCTCGAGTACTGCATCCGTGAGGACCTGAAGCTGAAACGTCCGCGTATGATGGCGATCCTTGATCCGATCAAGCTCGTGATCGATAACTATCCGGAAGGACAGGTTGAGTATCTTGAAGCTCCGAATAATATGGAGAATGAGGAGCTTGGAACCAGAAAGATCCCGTTCAGTGGAGAACTTTATATTGAACGTGATGATTTTATGGCAGAGCCTCCTAAGAAATACAAACGTCTCTATATTGGAAATGAAGTTCGTCTTATGAATGCATATTTTGTAACCTGCACAGGTTATGAGGCAGATGACGACGGAACGATCCGTGTAGTCCACTGTACCTATGACCCGGAGACTAAGGGCGGAAATGCACCGGACGGACGTAAGGTAAAAGGAACGATCCACTGGGTGGAAGCATCCAATGCAGGTAAAGTTGAGGTAAGACTTTACGAGAATATCGTAGATGAAGAAAAAGGTGTTTACAATAAAGAAGATGGTTCTCTTAATGTAAATCCGAATTCTCTTACAGTAACAAGTGCTTATGTAGAGCCGGAGCTTCTGAAAGCAAAAGGTTATGACAGCTATCAGTTTGTACGTAACGGTTTCTTCTGCGCAGATATCCATGACTCCAGGGAGGGAGCACCGGTATTTAACCGCATTGTATCTCTGAAGAGCTCTTTCAAATTACCGAAAGCATAAAAACTGTCAAAAAGAATACGAAACATATGACAGCAGTACACCGTGAACAGGTATCAGGGTGTACTGCTTGTTTTGTTTTATCGTCATCAGGAATAAATGGATAAGTACAAAATGCTCCTGCAACGATTTCGGTTGCGCCCATTTACAGAAACGGTTATACTGATAACACAGGAAAGAGAGGAATTACACATGAAGAAAATCGTGCTTGCTTCCGCATCTCCCAGGAGGCGGGAACTTTTAAGCCAGGTAGGAGTCGCCTTTGAAGTGAAGCCTGCCAGCGGGGAAGAACGGATCACCAGTGCAGAGCCTGCGAAAGTGGTGGAGGAACTTTCTCGTCAGAAAGCTATGTTTACGGCATACGCGCTGGAGGAAGAGGAGAACCGAGATCTGAGAGATGTGGTTGTGATCGGTGCAGATACCGTTGTATCTTATGAGGGTAAGATTTTAGGTAAACCGGCAGATGAGACAGCTGCAATAGAGATGCTCGCTATGCTGCAGGGGAATACACATCAGGTATATACCGGTGTAACTTTGCTGATAAGAGAAAAAGGGAGATGGAAAGCTCATACCTTCCATGAGTGCACAGATGTGAGCTTTTATCCGGTGACAGAGGAAGAAATAAAGGAATATGTAAACAGCAAAGACCCAATGGACAAAGCCGGAAGCTATGGGATCCAGGGCGCCTGGGGAGCCTATGTGAAGGGAATCCGTGGTGATTATAACAACGTGGTGGGACTGCCTGTGGCAAGACTGATCTATGAGACAAAAAAACTGGGAATGAACCTGAGAGGATGAAAGACAAAATGATAAAAGCTTGTATATTTGATCTGGATGGAACAATTGCGGATACACTGGAATCTATGGCATATGTGGCGAATGAGATCATGGAAAAGTTTTCCCTGAAACCACAGCCGGCAGATAATTTTCGTTATTACAGCGGTGAGGGTGCAGATATGCTGATCAGAAGATGCCTGATCGATGCAGGAGATCCGGAGCTGGTACACTACGAAGAAGTCAGGGAACTTTATCGCAGGAAATTTGATGAAGATCCGCTGTATAAAGTTGTGCCATATAAAGATATGCCGGAAACCCTTCAGAAGCTGAAACATACAGGCCTTAAGATGGCTGTATGCTCCAATAAGCCTCATGTTGCGGCGCAGAAAGTGGTAAAGGCGATCTATGGCGATCTGTTTGATGAGGTGATGGGACAGCAGGAAGGAATCCGCAGAAAGCCGGCGCCGGATGGTCCGCTGAAGATTGCAGAAGATTTCGGCGTAAAGCCGGAAGAATGTATGTATATCGGAGATACAAAGACAGATATGCAGACAGGAAGTGCTGCTGGAATGTATACCGTTGGTGCACTATGGGGATTCCGTGACAGAGAAGAGCTTGAAAATAACGGTGCAGATATTGTAGCAACTGTACCTGGTGATCTGTTTACTATTTATGAGGAGAAGCAGCATGATTAAGATGGTTGCCAGTGATCTGGATGGAACGCTGCTTATCGGTGGAAGACAGACGCTGCCGGAAGAGATCTTTCCGCTGGTAAAGGAACTGAAAAAAATGGGAATCCTCTTTGTGGCAGCCAGTGGCAGACAGTATGCCAATATGAGGAATCTTTTTGCGCCGGTAAAGGACGAGATGGCATTTATCAGTGAAAATGGCGGGCTTGCTGTCCAGAATGAGAAGCTTCTGTACTGCGACAGCTTTGACAAAGAACTGGTCAGAGAGATCATTCAGGCAATATGGGAAAAGCCCGGAGCGGAATTTTCCTGTTCTACAAAGGATTTTTATTATATCATGCCCAAGACAGAACATTATCGCCATCTGATGATCGAAGAAGTGAAAAATCAGTGTAAGATCATAAAGAGTTTTGATGAGATCACAGAGCCTTGTATGAAGGTTGCAGTTTATGAGAGAGAAGGAATGACGGAGGAATCCATCCGGTACTGGAGAGAACGGTTCAAAGACAGATGTACTGTTGTGACATCCGGATTTGCGTGGGTGGATTTTGTTCCATTTACCACGAACAAAGCAAAAGGGATCCGTAAATACCAGGAACTTTTGGGAATCGGACCGGATGAATGCATGGCGTTCGGGGATGAATACAATGATATTGAAATGATGAAATCTGTAAAATACAGCTTTGCCATGAAGCATGCGAAGCCAGGGGTAAAGGCGGCGGCTTTCTACGAGACAGAGAAGGTGGAACCAGTACTTCGCAGACTGATCGCGGCGGGCGGAGATATAAAGGAGGTACTTTAATATGTACAAGAAAGAATATGTCCAGACATTTCTGGAAAAACAGGGTCAGCTTTTTGATGAGCCGGTAGCAGAGGATTTTGAGGAGGCAGAGGAATTTCTAGAGGATTGCATGGCAGTTGTGCTGGATTCCCTGAAGGATGTTAAAAAATATCTGGATGGAATGGGCGCAGATGTGGAGGGGATTTCCCTGAAGGAGCTGGAAGAAGAAAGCGAAGTATTTAAACTCCCGGACGGAAAATATATGATCGTAGAAGGCTGACGGAAAGCAGGGATTACACCTCTGAAAATTAAATATGATAAACTTGCATCAGCAAAAGAAAGCCCTGCGTAGAAAGGGTAAATGTGGGGAAAATAAAATGATGTAAAGGAGGATGGGATATGAAAAAAAGCAGAGTGCTGGCAGTCGTCATGGCTGTGCTTATGATGGTAACGCTGCTTCCATCGATGGTATTTGCCACTGCAGCTCCATCTGGAAATCTTGATGGAAAGCTGAAGGTCAAAGGAACACTTGCGATCGGGTCTACCTTAAGTGCAGATTACTCAAAGGTCAAGCCGGAGGGGATCACAGATGATAATGTGAGTTTTTCCTGGTCATTAAAAGACGGAGACCTTCTTACAGAGGTAGGAACTGACAAGACTTATAAAATCGATGAAAAAGATCTGGGTATTCCGATCGTTCTGAAGATCACCGGAAAAGAAGAGACGGGAGTCAGTGGTGAGCTTACGGTGACGACCCAGGAGGTTTCCGAAACAGAGGAGGAAGCCAAAGCACTGGCAGAAAAGAAAAAGGAAGAAGCCAAAGCAGCAGGAGAAGATCCGGATGCGGAGGAAAGTGAAGCTTCGGAGTCTTCAGAGAACACGCCGGATACAGAAGCTGGAACGTCAGAGGAGCCTGATAGTGCTCAGCCTGAGGAAACCATAGAGCCGGCAGAAGAAACGGAGTCTGCGGATGTGCAGGAGAATACAGATGTACAGGAATCTGCAGATACCCAGGAGCCTGCTGAAAACTCTGTTATAGAAGTAAACGGAGAACAGTCAGGGTCTCAGAATACCGATGAGGCAGATACATCTGGAGATAGTCAGACAGAGACACCGGATTCCGCAGATACAGCAGCAGACGCTTCCGAAAAAAATGAGGAACCGACATATTCGGCATCTGCATACACGGAAGATGGAAGTGGAATTCTGGATTTTGGTTCCGTGGAAGAGGGATATACGGAAATTCCGGAAGCACAGATGGTTACTATCACAAATAACGGAACCGGGGATCTTAATTTTAAAGAGATCGCCCCGGAGAATTTCATGGCTGCGGATATTAACGATGCGCCATTAAAGAGTGGTGAAAGTGTTGCTGTGTGGGTAAAACCACGAGAAGGTCTGAAGGCTGGAGAATACAAAGATCTGATCACGTATCAGACAGAAGAAGGTGCCGATGTCTTCTTTGAAGCGGACTTTACAGTAAAAGAACCGGAAAATAAAAAAGTCGAAGATCATGAAAATAATGAGCAGACAGATCCCGGGGAAACATCGGACCCTGCAGCGGAAAAAATATACAAGCTAATTGCGGATCCGACAGAACTGCCTTTTGATGATCTGACTGCCGGTTATGAAAAGGTAGAAACAACAAGTACAGTCACGATCAAAAACGAAGGTACAGAAGCTGTGACGTTAGTACAGCCTGAGTCGGAGTTTTTTGATATTGCGCCGGTCAGTGAAGTGGAGAGTAGCGGAAATATCCAGTTGGCGCAGGGAGGAGAGCAGACCTTTACCGTACAGCCTAAGCTTGGACTCTCTGCAAAAGATGATCCATACGTGGAAGAGCTTGTATTTGCTTCTGATGAAAGCACGGAAGCATCTGCTACAGTGACGGCTTCGGTTATGGTAAAGACAGAAACACCAAAAACAGTTACTGCAACAGTGAAACCGGAAGGTCCTCTGAAGTTTGGAACACTGGAACAGGGCTATGAGACTGCGCCGGATGCACAGCCTGTAACCGTAGAGAATACAGGTACAGAGGCTATCCGGATCCAGCTTTCTGCTCCGGAGGATTATGAGGTGGGAGAGCTTTCTGCGGAAGTGCTCAATCCCGGAGATAAGGCGGCAATCTTTACCGTACAGCCCAAGACCGGTCTTCAGGCCGGAGATCACAGCGATACGATTTCTGTGACAGATCAGAATACCGGAAACACACTGGCTGAAGTCCGGCTGGAATTTACAGTTTCGGAACCGGAACCCAATCCCGGTCTTTCGGTAACAGACAGTCTGGAGTTTGGAACCAAAGAGGAAGGCTATAAGGAACTTCCTGATGCGAAGACAGTTACAGTTACCAACACCGGAAATACAAAGATCGTTCTGAAACAGCCTTCATCAAATGCATATACAATTGGTACACTTTCCGCCACAGAGCTGGAAGCAGGAGATAATGCAACCTTTAGCGTACAGCCGGTCAGCGGACTTTCACAGGGGGAATATCTGGAAGACATTGTGATCGCCAATGATGCAAATGTGGAAGCTTATGTAAATGTCCATTTCAGCGTTACAAAGAAAAAAACAGATAACGGTAAGAAGGCGAATAACCTTACAGGCATCAAAAAGCCATCCGATATCAAAGATCTACCCAATGGAACCCAGAAAACCCAGAAAGCCCTGAAGCTTCCGGGAACAGTAAAGATCACTACAACAAAGGGAGAGCAGAAGGCATCTGTTAAATGGGATGTTAAGGGATCTTCTTATGATCCGTCTTCTGCAGAACGTCAGATATTTAATGTAAAAGGTACCGTCATTCTTCCGGAGGGGGTTAAGAATCCCAACAAGATCAGTACAGTGATCGCAGTAAGTATTACAGTAAATGGATATCAGGGCACGGAAGCCGCTGCATCGGACAATAAGATCACAGGCATTGATTCCAATGGCAAGTATGATACCAATACAAAGATCACCTTTACAGCAGCTGGTGCAGGAATGGATAATACAAACCCGCGTAAGGGAGATACCAGATATCAGCCGAAGAGCTGGAAGATCACAGAGACCCGTACCTGGGATGGAGAGCCTTATACTGCAACATTCCGTGTCAGCAAGCCGGGAAAATATACTCTGAAAGTTACCTTTGGACAGCAGAAATACGACGGCTCCAGCTGGAAGGATACCGGTACACAGTCAGAAAGTACGGTTACTTTTACGGTATCACAGGCAGCAGTTCTTACTGCGACTCCGAGTCCGGCAGTGACACAGACAAATCAGAAATCTGCAGTGCAGACGGGAGACAGTACACCGATCATGACATTTGTGATTATTTTGATCGTGGCTGTGGTATGTATTGGAGGAATCCTTGTATATCGTAGAAAGAAAAAATAAGAACAGAATGTAGAAGATAGTTTTACAGCACCCTCCGTACAAAAAAAATGTACGGAGGGATTTTTTTGCACATAGAGATCCGTTTTACATGCTGTTGCTAGCACTCTATAATGATGAGTGCTAAATTTTTCTTGACTTTTGTAAAAAGTCGTATTAGTATATATTTATTGAAAAAAACAACAGGTTTCCGACTCTGTCGGAACATCAGAAATAAAAACAAAAATAAAAACAAAAGGAGAGTGACATATATGTCAGCAAAACATGGCAGTTTATCAATCAACAGTGAAAATATTTTTCCGATTATCAAGAAATGGTTATATTCCGACCATGATATTTTTGTAAGAGAGATGATCTCCAACGGATGCGATGCGATCACCAAACTGAGAAAGCTGGAAGTTATGGGAGATTATACATTCCCGGAAGGTTACAAACCGGCTGTAAATGTTATCGTTGATCCGGATCAGAAAACTTTGAAGTTTATCGATAACGGTATTGGTATGACAGCAGATGAAGTAGAGGAATATATCACACAGATCGCTTTTTCCGGTGCCACAGAGTTTCTTGAGAAATATAAGGATAAAACAACGGATGATCAGATGATCGGTCATTTCGGACTTGGATTTTATTCTGCATTTATGGTTGCAGATGAAGTTCATATCGATACTCTCTCTTACAAGGAGGGTTCCACACCGGTACATTGGACCTGTGACGGTGGTACGGAGTATGAGATGGCAGACGGAAACAAAACAGAACCGGGAACAGAGATCACTCTTTTCCTCAATGAGGAAAGCCTGGAGTTTGCCAATGAATATCGTATGAGAGAGGTTATCGAGAAATACTGTTCTTTCATGCCGGTAAATATCTATCTTTCCAAAGCAAATGCTGAACAGGAGTATGAAACCATCGATGAGGCAGATCTCCGTGAAGATGATGTGGTAGTTGAACATATCCATGAGGATGCCAAGACAGAGGAAAAGGAGAATGATAAAGGCGAGAAAGAAGTTGTGGAAGTTTCTCCTGCCAAAGATAAAGTAAAGATCAATAAACGGCCGGTATCCTTAAGCGATACACAGCCGCTCTGGATGAAACACCCAAATGAGTGCACGGATGAAGAGTATAAAGAATTTTACCGTAAGGTATTTATGGATTACAAGGAACCGCTGTTCTGGATCCATCTGAACATGGACTATCCGTTCAACCTGAAGGGTATCCTGTATTTCCCGAAGATCAGGACAGAGTATGATTCCATTGAGGGAACCATCAAGCTTTATAATAATCAGGTATTTATTGCAGATAACATCAAAGAGGTGATCCCGGAATTCCTTCTTCTTCTGAAAGGCGTGATCGACTGTCCGGATCTTCCACTGAATGTTTCCCGTTCTGCACTGCAGAATGATGGTTTTGTGAAAAAGATTTCTGAATACATCACCAAGAAAGTAGCAGATAAGCTCACCGGAATGTGCAAGACAGACAGAGAGTCTTATGAGAAGTACTGGGATGATATCAGCCCGTTTATCAAATTTGGATGCATCAAGGATGCGAAATTTGGTGAGAAGATGAATGATTATATCCTCTTTAAGAATCTGGATGGCAAATATCTTACCCTGAAAGACTGCATTGAGGAAAATAAAAAAGAAGAAACAAAAGCAGCTGAAGAGGAGAAGACAGAGGAGAAAGCTTCTGAAGGATCCCAGAATGAGGAACCGGAAAAAACGGTGATCTATTATGTGACCGATGAGGTACAGCAGAGCCAGTACATTAATATGTTCCGTGAAGCGGGTAAAGATGCTGTACTGCTGAAGCATGTGATCGATTCACAGTTTATTTCCCATCTTGAACAGCAGGATCAGACGATCCAGTTCAAGAGAATTGATGCAGATCTGACAGAAGAGCTTCGTGAAGACGGAGAAGCGGATGAAACAACAGTCAAGACACTTACTGAGGTGTTCCGTAAGAATCTTGGCAAGGATAAACTTGAAGTAAAAGTAGAGAAGCTGAAAAATGAGGGAACTGCAGCGATGATCACTCTTCCTGAGGAGAGCCGCCGTATGCAGGATATGATGAAAATGTACAATATGTACGGAATGGATCCGAATATGTTCGGTGGTCAGGAAGTACTTGTACTGAACGCAAATCATCCTCTTGTAAGATTTATAGCAGAAAATCAGGGATCAGAGTATGTTCCGGTGATCTGTGAACAGCTTTATGATCTTGCAATGATGAGCCATAAACAGCTTTCACCGGACGAAATGACCAGATTTGTTCAGAGAAGCAATGAAATTCTGCTTATGCTGACAAAATAAGTTATGACAAAAAGGGACAGACGTTTAAATGAGTATTGCATTTAGGACGCCTGTCCTTTTTATATGAAAAAATTGGAAAAGTTTATCCTGTTATTCGGTTTTTTATAGATTTTATCTCGAAATTCCTAAAAAATATTACAATTCTCTTAATTTTTGTCTCGAAATGCTAAAAAAGGCAAATTTAACTCGTATTATATGTAGAGGCAAATCAAGGGCTGACTGCAGATGCAGAATCAGAAGTATAACTTATTGTGGGAGGGACAAAAAATGAGAGAGGTATACGGCACGATACGCAAACTTGGTGCGACATCGAAATATAAAGGATATTATTTTGTGGCGGAAGCCATACGCATGACAATGGAATTTCAGGAAAGACCAATGAAGATCACAAAAGATATTTATCCAAAGCTTGCAAAGAAATTTAAATCCAAGCCATCTAATATTGAGCATGATATTCGTACAGTAATAAATGTCTGCTGGCCTGCCAATAAGGAAACGATGGACC
>OGON01002808.1_pt1 | contig 10135 bp, 10 predicted proteins | sample 1552671 | NCBI WGS metagenome assembly OGON01 (sample SAMEA2580136, study PRJEB22360) | human gut metagenome | biome: human gut; feature: human-associated habitat; material: faeces | place: Denmark | collected 2008/2010 | reverse complement strand
CGGCCGTGAGGTCGATCCACACCGAATTGTCGGAACGGCGGTAGAAGACACCCTTTTTAAGCCCCTCCTCGACGAGCGACTTGCCCAGCAGGTAGGTCTGCGACTCGTAATAGACCTTGTCGAAATCGACGCCCAACGCCTTGTAGGTCACGTCGAAGCCCTCGTAAACCCAGCCGTTCATCGTCTCCCAGAGCGAGTACACCTCGGGGTCCCGGGCCTCCCACTTGCGCAGCATCTCCTGCGCCTGGAGCATGATCGGGGCGTTTTTCTTGGCCTCGTCCTCCGGCTGTCCCTGCGCGACCAGCTCCCTGATCTGCGCCTTGTAGTGTTTGTCGAACTCCACGTAGTACTTGCCCACGAGGTGATCGCCCTTCATCCCCGACGATGCCGGGGTTTCGCCGTTTCCGTAGAGCTTCCACGCCAGCATCGACTTGCAGATGTGGATGCCGCGGTCGTTCACCAGATTGGCCTTGATGACCGTATGGCCGTTGGCCTTGAGAATCTGCGCCACGGAGTAACCCAGCAGGTTGTTGCGGATATGCCCCAGATGGAGCGGCTTGTTGGTGTTGGGCGACGAATACTCGACCATCACGGTACGGCCCGTCGCGGGAGCCTGCCCGAAACGTTCGTCGGCGGCGACCTCGGCGAAGCGGGCCGCCCAGAACGCACTGTCGAGCGAAAGGTTGAGGAAACCTTTGATCACGTTGAACGACGCGATCTCGGGGACGTTGGCCGCCATGTATTCGCCGATTTCGGTCGCGGTGGCTTCGGGCGACTTGCGGCTTCGCCGGAGCAGCGGAAAGGTTACGAGGGTATAGTCGCCCTCGAACTCCCTGCGGGTCTTCTGAATCTGCAACTGCTCGTCGCCAAGCTCACCGTAAAGCGCCTCCACCGACCGGCGGACCGCATCCGAAATAAAGGTTTCGATATTCATATCCAATAGATTTTGCCTGCAAATTTAGCGTTTTTCAGCGAATAAGCAATTCCCCCGGGACCATATTCTTTGGTTTTAGCCCGACATCCATTATCTTTGCGACACAAACCGACAAGACATTCCATGGAAATTCTCGTCATTCTGCTGCTGATCCTGCTCAACGGGCTGTTCGCCATGTCGGAGATCGCGCTCATATCGGCCCGCCGCTCGAATCTGGAGATGCAGGCCCGGCAAGGCAGCGCAGGCGCCCGCCAGGCCCTGAAACTGGCCAAAGACCCCGACCGGTTCCTCTCGACCGTACAGATCGGCATCACCCTGATCGGCATTCTCACGGGTATTTACTCCGGCGACACGCTGGCGGCGAAATTCGGCGGAGAGCTGGCCCGACTGGGCATTCCGCTGCGCACGGCGACCGTCACGGCGCAGGTCACTATCGTCATCGCGGTCACCTACCTCACGATCATCTTCGGCGAACTGGTTCCCAAACGCATCGGCATGAACGCCGCCGAGCGGGCCGCAAAAATCGTTGCGCAGCCGATGCGGCTGCTTTCGGTCGCGGCGTCGCCCTTCGTGTGGCTGCTCTCCAGAAGCACGGCGGGCGTCGCCCGCCTGCTAGGCCTGCAACGGGCCGAGAGCAAGGTCACCGAGGCGGAAATCCGTTCGATCATCCAGGAAGGCGCCGAGGACGGCGAGGTGCAGGCGGTCGAACAGCAGATCATGGGCCGCGTCTTCTCGCTGGGCGACCGCACCGTGGAGTCGATCATGACCCACCGCAGCGAACTGGCATGGATCGACGCGGCGGCGTCCGCAGCGCAGATCCGCGAGACGGTGGCCCGAGCGCCCCACAACCGCTACCCCGTCGGCGAGGGAAGTCTCGACAAACTGCTGGGCGTGGTCTGCCTCAAAGACCTCTTCCTGCACCTGGGCGACGAGGGATTCGACCTGCGCAGGCTGGGGGCGGCGGGGGAATTGCTCCCTCGAGAAAGTCTTCCACGAAGGGTTCGAGGTCTACAACGCCCTCGAACAGCTGCGCACGGAGCAGCTGGGCTACGGCATCATCTGCGACGAATTCGGCGTGACGCGCGGCATCATCACCCTGCGCGACATTTTCGAAGCCCTGGTCGGCGAACTGCCCGACCCGCGCGAGGAACCGGACATCGTCCGGCGCGAAGACGGCAGCTGTCTGGTCGACGGGCAATGCCCTTTCTACGACTTTCTCGACTGGTTCGGTCTGGAAAACGCCCTGCCCTGCAACGCCTACAACACCGTCAGCGGCCTGATCCTCGACCAACTGGCCCACATTCCCGCCACGGGCGAGAAACTGGAATGGAACGGCTTCACGTTCGAAATCGTGGACATGGACGGCGCGCGCATCGACAAAATCCTCGTCAGCCAGAAACAACAGCCATGAAAATAGCAAATATAGAACTGGGCGAACGCGCCCTGCTGCTCGCTCCGATGGAGGACGTGACCGACCCGTCGTTCCGCTACATGTGCAAACGCTTCGGCGCCGACATGGTCTACACCGAGTTCATCTCGTCGGACGGGCTGATCCGCGACGCGGCGAAATCGCTCAAGAAACTCGAAATCGACGACACGGAACGCCCCGTGGGCATTCAGATATACGGCCACCTGATCGACCCGATGGTCGAGGCGGCGCGCATGGCCGAGGCGGCCGGTCCCGACGTGATCGACATCAATTTCGGCTGCCCGGTGAAGAAGATCGCCGGCCGCGGAGCCGGGTCGGGGATGATGCGCGACGTGCCGCTGATGGTCGAGATGACGCGCCGGATCGTCGCGGCGGTGAAGAAGCCCGTGACGGTGAAAACCCGCCTCGGATGGGACGAGGAGGCGAAAAAAATCGAAGAGATAGCCCTGCGGTTGCAGGATGTCGGCATTGCGGCCCTCACCATTCACGGGCGCACGCGGGCGCAGATGTACCGCGGCGAGGCCGACTGGACGCTGATCGGCAAGGTGAAGAACAACCCGCAGATACGCATTCCGATCATCGGCAACGGCGACGTCGATTCAGGTCCGAAAGCCCGCGAGATGTTCGACCGCTACGGCGTGGACGGCGTGATGATCGGCCGGGCGACCTACGGCCGGCCGTGGATATTCCGCGAAGTGAAGCACTACCTCTCGACGGGCGAAGCGCTGCCGCAGCCGTCGGTCGCGGAACGCGTGGCCATCGCGAAGGAACATTTACAGAAATCGCTCGAAATCAAGGGTGACCATGTCGGAATCCTCGAAATGCGGCGTCACATGACCAACTATTTCAAGGGGCTGCCCGACTTCAAGTCCACACGGCTGAAACTCGTGACATCGCTCGACACCGCCGAGCTGTTCGCCACGCTCGACGAGATCGCCTGCCGCTGGGGCGGCTACGATTTGAGCGAAGCGGTTCCGGCACCGCTGTCGCACAACCTGTGAAAAAGCGGGGCCGCAATGTGTGCGGCCCCGCTTTTTCATCGGAATCATACCGGTCCCTACTCGACCGTAATGCTGTTGAGCAGGCCGGTGCGGTTCCCGTAGCCGTCCACCTCGAAGGCGTAGATTCGGCCGAAAGCCGGGCGTTTGAAGAATAGCATAAAATAATGCACGATTTCGATTGGCATACAAATATAAATACATCAGCCGTTCCGGGGCACCAATATTTGACCAATCGACGACAATTTTTCGCCAACCGGACCCCTGCGGGGCATTTTGACTAAATCTTGCTTTTTTCTGATCAAAATATGGCAGGTAAAAAATTTTAATTTACGAAATTTGTATTCGTAAATCAGGATCTTAAAACCAACCCAACCATGAAAGCTCCCGTAAACGCCATGTCGCTGCGCCGGATCGCGAACCTGATGGTATATCTATTTGAGCGCCGACGACGGCAATACGGGCAACCATCAGATATACGTGCTCGAAAATCCGGAGCAGGCCCCCGCAAAGGTCGAAGCGATGGCCAAAGCGTATGAAGCCTGGGCAAAGCGCTGCATGGTAGAGCCTTACCCCGGACAGTTCAAGAAGAAGAGACAGTAAACACTATATTCAATCCTTTTATCAATCAGTAATGAAAAAAACAATTCTGACAACCGTGGCAGCGCTGAGCATGCTGTGCACCTTTGCCCAGTGGAAACCCGTGGGCGACAAAATCAAGACGCCATGGGCCGAAAAGGTCGACCCGGCCAACGTGCTTCCCGAATACCCGCGTCCGCAGATGGTACGCTCGCAGTGGGTGAATCTCAACGGCCTGTGGGACTATGCCATCAAACCCGTCGGCGCCATGGAACCGAAAACGATGGACGGAAAGATCCTCGTCCCCTTCGCTGTCGAATCCTCGCTGTCGGGCGTGCAGAAGGGCCTCACCGAGAAGGATGAACTCTGGTACCGCCGCACGTTCAGCGTGCCCGCCGCCTGGAAAGGCAGCAACGTGCTGCTGAACTTCGGCGCGGTGGACTGGAAAGCCGACGTATTCGTGAACGACATCCTTGCAGGCTCGCACACGGGCGGCTTCACGCCCTTTTCGCTCGACATCACCCCCTATCTCAAGGCCAAAGGCGAGCAGAAGCTGGTCGTACGCGTGTTCGACGGCACGGACAAGGGATACCAGCCCCGCGGAAAGCAAGTGCTGAACCCCAACGGCATCTGGTACACGCCGGTCAGCGGCATCTGGCAGACCGTGTGGATCGAACCGGTGGCGAAGAGCCACATCTCGGGCATCAAGGCCATTCCCAACCTGGACCAGAAGAACATCGCCGTAACCGTGGCGGCCGAAAACTGCACGACGGGCGATCTGGTGGAGGTGAAGATCCTCGACAAGGGCAAGCTCGTGGCTTCGGCGACGGGACTTCCCGGAAACCCGCTGCGTCTGGGCATCGCCGAGCCGAAACTCTGGAGCCCCGACTCGCCGTTCCTCTACGACATGGAAGTGTCGCTCAGGCAGGGCGGGAAAACCGTCGACAAGGTCGATTCGTACACCGCCATGCGCAAGATCGGAACCAAGCGCGACAAGGGCGGCATCCTCCGCATGACGCTCAACGACAAACCGCTCTTCCACTTCGGTCCGCTCGACCAGGGTTGGTGGCCCGACGGACTTTTCACCGCACCGACCGACGAAGCGCTGCTGTTCGACATTCTGAAGACCAAGGAGCTGGGTTACAACATGATCCGCAAGCACGTGAAGGTCGAGCCGGCGCGCTGGTACTACCACTGCGACCGCGAAGGCATTCTCGTATGGCAGGACATGCCCTCGGGAGACATGGGCAACAAGTGGGAAATGCACACCTACAACGGCGGTACGGACAAGAACCGCACGCAGGAGTCGAAGGACAACTTCAGCAAAGAGTGGAAGGAGATCATGGATTTATGCATGTCTTCCCCGAGCGTCGTGGTATGGGTTCCCTTCAACGAGGCATGGGGCCAGTTCGACACCGAGCGCATCGTGAACTGGACCATGGAGTACGATCCCTCGCGTCTGGTCAACCCCGCCAGCGGCGGCAACCACCGTCCCTGCGGCCACATGCTCGACCTGCACAACTACCCGGGTCCCGCCATGAAACTCTTCGATCCGCAGCGCGTGAACGTGCTGGGCGAATACGGCGGCATCGGGCTGCCCATGGAGGGACACCTCTGGTGGAACAAGCGCAACTGGGGCTACGTGCAGTTCAAGACCCCGGAGGAGGTGACGGCAGAGTATGAGAAATACGCCAAAAGCCTGATCAAATACGTGCGTCTGGGCTTCTCGGGCGCCGTCTACACCCAGACCACCGACGTGGAGGGCGAAGTGAACGGTCTGTTCACCTACGACCGCAAGGTGATGAAGGTGCTTCCCGAACGGCTCAAGGCCGCCAACAAAGCGGTCATCGAATCCATGCCGCTGGACATGGAGTAAACGCTCCGGATTCCTGCAAAAACAACCTCTGCGTACACTTAATAACGAAAAAGGGAACGGGCGTGAAATTCACGCCCGTTCCCTTTTCAATCCATCGCCTATTTCAGCACCCGCTCGACATAGGCCTTGTAATCCTTCACGACGGGTTCGTAGCCGTCGTCCTCGTACAGCGGCGAGGAGATCAGGAAATCGGCCGACGAACGGTTGATGGCCGTCGGGACGTTGTAAAGCGTCGCCAGACGCAGCAGCGCCTTCACGTCGACGTCGTGCGGCTGGGCCGACATCGGGTCCCAGAAGAAAATCAGCGCATTGATCTTTCCGTCGGCGATGAGCGACCCCAGCTGCTGGTCGCCGCCCAGCGGACCCGACTTGAGCAGCGTGATTTTCAGCTCGGGTTTCTCCTCCGTCTCGTCCTCGTGCTCCTCCCGGTGGTCGCGCAGGGTCTTTTCGACCATCTTGCCGGTCGTACCCGTACATACCAAATGGTGGCGGCTCAACTTGCGGCTGTTCCAGTCGACCCACTCCGCCAGGTCGCGTTTCATGTTGTCGTGGGCAACCAGTGCCAGCACTTTCGTTTTCCTCTCCATAACGACAGGTCTTTATGAAAGCCGCAGCGGCTTTCGGTTCGTCCCGGCACGGGCCGGGATATTTTTCGCTATTCGTTCTCGGCCGGAAGTTTGAACTCCGTGAATCCCGCCCCGACCAGCGTGTTGTACCACGCGAAACACTTCTTGATGTCCGAAACATGCACCCGGTCGCGGTCGTACTCGGGAAGCACCTCGGCAAACGCGGCTTTCAGCTTCTCGGGCGACTCCTTGGGGCTGATCGCCTCCTTGCCGCCCGTGTGGGCGTAGATCCGGGTGAAAACGTCGGCCAGCGCAATGTCCTCGCCTTCGGTGAACATCGAAATCTCCGAAAGGGCGCTCACCTTGGCATTCGCCGAGGCATTCATGCGCCGTCCGTCGAGCAGCGACTCGACGATCACGCCGCGCACGGACTGCGCCACGAATTTATAAAGTCCGGGCTGGCCCGAAATGGCCAGAATCTCTTTCAGTTCCATAAAATTGCTATTTCGTTGTTTAAATGGGTTGTTCGGATTCTTCCTCCTCTTCGTCGGGAACCGTATATTCCCGAAGCTGCGTATAGGAGGGCACATTGTATGCCGTGATGGCACGTATCCGGAAAGTCACTTTCCGGCCGGCTCTCTGCCGGGGAATGACTCCCTCGTAATCGAACGAGGTGACGTCGGCTGGCGGCTCGGTCTTCGCGACGGTCCTCACGTCGGATTCGTCGCCGTCGAGCATGTAGAGAATGCAGACGTTGCGCAGCCCGTAGGGGCACGAAACGGACACCTTCACCCGGACCTCCGAATCGAAGGCCATGGTCTGCGGCGACACGGTCACCTCGCCGAATTCCGCCGGGGTCGTATACTCGGGTCCCCGGTCAGGATTGCAGGCCGAAAGGCTCATTGCCGCAAGAACGGTGAAAAGGTGCGTTTTCATACCCTACTCTTTGGTCAGGTGCACGTCCATCTGCGGGAACGGGAAGTTGATGCCGGCCTTCGGCAGCTCCTTGTAGAACTGCTCGTTATGCTCGAAAAAGACGTTCCAGTAGTCAGCGTTCTTGACCCATGCGCGGATCGAGAGGTTCACCGAACTGTCGGCCAGCGCAGCGACCCACACCACCGGGGCGGGATCGGGCAGGACGCGCGGATCGGCGGCCAGCATCGAAAGGACGGCCTTGCGGGCCACATCCACGTCGTCGCCGTAGGAGATGCCCACGGTCCAGTCCACGCGGCGCGTCTCGGAGGTGGAATAGTTGTCGATGATGGCCGTCGCGATCGAGTTGTTGGGAATGTAGATCGTCTGGTTGTCGGCCGTGGCGATCACCGTCGAGAAGAGCTTGATGTCGCGCACGGTTCCCGACTGTCCCTGCGCCGAGATGTAGTCGCCGATGCGGTAGGGTTTCATCAGCAGGATCATCACCCCGCCGGCAAAGTTCTGGGCCGTGCCGCTCAAAGCCATACCGATGGCCAGCGTGGCGGCCGACGCGACGGCGATGAGCGATGTCACGTTGACGCCCAGCGTCGACACGACGATCAGGATGAGCAGCAGCGTGAAGAACGCGCTGACGGTATTACGCGTGAACGAACGCAGCGAAATGTCGACATTGCGGTGCTGCATGGCCACGTCGATCAGCCGCAGGAAGCGGCGCACGAGCCAGCGTCCGATGAAATAGATGGCTAGCGCAATGAGAACCTTGACAAGAATCCAGAGCGATTCACGAATCAGCGAGCCGAACAAAGTGCTGAAATCCATGTTCACGATCTTATTGACCGCTTCGGCCAGATTCGCTTTCTGCACACTGTCCGGCACGATCAGCGAGGCAGGTTCTTCGGCCGCTAAAAATGTCCACATAATTCCGTTTTTTAAGTTTGTGAGGCAAAAATAGCCAAAAAAAAGAGAACTTTATTAACTTTGTCTGCGCTTTTTGCAGAAAGCGCCGGAAAACACCATACATTATACGATGCAGAACAACGTTGAAATTATCCAGATCAACATTTCGGGTGAAGACAAACCGGGCATGACCTCGTCGCTCACCGAGATCCTCGCACGCTACGACGCCTTCATCCTCGACATCGGACAGGCCAACATCCACCAGTCGCTGACGCTCGGCATCCTGATCAAGACCACGGCCGACAAGTCGGGAAGCATTATGAAGGAGCTGTTGTTCAAGGCGTCGGAACTGGGCGTGATGATCCGTTTCACGCCCATCTCCGAGGAACGCTACAACGACTGGGTGGGCCGTCAGGGCAAAAACCGCTACATCATCACCCTGCTGGGCCGCACCGTCACGGCACGCCACATCGCCGAGGTGACGAAGGTCGTGGCCGAGCACGGGCTGAACATCGACGCCATCAAACGCCTCACGGGCCGCATGCCCCTCTGCGAGGACGACCGCGCCGCCAAGTCGTGCATCGAGCTCTCGGTGCGCGGATCGCTCACCGACCAGGAACGCAGCACGATGCAGGAGGGATTTATGAACCTCTCGGAGATCGGTCTCGACGTCTCGTTCCAGAAGGACGACATCTACCGCCGCAGCCGCCGCCTGATCTGCTTCGACATGGACTCGACGCTGATCGAGACCGAGGTGATCGACGAACTGGCCGAGCGCGCCGGCGTAGGCGATGCGGTGCGTGAGATCACGGCACGGGCCATGCGGGGCGAGATTGACTTCCGCGAAAGTTTTACCGAGCGCGTGGCCCTGCTCAAGGGGCTCGACGTCTCGGTCATGGAGGAGATAGCCCGTAACCTGCCCATCACCGAAGGGCTGGAGCGCATGATGACGATCCTCAAGCGCGTGGGCTATAAAACGGCGATCCTCTCGGGCGGGTTCACCTATTTCGGCAACTACCTGCGCCAGAAATACGGATTCGACTACGTATATGCCAACGAGCTGGAGATCGAGCAGGGCAAGCTCACGGGGCGCTATGTCGGCGAGGTGGTCGACGGACGCCGCAAGGCTGAACTGCTGCGGCTGCTGTGCCAGTTCGAGGAGATCAACATCGCCCAGTCGGTGGCCGTCGGCGACGGCGCCAACGACCTGCCGATGCTCAACCTCGCGGGCCTGGGCATCGCCTTCCACGCCAAACCCAAGGTAAAGGCCACGGCCCGACAGTCGATCTCGACCATCGGGCTGGACGGCATCCTCTACTTCCTGGGACTGAAAGATTCGCGTATCGAACAATAACATTGCTGGATACGCTTCCGCGCGACACGCCGCATCCCGCTTCGGTCCGGTCGTTATCGCCGCCTCCGGCGTCGTTCACCGGTCCGCCCCTCTCCCGGGGAAGGGCTTAACGGCAAACCGGCCGGGGTCCGTATGAATCACCGCATTGCGTAAAAATATGTTTCACTTCCGTCCCATACCTTTTTTCGGCGCCGTCGCCGCGCTCCTGCTGACCGGGTGCTACGACTCCCGGTTCGGGGAACCGGACGACGACGGCGAGGGGAAACCCGCGACGGAGACCATCGCCGCGCTGCGCGACCGCTATGCGGGCACGCCCTTCACCGTTACGGGCGACATCGTCGTCACGGGGAGGGTCGCGAGTTGCGACCGCGCGGAGAATTTCTACCGCACGCTCTGCATCTGCGACGCTGAAGCGGGACTTGAAGTGATGGCCGGTATCGACCATCTGCACAACGGCTTCCCCATAGGAAGCCGCGTAACGCTTTCGCTCCGGGGACTCGCCATCGCCGAAAGCCGCGGGGTGTTGCAGGCGGGACGTCCGCCCGCCCCCGCGAACGGCCGTAGGTGTA
>OGON01002799.1_pt1 | contig 10156 bp, 7 predicted proteins | sample 1552671 | NCBI WGS metagenome assembly OGON01 (sample SAMEA2580136, study PRJEB22360) | human gut metagenome | biome: human gut; feature: human-associated habitat; material: faeces | place: Denmark | collected 2008/2010 | reverse complement strand
CCCATTTCGGGGCCTACCGTTTTGCGCATCAGCGCAATATCATGGGTGGTCGCCCCGCCGGTGGAAAAGCCGGTGCTGGTCTTGACAAAATCCGCCCCGGCGGCCTTGGCAGCCTCGCAGGCCTTCACCTTTTCCTCATCGGTCAGCAGGCAGGTCTCGATGATGACCTTGACGGTGCGGCCGGCTGCCGCCTTCACCACGCCCGCAATATCCCGCTGCACCAGCGCCCAGTCGCCCGCCTTGGCAGCGCCCACATGGATGACCATATCCAGCTCCTCGGCGCCCATGGCCGCACAGCTTGCCGCCTCGGCCGCCTTCTGCTCCGGGGCGATGGCCCCCAGAGGGAACCCTACCACGCAGCACACCTTCACGCCGGTACCGTCCAGCAGCCGTGCCGCCAGCGGGATATAAACCGGATTGACGCAGACGCTGGCAAAGTGATACTCCGCCGCCTCGGCGCACAGCTTTTCCACCTGGGCCGGGGTCGCCTCCGGCTTCAGCAGGGTATGGTCGATCATCGACGCTATGGTTTTTTTATCCATGGATTTTGTCCTCCTGTTATTCCGCCTTTGCCACCTCGCCGGTGGTCAGGTCGATTTTATAGATATCGCCGCCAAAGGCGCCGTCACTCACCAAAAAGAACCCGTACCCCGCCTCGCTGTACTGCTTGGGGGAGGGCAGCTGCAGGCTGCGGAACCCGGTAATGGAGGTCTTTTCCACCACCTCGATGCCGGTATCGAAATCCTGCAGCACCGCGCCGGTCTCATCCAGCACCGTCACCCGGTAGTGCGGCACCCCGCCGGCCGGGATATCATTCCAGTCCTTCGGCACCCTGGCCCAGTAGCAGGTCAGCCGGCCGGCCGCTTTATCATGCTGCACCGCAAAAATACCGGTGATATAGCCGTCCATCCGGCCCTCCGCCGCCTCGGCGATCCAGCTGTTCTTGAGGGCGCAGTTCTCGCTTACGTTCCACACCTCGTCAAAATCATAGAAATCGACGCTGTAATAGTTGGCGATCCAGATATCCCCATCGGCGGTAAAGCCGAAATCCACCTTATAGGTCAAAAGCTCATTGCTGCTGCCGATGCGCCAAAGCCACGGCACCACCCGGACGGTCCCGGTCGCCTCGTCCTTCAGGTAGTAGACGCTGGCGCCGCGGCCGGTGGAATTGATGTAAAAATAGCGAATGGTGTACTTCCCGTCGGGGGAGGTACGGATGGTCTCCTCCTGGTCGCCCAGCCCGTCGCAGGTCAGCAGCCTTTCGGGGTCAAAGCGCACCGCCTTGGCGGTGGCCAGCATTTCATCGGTGTAGCCCATCGCCTTCGCCTGTGCAAGGAAAAAATCATCGCCATATGTTTTCATGATCGGGTCTTCCTGTTGGTCGGTCGGATCGTTTTCCACCTTGCCGCAGCCCGCCGCCAGCAGCAGCACCACCGCTAACAAAAGTGCCATTAGCTTCTTACTCATGGGTGTTTCCTCCTTGTGTATTCAGTTTTGGTACCTTCACTTGACAAGAGCACATACGGTTTTTGCGGGCAGAAATGCCGTATGGCATTGTGCGGCTCATCGACAGGCGCCAGCCTGCCATCTTCACCGCACTTCCCCCTACAGCATTTCTGCTGCGCAAAAACTCCGCAGGACTTTTCGACGAGGGAAAATCAGATGATGACAAGGAAGAGAGTCGCAGGAATACTTGCGTATTTCAAGGCTCGATGACGCAGTCAGCGCTGATTTGCGCCGTCGAAAAGCGTGTGTGTCCTTGTCAAGCGAAGATACTTTCAGTATACCATAGCCGCCGCCCCCGGCGCAAGGTAATCCCACCGTTTTTCCCCATTCCCGCAAAAAAGAGGAGCCCGGTGGCTCCCCTTTTTATTGCGGCTTATGCTTCGCCCGTATAGGTCAATTCAAACTCCATTTCCAGCATCGCCGTAATTTTGTCGTCACCGGGCGCCCCGGTATCCAGCTCCAGCACATCGTCGCGGGTGCCCTCCCGGCGGGTGATGATATGATACCCCGTTTCGCCCAGCCGATAGGCGCTCACCAGCTCCCGCGGCAGCGCCTCGGGGGAATAGCGGCAGTAAAGGGCGTCCCCTTCCCGGTAGATGGTCAGCTGACATTCCGCCGTGCTATCCTTGGCCTCCCATCTTCCGCCGAAGATCTCCTCGACCTCCTGCAGAGAGATTTCCTCGGCCTCCTCCAGGATACCGGGCAGCTGCTGCCACTGCATTTCGTCTATCATCGCCTTGGGCAGATACAGCAGCCAATCGGTGCCGCGGTAGTCACTTTGTCCGTTCTCGTCCTGTCCCATATAGTTGGTAATACGGAATACCGCACCGGCCTCGGTCACGGCAAATTCCCACACATTCCGGCTCATGGTGGGTCTTTCTCCCTCGGGGATCACCTCTACCGGAACGGTCAGCTCCGCCGATTTGCCGCTTGCCGGCTCAAAGCCCTTCAGCACGGTCGTGGAATGGTCGGTCGTCCGGTCGTAAACATCGTTGACGGCCCACAGGCGACCGTCATATTCAAATGTGGGGTAGCTGATCGCGGTCACTGCGCAGTCGGGGATGCCGGTTTGCAGCTCCTCCACCGGGATGCTGTAAAAGCCCAGCTTCCCAAACCTTTCATAGGCTGTATTCTCCTGCTCGATGCCATAGTAAACATCATGGGCATACCAGCACAGCTTGCCGTCCATCAGCCGGGGAAGGTACAGATTGGCCTCGTTGGTTTTCGCCAGATTCATCCGGCTTATCTCGCCGGTGGAACGGCTGTAAACATAAAAGTCATTGCAGTGCCAGCGGAAAACCCTGCCCAGCACCCCGTTGACGGTCAGCACCAGCCGGTCATTATCCAGCCACAGCTTCGGCTCATAATAGATGTTGGCGTCCGGTTCGCTTTGCAGCGCCACCGTCCCGTCGATCTGCAGGCTGTAATCGGGGGTGGTGTTTGCCGTATGCTTGCCGTCCGGGCTGATGACCGTAAGGTCGGGGTCGCCCTCCGGGGTATAGTCCCGGCTCTCCATCCGCCCGTCGCTCCATACCTCTACCTCCACGATCCGGTCGATGCGCATCCACGGATTTCCCGTTCCGATGTCGGTCATATATTCCGTCCGCAGCAGCATGGAATCGCCCTTATTGCAGGTGTCGGTAACCCATTGCGTTTTATCGGCTCCATAGCCATTGACCAGCCATTCACCGCAGGTCAGGGGGGTATTCACCGTTTCTCTGCTGCCATCGGGGCGCAGCAGCACCACCGCAATGGGCTTGCCGTCCTCATAGTCCCCCTCTATCGCCGGGAACGCCAGGGTGCCGTCCCTTAAAAGCCGCGGCATCGCCGTAATCCAAAGGTCATAACCGCCCGTTGTGGACATGGTATAAAGCGGCTGCCAGCTATCGCCCTCCAGCGCATCGGTCAGCTTCACCGCCCGTACTTCCTTTATTTCCTGCCCGCCCGGGTTGGGGGTGGGGTTCTTCTCGCCGCAGCCTGCCGTCAGCAGCAGCACCATCGCCAGCAGCAGCGCCGGAATTCTCTTGCTCACGGTATTTTGTCCTCCTTTAGGGGTTTTCCGCCGGCGTTACCTCGCCGGTCGCAAGGTTCAGTTCATACATGGTTCCGTCGGTGTCGCCCGCTCCCGAAACATAAAATCCCGCATAGCCTTCCCGCTGCTGGTAGCCGTAGCTGGAAAGACAAGCCGGGCCGCCCTCTGTGCTGGTCGCCAGCTGCACACCGGTATCCCAGTCCTTTTGCAGCTGTCCGTTGGGGCCCAGCACCGCCGCATGGATGGTCACATCCTCCGGCAGCTTGCTCCAGCCGTCCCAACTCTGCGGCAGCGCCGCCCAATAGGCGATGATGATCCCCTCTGCCCGGTAGCCCTTTGCCCACATCACATAGGGGATGCTGTCCCCGGTCTCCATTTCATCGGGGCTCCAGCTGTAAAGGGGGCTGCGGTTCTCCGCCACCGCCATAATGGCCGCCGGGTCATAGTAAAAGACGCCTCGGTCGTCGCTCACCCACAACAGCCCCTCTGTGATAAAGCCCAATTTAACATGGGCATAGTTGCCCTCATGGGCGTCGTAGCCGTCATTAAATACCTGCGGCACCACCCGCATACTGCCGCTGCCGTCCAGCAGCACCACCATCGCCTTATCATGCTTTTTGGTGATGGTACGGCTGTATGCCCGGTAGCTGCCGCCCGGGGAATAGAAATCCTCGCTGCCGCTGCCGGTGCCGTTGCCGGTCAGTACATTATCGGTCGCCATGCGGGAGTCCCTCATGATCTTCAGCATCTCATCGGTATAGCCCATCGCCTTGGCCTTGGCAATGAACGCCTCATCATCGTAGGAGCTGGCAAGCGGGTCATTGGTATAGAGCATCCGGGTTTGCCCGGTGGTCAGGTTCAGGCACCATTTTTCCCACCGGCGACTGCCGTCCTCCAGCTGATTGCTGCCGTTTTCATCGTAGTAGTTGCTGTAATACATCAGCCCGTCCCGCACGATGACCTCACCCATATCGCCGCTGCCCCAGTAATTGCGGGGCACCCGCTGCGGCAGGGTCAGCGCCTCGCCCGGTATCACGGTGTTATTCTCCATCGTCATGGGCAGCACCTTCCAGTGGTAGCTGCTCAATTGGTAGCCGTACCACTCATCGGAAATATCCGCCGCACGGTAGGGGTAATAGATCAGCGCCAGCATATTGCCGCCCCGGTCGTCGCTGTATACCCAGTCGATATTCACACTGTCATTGCCGTCCAGCGGCAGATTGGTCTTATCAAAGGTCACAAGCGGGGCTTCGGGGTTGGCCGCGCTGTAAATGCTCAAGGCGCTGCCGTCCTCCCTCTGCACCCGGAACAGCGTATCGCTCCCCCTGATGTTCGAGCAATAGTCCCCGCTGTCTGTGGGGATCGGCGTCAGCCGGCGGGTCTCACGGTCATAGGCGTAATAATCGCTCACCAGTCCCTTGTCCTCGGTGCGGCTGTGCATCAGCAGGGAATAGCGGTCATTGATATTATCACCCAGAAAGACCCGGCGGTTCACAAAGCGGGGGGTGCTGCCGCTGTGCTCCACCACGGCGGTGCAACATTCCCACTGACCGCACATCAAAATGCTGCAATCGGTACCGGGGCTGTACAGGGTATAGCCGTTGGTCGCATCATCCATTTCGATGACCATATCCCCGAAATCAAAGGGCTTTGTCTCCTCCGCCGTCATGGTATTCACCGAAATGCTCTCATTCCATTTGGTCACAACAGGGGCCTCGGTCCCGCCGGAAAAGCCGTTCGGGATTTTTTCCCGGTACAGCATGGCATAGCCCTTCGCCGTCTGGTAGATGCTCACCTGGTTTTCGTTCCAGCCGGTCACGGCATAGAAGTCGTCAGTGTCCTCCCGCGGGATAAAGTCCTTCATCGGGGTGTAAATGCTCCGGCTGCCCAGAAGCGTCCAGCCCTCGGCGTTGTAGCCCTCCCCGGCCAGGAGCTGCTGCACCTTTTTGGATTGCAGCAGGTCCACCGGCTCCGGCTCGCCCTCCGGCCTCGGCAGCGTCACCTCTTCATAGCCGAAATCCCGACTGACATAAACCCAGCCCTCCTCGGCAAGCCGGATGGTAATGGCATAAGTCCCCGTCGCTTCATGGCTTTCGGCGTAGGCCGCCCGGTCTGCCGTGATGCTCTCCTCATCACCGGGCTGCACCTCGTACATGCCGTACCGGATCTTGAGAAGATCGTCCTTTCGGGTGGCCTCCTTCGCATAGGCAAAGCACTGCTCCCGCATTTCCCACGCACTGACGATGATGGCATCCCCGTCATCGGCCAGACGCCTTTTCATGCAGGCATTCAGGTAGGCATCGTCCACCGCAAAATGCTTTTTGATGACGGCATAGACCTCCGCCTTCGGCAGGTGATAAAAGCCGTCATCCCGGTGCAGCGCCTCCAGCTCGGTGCGCTTGGCGGGCTCCCCGCCGTACAGGGAGGAAAGCTCCAGATTATCCCCGCCCTTATAACCGTACAGCTCGTAGCTTGCATATTGCAGCAGCAAAACGGCGTTCAGCCGTTCGATGTCGTCCCAGTAGACGCTGTCGCCCATCGCCGCCAGCGGCGCAATATATTCCCGGCTCACCGCATCCATATCGGAAAGGTCGATGCCGTGTACCTTGCCGGGGTCGCCGCCGGGGGTACACGCCACCAGCGAGCCGGCGATCCCGGCCGCCAGCAGCAGCGCCAGAAGCGCCGCCGTTCCCCGGCGTTTTTTGGTCATATCAAAAATAGCGGAAAGACGGTTTTTCAGCGTCTTTTTGCCGCTGTAAAAGTTGGTGGTAAACAGGGTGGGGGTGTTCATGCCCACCCGGACGACCGCCAGCAGGCAGCGCCCGTATTCCTCCCGGTAGCTCTCGTCCCGTCCGGCCACCACCGCCTCATCGCAGGAAAGCTCCAGGTCACGGTCGGCGGCCCTGACCATCAGCCATACCATCGGGTTGAACCAGTGGACGGCATTGGCCAGCATCAGTAAAAGCTTATACCAGATATCCCGCCGGCGGTAGTGAACCAGCTCGTGCCGCAGCACCAATGAAAGCTGCTCCGGTGAAAAATCGCTTTCCGGCAGCAGCAAAACGGGCTTTACCGCCCCGACGATCATCGGGCCGCCCACCGCCGCCGTATATACCGGCATGGCCCTTTCGAGCCCCGCCGCGGCCGTTTCCTTTTGCAGCAGCGCCTGTATTTTTTCCCCGGTCACGGGGCGGCAGCTGGAAGCGCTGCGGTCTGCTTTGCGGCAGGAGGATGGGGCGAGCGCGCTTGTTCCCGCTTTTTGGAGCCAGGCAGAGGGATCGGCGGAAAGCCGCTGGGAAACCTGCGGGATCACTGCCATTCTATATTGCGGCGAGTATGACGCGGTGTATCCTGCCGTGCTTCTGGAGGGGCGGTTCCCCGCTGCGCAGGAGAATGGCAAATGCGCGGTCTCAACCGCTGCCGCGTGGCAGCTCTGGGGCAGCGAGGACGTGCTGGGGCAGGAATTGGAGATAGAAGGAGACATCTACCGCGTGTGCGGGCTCTTTCGCAGCAGCGCCAGCCTGGCCCTGTGCGGGGAAAGCCTTGACCATGGCTTTTCCAACATCGAGTTTTGGGGCGGCTACCCTGCGCCCCCGGGGGGGACGGGGGATCCAGGGCGCCGGTGGAGACGGTGCAGCAGCTTTTGCGTGCGGCGGGGATCGCACAGCAGGTGACCCTCTATTTCCCTTTCCCCTGGATGGCCGCCCTGACGGCCTATGCCCTCTGCCCGGCGGGGCTGGTGCTGCTGGCCGCCGCCCGCACCCTGGGCGGCCGGGTGCGCAGGGGGTGCCCAAAGGAAACGTGCTGGTTTGTTTTGGGCGGCGCTTTTCTGCTTGCGCTCGTCCTGCCCGCCCTGCTACGGTTGCTCCCGCCCTGGATCACCCCCACCCGGTGGAGCGACTTTTCCTACTGGGGCGGCTTGCTGCCCGCAGTGGGCAAAGCCATAGAAACCGGCTTTTCCCTGAACCCCTGTGCCAAGGATGTCCTCGCCAAATGGAACACGCTGGGGCTTCTCATTGCCGCAACGCTCGCCAATGCTGCGGCCGGAAAGCTGATGCTCAGCAGGCAGCAAAAAAACTCCACAAATTTATGAAACCAATCCACCTTATCTTACGGATAATATTTGTAAGATAAGGTGGATTTTTATGATAATCGCAGTTTGTGACCCGAAAGGGATTGCTATCGAAGCGATAAAGACGATATTGTACCATGATAAAGGACTTTCAGACCGTATCAGTCGTATTTATGAGTTTTGGAATATGGAACAGTTGCTGGATGCCAGCAGAGATAGTTCTTTCGACTGCATTGTTTTTCCCAATTACTGCAATTCCCACAATAGTGTAGTGTGCAGTTTATCCTGCGGATATAATCGGTTCCCGCTTGTTGAACATGATCCGAGGTACACTCTCATTGTACGGGATATTCTCTATTGGGAAACGGCACGTTCCCTTTGGACGCAGTACTTGAAGGCAATTCCTGGCAAGGAGGAAAAAGTAAAGAGAGCCATCAGAGGGATACTGGCGGACTACGAAAAGGAAGAACGTGACATCATCTATTTGGAAAGCAAAAACCATTGTGTCCTTGTCCATTTGGATGGCATACGCCAAACGCCGGAAGGCTCTCCGTCGTTCTATGCTACATTGGACGAAGCGGAACATGAATTTGCTTCATCTGCATTCTTACGAATCCATAAAAGTTACCTTATAAACGGCGATCATATTCTACAAATGTCTAATTACAAGGTCCTTCTGGATACAGGAATGACATTGAAAGGATCAAGGAAATATTTCAGCAAGGCAAAATTGGAATTTTACCGAGGCCGTTAACTATATGGCAAAGCATAAGTATTCGAACTTCAAGAGGCTATTCATCAAATGATTCAAGCAGAAGCTTCCACGCACGGTGAATTCGACTTTTCACGGTGGCTTCACTGGTTTTTGTCATTTCTGAAATTTCTTTAATTGAATAGCCTTTAACGCGAAGCGTAAGCGCTTGCCGATATATAATTGGCATTGAAGAAAGAATTGAAACGTAAAGTTAAACTCGACCGTGCCAACAAAAGCATCCTGCTCCGGGCGCTGGGCGATGTCTACTACGGCCAGCGCGCCCGCGGCGGCAGTGCCGAAGAAACGGGACGGCTCATCCTGCGGGTGAACAATCTGCCCGCAGGCGGCAAGCTGACGATGTCGGCGGCAGAGGATCGGCCGGGGGACACAAGAATTTGCTGCCTCAACCAACTGCGCACCCAGCGCTTGGCTGAGGGCGGCTATACCGATGCCGTGGATGACGCGCTGACCCGGTTGCTGCACGCGCACACCCCGCTGCTGCTCTGGTGAAGAAGATGCAGAACGGGCAAGAGAATGGAAAATGTAAATATCGGACAAACAGGAACGAAAAAAAGTGAAAAAGAAATAAAAATACTTATGAAAAAGTACAAGATGCCAGATTCGATTTGTGATAACCCAAAGCAGCAAATTGGATATTGGTTTGAGAATGGCGTGCAGTTATCGGGGGGACAATGTCAAAGGCTTGCAATTTGCAAAACAATGGCAAGAGATAATGAAATCCTCTTGCTAGATGAACCAAATGCGGCGTTAGATGCAATCACATTTAGAATGTTGTATAATGAAATTAATACTCAGGCAAAAAGAAAAGTATGTGTGATGTTATTACAACATTTTGTGAACTTCATTGGAGGAAACGAAGAAATTTGTGTATTTGACGATGGAAAGTTGATTTCTCGCGGAAAACATGATAAACTATATGATAGATGTGGCATGGACGAACGGCAACTGGGAAGCAAACTGCCGCGCAGTAACAATTGAGACATCTACTATCTAAAGGAGAATCCTGATGCGTGGCTTGTTTATGAGACCGGCTACAAGAAGCTGTTCGGCTTTACCGGCACAAGTGATGTGCAAGATGCACTTTTAGCAGGATTATTGTGCGCCCTATGCTTCAGCGGTCTATTTGCGATGGAGCGTAAGGGTGGAATGGATGAAATTCTGGCATCCACCCCTTTGGGCCGGAAATACACTGTGAAAGCAAAGCTGTGGCAAAGCACCGCGGTTGCGGCAGTAATAGCTTTCGGAACTGTTTTGCCTCATCTATGGCAAGTTCTGCGCGACTATGGCCTTCCCTCTTTGCTGGGACCGGCAATGAGTATTTCCGACTTGCAGGCTGTTCCGAAGTTTATAACTTTATCGGATTTGCTGCTCTTTTGGCTGATTTGCCGTTTTGCTGCCTGCCTGTGCATGAGCCGAATTACTCTATGGTTGGGACAGAAATTGGGAAATCTGCTGCCTGCATTGTTTATCAGCGCTGTTTCGTATTGTCTGCCTGCGTTGCTTAGCCTCTCTGGGATGAAAAACGGGATTGAGTGGCTGGGATTTTATCCGCTTTTCCATGCAGCCGCGCTTTGGCAAAACCAAGGATATACCGCTGACGGTGAAAGCTATAATGCAATGTGGATTCCGATTTTTCTGGTATGCGCAGCATTCTTCTTCGCATGGGCGATTGGTCAGGCCCTTATTGATGACTATGACATGATAGGTGTTCCAGATGAAGTATTATAAAAATCTGTCCATCGATGAAAGCGATTTCTCCGTTCAAAGGCAA
>OGON01002795.1_pt1 | contig 10168 bp, 10 predicted proteins | sample 1552671 | NCBI WGS metagenome assembly OGON01 (sample SAMEA2580136, study PRJEB22360) | human gut metagenome | biome: human gut; feature: human-associated habitat; material: faeces | place: Denmark | collected 2008/2010 | reverse complement strand
ACAAATTTCTTTGCTATTTTCTTTGTTTTCTCTACATCTTTACGTGCATATCCCACACACCGCACCTCCTTTTTTTGCAAAAAAAGCACCGGCTATTGCCAGAATGGCAAAGCTGCCATCTGAATCCATCAACATAACAGGATTATTTTTGCAGTAACTGTATATATTGCTGCCATTCATATTCAGTTCTGTCGCGATATATACATCCGCACTGATAAACCTGCAGATCTCTGGCTGATAATAGCGGCTCTTCAGATAGTACATCCCCGTCTCTTCATCATAGTAGTACCCCTTAAATCTGTACGGGTTGTCCTTTCCAAGTGTCCCTGCCATGCTGCCTGAGATGCCTGTCAGCATGCCCCAGCTGTCATATCTGTAGTTTACTACAGCTGTACCATTGGCGTCAACCAGTCCTGTGATGCTCATTAAGCCGTCACGGATATAATAGTAATCCGCGCCCTTATAACGGATAGCCATCAGCTGGCCGCTGCCGTCATACAAATAATGTTGCCATACACCGTTCTTCTTCTCAGACAGGACACTGCCGCCTGCTGTCAGATATTCTGTTGTCACTCCATTCACTGTCTTGGATGTCCGGATGCCGGATGCATCATACGTATATGTGTTTACTCATTGTTCTTTCTCCTTTTTCTTTTGTTTTGTCATATATAAAGTTTCGTGCAAAGATCCGGATATTTGCCATGCCATCATCACGACAGCCCCAGCCCGGAATTCCAACTGCATTCTCGAATTTTCAGAAACAGGTTTTCCGCATTGAGTTCTGCTTTTCTCAGACATTCTTTCTTACATGCATTCTTACATTTGAAGAATATCCTGTCTAATTTTCTTAGTTTTCTTGATATCGAAGTCATTATATTCCTTTTTCTAAGAATGTCAATAGTTATTTCTTATATTTTCAGAAATTATTGACGAGTTTCTGGGATAATGGTATAATAATCTCAGAAAACGAAAAGGCATGAAACTCTCAGTATCCCAGATACTTCATTTCGATCAGCCGAAACAGTATCTATGTTTCTGTTATGACTGTTCTTTATAAGGATACTGATATTTCACAAGACAACTGATGATGATAGAAGGAGATTTTTTCAATGAAGAGCACTGTAGGTGAAACCTTAAGAAAATGTAGAATTGCAGCGGGGAAGTCCGTGCGGGAAATGTCTGAATTACTGACTGCCAATGGTTTTAAAGCATCCGAGAAGACAATTTACAGCTGGGAGAACGGCAACAGCCAGCCCACCCCTGACGCCCTTTTAGTCATGTGCCGTGCCTACGGTGTCGAAGATGTCCTCGGCACATTTGGCTACGCACCTGAGAAACCAACCACCATTGCCGCTCATTTTGACGGTAATGAATTTACACCTGAACAGATTGAGAAGATTAAGGCTTTTGCCGCCTTTATCAAGTTCGATGATCAAAGGAAGTGATTCACCTGAATACTTATGAAGAATTATTGCAGGATGCCGATGATGAACAGGTACACGTTCATGAATCTGTTGACCTGAACGGAGACAGCACCGGAGAGAAACGTCTGAACGGTCTCTATGTAGATGGCCATATTGCGCTGGATTCACAGCTGAAGACCACCGCAGAGAAGACCTCTATTCTTGCCGAAGAAATGGGCCATCACTTTACAAGCGTCGGTGATATTACCGATTTGAAGAATGTGAACAGCCGACAGCAGGAATTGGATGCCCGCCTGTGGGGATATAACCGTCTGATCGGGCTGCGCGGTATTATCCGTGCTTTTGAACATCACTGCCAGAACCGCTATGAGATGGCAGAATATCTGGATGTTACGGAAGATTATCTCGAAGAAGCCCTGGCCTGTTACCGAAGCAAATACGGCGTTTATACCGTTGTTGATAACTATGCGATTTACTTTATTCCCAATATAGCTGTTGCGAGACGGTTTTAGAAAAATACGATAGTAAGGTACCTAACAATGCAAAAATCCAAAATTTTTGCCCTATTTTGATGTGGAAAGACAATATAATTATGAAGATACATGAGATTACCCCCAAAGATTACACAGACCTGCACCGTCTCTACTGCCAGCTGGAGGATGACTGGACCTCAGACATCCAAGACATGATTCGCGTTCTGGAAGAAGTGAAAGATGACCCGCATTATCATCTGGTGGGTATTTTTGACGATGCAGACAAGCTGGTGGGAACCATTACCCTCAGCAAATGTCTTGATCTGACGGCCAAAGCCCGCTTTTATTATTCCCTTGAGAATCTGGTGATTGATGAAAATTACCGCCAGCAGGGCTATGGTCAGGCCCTGATGCAGTATGTAGAAGACTATGTGCGCCGACACAACGGACGCTATGTCAATCTAACATCTTCCATCCATCGCACCGACGCACATGAATTTTATTATCGTATTGGTTTTCCTCGAAATTATACCGTAGGATTTAAGAAAAACGTGGTGGACGATTAGCCATTTAAAAGCTCCGTCCGCCGCCCCCGTGGGTACCTCCGCCGCTGCTCATATGCACGCCGCCTCCGCCTGAGCCGCCGGAACCGCCTCCGCCCTTCGGTTTCTCAATATGACGTCTTGTTACCGTCCGGTTCATAAAGCGATCCTCTTTGGCATCCAGATGTGAACCGGATGCGTCAAAGTACGTCCGGCTGTTGGTTGTCACACGGCCGCCGCGTCTGAATACCATGGCAAAAGTCACAACTGCGCCGATGACAATAGCGATAATCAGTCGAAGCAGCACACCAAATGCATCCATGCGGGCACTTCTATCTGTGGAGCGCCCCATATAATCACGGACACCTTTCAGGAAAGCATCGCAGGTGCCCTTATAATCGCCATCTGTGATGTGATTATAGCAATTATCCAGCACTTTATTGATTCTATAATCATCATAATAATTCATGGCCTGTCCCTGTGTCGCCATATAAATCTGCCGATTATCCATATCAATCAGAAACAAAATACCCGGATATTCATCTCTCGACATGGATTGACCGATTTTTTCCGCATAGGCATCTGCATAAGCCTGAGCACTCAATCCTCCTGCATCATCCGTTGTCACAATAGCGATATCTGCACTGTATCTCTCAGAATATTTTTCCAGTTTAGTCAAAAGTGACGCTTCCTCATCCGCCGACAAAAGATCCGCCGCATCATAAATACCGCTGGCTGACATACTCGCATCAGCCACTACCTCCCCATCCTGATTCGCTGTCAATACAGTCTCTGCGGCTGATACTGTTTCACCGGCCGTTTCTGCAGTCTCCGCGGCTTCTGCCTGAACGGCTGTCATCACTGACGCCATTCCAAGGCCCATGACCAACAGCATCACCATCAGAAAATTCAATATTTTTTTCATTACAACAGCCCTCCAATCACCATCAGAATCGCAAAGGCCGCTGCCGAAATGCCTGCAAACCAGCCTGCCACTTTGCCTCTGCTCACAGGCGGTTCACCAATGACCTTACCTGTCTGACCATTCATGGCAAATATATAATCTTTGTCCCTGTAGCGATAGGAAATAAACCAGATTGGCAGATACACATAATCGCTGCTGATATGGTCATAATCCATCTGTTGATGGTCAATATGTACACTTGTGTAACCGGAAATCGTTGAACGGGCGTATTCTGCAGCATATCCGGCCACCTGCTGCTTCACCTGGGGCAGTAAATCCTCTGAACGATAATCTCCCTGATCCGCCTCAAATCCTGCCAGATACGGAATCTGGAAAGTTTTCAAAGTCTCAAAACGATAGGGCTCCAGCTTTGCCATCAGGGTATCGTCCATTTTCTCTGATGCGTCATGGGGTACTTTTGTATATTCCAGACGCATTTTCCTTCGCACATCAAAGAAGTCCGTCTCCGTGTATTCTGTTTCGCCACGCACATAAATATTCACCCGGGTTGCCGTTCCCCGGACATCCACACTGGCATTCATATCATACAGCCAATATGGAATGTACAAAGGCTGCAGACGCTGGATATTCTTTGCCGCCATAAAGCCCTTCGGCGAAAATCGACCGTTATGACACCATTTTCTGAAGGCTGCCTCCGCTTTCTCCCTGTCCAGTTCAAAAGGCAGCACATAGGCCGGCCGCCAGTCTCCGCTCAGGCGGTCCGCCATCACCAACGGTGCCCCACAGTATTCACAGTGCGTGGCACAGTTTTTGGCTCCCGCTGACAAAAGGCCGCCGCAATTCACACAATAACGCTGTTTATCTGCCGGTTCTTCGGCCGCATTCTTATAATTCTCCTCATCCGGTCGGATATCCTCACTGTGATCACAATGCGCACAGTGAAGCTTTCCAAGCTTGATATCATATGACATATCTGCCCCACAGTTCGGACAGCTGAAATTCACAATCATTGTTATTCTCCCTGTATCATAAATTTATTTTTTCCTGACCCTATATCTCTTCACCCAAACATCACCTTAATCATACCATTTTCTCTCCCTGGTCGCAATCAATCCTGGAGTAAAAAAAGGGACTTTCAACGAAAACGATTTTGTTCCATTGAAAGCCCTTTGCTGTTGCTTGAAGCTGCACACTTTTTTATTTTTTGAGAAGCGCCGTCATATCTTCAACAAGTTTTTCGACGTCCCGCTTATTCACCAGTTTTCTGGCCTCACCGTTGATTTCTGCCAGATGGAAGCTGCTGTCATAGACTGTAAATGATACGGTTGTCTCGGTATCATCTTCCCACTTGACAGTAACACTGATGGCCGCATCACCGGTTGATTTTGCCGCTGTATCCAGAATCTTCTCCGCCGACATGCCTGAAAGATCACTGTAGGCAGAAGATAAATCTGTCAAAGCAATTTCTGTATCTCCGGCATACCATTTTTCTTCTGTCTCTGTCTCAGATTCATCCACTTTCTCTGCATCTGCAGTCGTTTCATCGGCTGTCGCATCTGTAGTTTCTGTTGCCTTTTCCGAATCTGTACCCTCAGTTTCTGCACTGTCCGCCAGATCATCCGCTTTGGCAACTTCTTTCTTTACCAGATGCCAACTGTCACTGCCGATGGCAACATCGATACCCTTTGCATTATTCAGAGAACCGGACAAAATCGTATTATCCGTAAAATCCGCTGCTTTCTTTTCAACCAGTTCTTTGATCGTATCACCGCTGACAACATGGACTTCTTTTGAACCATCTAAGGCTGCATAGTAATCGCCGTCTTCATTCTGACTGCCGATATGCAGTATCAGCTGTTTGGCCACCTCAACAGTTTCCGTTTCAGACTCTGTTTCTTCTGTATCTGCAGTTTCCTGTACGCTTTCTGCTGATGTTTCTGTCACTGTCTCTGCTGTGGTATAATCCACAGAAATGTCCGCTGTCGGTTTGTCCAGGCCATATTTCGACAAATCTTTGCAATTATACTCTACATGGCTCTTAAATGTGATGCCTGTCACAGTGTTGATAAACTGTGTTACAGATGATGATGCACAATTCTCTTTTTCCTCACCGTTTTCAAGAACTATCCCGCCGCCATCGCTGTCATTCTTAATTTCCAGTGTATGGCTGCCGGATTTGACATTGATATCCGTAATGCTGTCCGATGTGATGGTTGGGAAGCTCTCCATATCCGCCAGTTGATAGATATCCGAATTGAACGTATCGGCAAAATCGGACGCCACCAGGTAAACCGCATCATCTCCGCTGATTTTCAGATAGGACCCACCGGCCGCATCATTGGTATCACCCACGGTAAATTCTGCCTCTTTGTCGTCACTGGCCGTATATCGCACAGTCAATACCGGCGAATCCAGACCATATTCCGACAAATCTTCCGGTGAATCCAGTTTTCGGGTAGCTGAAACCGCACCCAGGGCATTGGTCATGGTCGTCAGGCTGTCCTGGTCAACCGGAAAAATCTTGTCCTCCGCATTATACCAGGTGCCGTCCTCCTTCCTAAAGGAGAGACTTTTGCCGTCTTTTTCATAAGAAATGGCTGTAATCTGACCACTGTCCACACTGCTGATCACCAGAGAGTCATCAGAGCTGTCCGCATCCTCCGACCTCTGACTCAGCTTCACAACGAGTAAATAAAGAACAGCTGCCGCCGCCAGGCAGATGATAGCAATTATAAGCGCTTTTTTCCTGTTCTTCATATGCTATTTACGCCTCCTTCTAAACCATACGACACCGCCGCCAATCACAAGGGCCGCCGGAATCAGGATGACAACGGCACCCCAGAATCCCGCATCTGCAGCTGTCACTGTCAGATAGGTTGTGGAAAGGCTCTTGGTCGGTATGGAAATACTTTCTTCTTTATCGATCATCCAGCTCATCACGTTGCTGATGAGTTCATAATTACCGCCGGACACAGCCTGATTCATATTTTCATCCAGGATTGCTGAGGATGAGAAATAAACCAGTTTTGTCTCCACATCATTATAATTTTCAGTGACTGCAGCACCCACTGTAAACGTTCCCTCTTCATCACCTGAAGCTTTTTCCGTTGTTGTCAGATTCTTCAGATCCGTTTTAATATACGACTTGCTGCTTGTCTGCAAAAGAGCTTCTGTTGTCACAGTGCTTCGCACATCATCAGAAATATTGATATTCTGTGCATACGGCATCAGCACCAGATCCTTGGATGTCATGCTGCCCACTGCATCGGCACTCTGGATTCTCGGAATCAGATAGGATGGATACCCCGGATAATAATACTGGCTGTTGCCTTCAAAAATCAATCCCGCACTTGTGGAGAGACCATAATTATTCAAAAGTTCTGCCAGATTCGGCATATCCGTTTCTGTATAATCCGTGAATATCAGCACATGGCCGCCATTTTCCATATAAGACAGGATTCGATCCTTTTCGTCCGCTGTAATATCCTTCTGCGGTCCGTTGATCATCAGACAGTCTGCATCATCCGGTACAGATTCACTTGTTACAAGATTCAGCTCTTCTATATCAATATTTTCCTTTTCAATCTGGCTGGTCAGTGTATCAGAAAGGAATGCTTCATCATGACCTGTCAGTGTATACAGTTTCGGCAGAGTATCTGATGTCACATAATCAATGGCACTGGTCAGCTGACCTTCTGCGTCGAATCCGGTTGTCTGACTGCTGTATGTGGAATAATTAAACTCCGACTGATAAATATCACTGTAGTTGATGACTTTATATTTTTCTCCACACACAACGATCAGACTGTTGTCTGACAGGGAACTGTCTGTATACTGCTTTGTAAAGGACGGATTGACCACCGGATCCTTTGTATGCACTTTGATATGACTGGACAGAGACTCATAACGTTCCAGCACTTTCTGGATCTGTTCATCCTCCTGTCCGCTCTGGGCAACCAGATAAACATCCACATCCGAATCCAATCCCTTGACAAACGTCTTCGTCTGATCAGTAATCGTATAAAGCTGATTATCCGTCAGGTCAAACTGTGTATATTTCACCGGAATCTGACCCACTACCAGATTGATCACCACAACGATGGCCAGCACAACGGCTGTCATCAAGGCATCGCCGCCCCAGCGTTTGCGCTGAATGGACTGTATCGTCAAAAAGATGCAGAATCCGATAATAGACAGGTAATAGACAATACCCGTTATATCAAAGACACCGGAACCGAAGTTAGAAAAGAAGGATGTCATATTAAAGGCACCCAGCACTTTTGCCACAGAACCGGCCATCCATTCTGATTTTGCAAAGAAAATGATAACATTGACAGCTTCCGCAATGATAGCCGCCGCAACTGCGATCTTTATATTGGATGTCAGGTTATACACCAACCATGCTGCAAAAAGAATAACGAAAATCCAAATAACAAAAGATGCCACCGCCGTTGACGGCAATGCGTTGGTGATCACACCTGTAATATAAAATACAAGCAGCACAAAGAATGTCAGCAGTGCTGCAATAACCTGACTCTCCGTTACTGATGAGATAAACAGGCCAATGGCAATGCAGGCTGCACCATACAGGAAATAACCCAAAATGGCTGTATAAGCCATCGGCAGGGAAACGGTACCGAACCGGCTGAGAATCAACGGATAAAAGCAGGTGATCAACAGGGCCAGGCCGAATACTGTCACCATCGCCAGATATTTACCAATGACAATTTTCCAGAGTGAAACAGGCGCCGTCAAAAGCAGCTGATCCGTCTTCCGGTTTTTCTCCTCCGCAAGGATACGCATTGTCAGGACCGGTGTCATCAAAAGGAATAAGACAATGACGCAGGACAATGTGTAGCCGAAATACGGATAGCCTGAAGACAGATTAATCACCGCAAAATAGATACCGATTACAACCAGCATAAAGGCCATGCAGATATAGCCCGTCATGGATGTAAAATACGAACGTAATTCCTTTTTATAAATCGCTGTCATATTCTGCTGCCTCCTTTCCGTCTTCTTCATCTGTCTCGTCAGTTTCTCCCGGGTGCTCTTCATGTTCTTCATGATCTTCCTCATGTAACTCATCTTCATGAGAATCTTCTTCATGAGGATCTTCATTGTTTTGTGCCTTTGCAGATGTTTCAGTACCATCGGCTGTCAATTCAATAAAGACATCCTCCAATGACTTCTTCATCTGATTCATGGCATAAATCGGGCACTGGACAGCTGCCAGTCTGTAGAAGATCATCTCACGGACTTCTGTCTTCGGATCGCTCTGGATCATCACATCGACACAACCTTTTTCCTCAGAATCCGTATATTCAATATTTTCAACACCATCAACAGCATCCAGTACGCCTTTGATAGCCGCCTCATCCCCTTTGACTGTCAGATGCAGTGTTACCTTATCTTCCATGAGCTTGCCAAGATTATCCGTTGTGTCACTGGCCACCAGTTTGCCGTGGGACAAAATCAGCACATCATCACAGACTGCACTGATTTCAGACAAAATATGGGAACTCAGAATGACGGTATGTTTCTTGCCAAGGCTTCGGATCAATCCGCGCATCTCAATGATCTGCGCCGGATCCAGGCCGACTGTCGGCTCATCCAGAATAATCACCTCCGGATATCCAAGCAGTGCCTGGGCCAGACCTACACGCTGTTTGTAACCTTTGGACAGATTCCGGATCAGACGGTCTGACACCGCCTCCAATTTGGCATCTGCGATCACTTTCTGAACCTCTTCTTCCTTTTTATTCCTGGCAATTCCTTTTAATTCGGCCGCAAAACGCAGATATTCAAGGGGTGTCATATCTGTATACAAAGGCGGGATCTCCGGCAGATAACCAATACATTTCTTGGCCTCCTCCGGATTCTCCAGCATATCATGCCCGTTGATCATAATGCTGCCTTCTGTCGGTCCGATATAACCGGTAATCATATTCATCGTTGTGGATTTGCCGGCACCGTTCGGTCCCAGAAAACCGTAAATATGGCCTTCTTCCACTGTAAAACTCAGATGATCTACAGCAATATGATCGCCGTATTTCTTCACAAGATTTTTGACTTCTATCAAAGCCTCTCTCCTCCTTCTCACTATTTGAACAGACAATTACGAAACCCAAGAATTTTAGCATTTTCCATATCTAATGGGTTTCGTAATTGTCTGTTTCATGCTTTATAGCATGCTATTTTCTCTCAAGGTATAGCATAACCAATATTTGTGATGCTTTGGTGGGAATTTTGTGACGAAAAAATGACCATTCTGTGAACGGTCACAAACGGTCATTTTCTTCTGTATATCCATTTAATTTTTATGATCAATTTTCATCGGCAGCCTGCTTGTCCGCACCGGAGACAATGCGGTTATAATCAGCACTGTCCTGCTGCCATCGCTGATAACGGCTGTCTTTTCTATGGTCTTCCAGCTGGTACTGCGATCCCAGATAATTTCCCAGCCATGTACTGATCTTCTTTGCACCGCTGTAATTCAGATGATTGCCGCCGTCACGACTGTCCGTCAGCCAGTCAAAGCCCGTCTTTGTCATCATATCCTTCATATTAAAATCAATAAACGGAATATTTCGATCAGATGCGTAGTCCGCCACTGCCTGATGTCTGGCCATATTCCATGAGTTGGCTGACGGCATCTCCACAAATAGCACCTGAATGTCCGCATTCCGGCAGATTTCAACAAACTGATTGAGGCTCTGCAGCGCTATGGCATCTATTTCTTCCCAATCATCCGTCTTCGCCATATAATCGGACCCTTTGTAAGCCACCCGGTCATCCGAATAG
>OGON01002787.1_pt1 | contig 10180 bp, 15 predicted proteins | sample 1552671 | NCBI WGS metagenome assembly OGON01 (sample SAMEA2580136, study PRJEB22360) | human gut metagenome | biome: human gut; feature: human-associated habitat; material: faeces | place: Denmark | collected 2008/2010 | reverse complement strand
CAAATTTATGAAGCAAAATCCGTTAAATATGATGCCCAACAACGAGTGGGAATAAGTTAAAATAGTCTTTCGAGTCCCGGAAAACCTTGATATTACAGGGTTTTCCGGGATTCTTGTTTTTTACTGGCTACAAAATGGCTACATCAACCGATTTTTTCGTAGCCATCGTCTTTTGTGGCCATCATATCAAGCTGATCGGCTACTTCGGTCTGCTTGTTCGGGTACAGATGGCTGTAGGTTTCCATGGTAGTTTGTACCCTTTTATGTCCCAAGCGTTCCGCAACCAGAAGCGGTGTGCAGCCCATATCAATCAGCAAGCTGGCGTGGGTATGACGTACATCGTGCACCCTGATCTTCTGCGTTCCGGAGTGATCACAACCATACTTCATTTGTCTGCCGACCCAGCCCCTGTCATAAGGGAAGATGCGGTCTGTAGGCTGTACATCGTAGAGCTTTGCCAGATACTCACGGAGACAACTTTCCAGTACCTTCGGCATAACTACTTCACGGTATCCAGCTTCGGTCTTAGGAGGATAGATATAATCCTTTCCGTTCAGACGCTGGTAGTTCTTGTTGACAGAGATGATATGTCTGTCGAAGTCAATATCCTCCGGTGTCAGAGCCAGTAGTTCGCCAACACGGAGGCCCGTGTAGTACATGACCATGAAAACGGTGTAACCGATAGGTCTGTCCTCCATGGCTTTAATGAACACCTTGAATTCTTCGTTTGTCCAGAACAGCATTTCATCGGCGTTCTTCTTACCCATGGAACCTGCCTTGTGACAGGGGTTCTCCCTCAGTCCGTAAAACTTCACCGCAAAATTGAAAGCTGCGGTAAGCTGGTTGTTGATGGTTCGCAAATAAGTTGGTGCATAACCTCTGCCGTTGGGCTGGCGGAAGTTAATCAGTTCATTTTGCCAGTTGCGAATATCGGTCGGTTTGATGGCACTGAGCGGCATCTCACCGAAGTACGGGAGGACTTTCTTATCGAACAGGTAGCGCTTGTTGGCATAAGTAGTTTCTCTGGTACGAGGAACCGCATCTTTCATATAGATTTCAACGAAATCCTTGAATTTCATGCCCAGGCTGCCATCTGCCTGACTGATAAAATCACGCTCCCATTGTAAGGCTTCTTTCTTAGTATTGAAGCCTCTTTTCTTTTTGTGGATCTCCTTTCCTGTCCAATCCTTTACTCGGATTTGGGACATCCACTTGCCTGTGTTTTTGTCTCTTGTTACTGACATTGTGTTCTCCTTTTCTATCCAATGTCAGACCTTAATTATTCTACAGAGCCGAACTCCTTTTCAAGATAAGCTCTGCGACGAGCTAAACGCTCATCTTCGTCAAGTTCTTCCGGTTCCACACATTCCACGGAAGCCCCAGCATAGTACGCAAGGGTCTGCTCTTGCCAGCTATGTAATGCTGCAGGAGAACAGTTGTAGCTGCGCATATCCTCACGCATTTCTTCCCATTGTTCCAGGAACAGGCACATATCTGCATTGTGGTCTGCATCCATTTCCTTACCGTTGAAGCGGATGGAGCAAGTCCATTCATTGCTACGGGGCGGCTTCTTTACATCTACATCGAATTTGAGAGAAGAAACCTTGTTCAGTTCAAACAGGAAGCTCATTATGTCGGCAAGACTTCTGATCGGTGCCGTATTGGTTTCATATCCAAGAATGAATGTCGGCGTAGTATCAAGGATTTTTGCCAGTTCGTTTACAACATCAATGGAAACCTCGATTTCTCCGGTTTCATACTTCTGCACGGTGCGCAGAGATTTGCCGAGTAGGTTTGCCAGTTGTGTCTGATTCAGCCCTTTGCGTTTTCGTAGTGTTTTTATCCGCTGGCCGATTACGGAATAATCGAAATTGTCCATAAATAATTCACCTCGTCCATACTATATCACAAACAAACACGAATTGCAAGTGCATATTTTTATTCTACAAGTATTGACAAAAGTATTTCTTATTCGTATAATGAATATGCACTAAAAGTGCGTATTTTAGAGGTTTGAAAGAATCGAGCGAACCAAAAATGCGCAAATCTACATTTTAGACACAGGAGGTACAATGAGAGCACAGTTTATTACCGCAGAAGAAGTACAGCAGATTTTGAGCGTAAGCCGCAGCAAGTCCTATCAGATCATCCGAGATCTGAACAAAGAACTGAAAAGCATGGGTTATCACACTATTGCCGGAAAATGCCCTATTCAGTTCTTCAAGCAGAAGTTCTACGGTCTGGAAATCGGAGGTGAAAGCGCTTGATGAGAGAAAAAGAAAAAACGGCCGTCCCGGTTCCATCTGTTGGCGCAGATGGGGAACAGTCGCTTTCCTATGTAAATAATGAAATTATAGCAACCGAAAGCGAAGAAATCAATCCTGCGGATGAAAATATGGAGGAAATTCTTCGCCAGATGCAGCGAATGGTAGAGCCGTCCTATCTGCCCACCATGACCATGAGCCAGCTTTATGACACGGTATATGAAAGCAGATTGCCCTTAATCGATGGGTTGCTCTATCCGGGCACCTATCTGTTTGTAGGCGCACCAAAGGTCGGCAAATCGTTTCTGATGGCGCAGATTGCCTACCATGTCAGCACAGGACAGGCGCTCTGGAACTATCCTGTCCATGCAGGTACGGTTTTATACCTTGCCTTGGAGGATGATTACAGACGCTTGCAGGAGCGTTTGTCCCGTATGTTCGGAGTAGAGGGTACAGATACCCTCCACTTCGCAACTTGCGCCAAACAGCTCGGAGCAGGGCTTCACGAACAGCTTAATCGCTTTGTAGCGGAGCATCAGGACACCAGACTGATTATCATTGATAGCAAGCAGATGTCCTTTTTGCTTAATCATTTTGCAATTGTTCCAGTCTGATTTTGTCTGTAACCTCCACTGTTCCACGAGTCAGCCTGACCATACCCTCGTTCTGGAAATAGCGAAGCATTCGGGTAACTACCTCACGGGCGGTGCCCATGTGGCCCGCAATGGTTTCATGGGTAATCTTGAGGATGTTTGTTTCCTCTAAGCTGCATTCCTCCAGCAGAAATTCTGCCAGCCTTTTATCAAAGCTTTTCCACATGATCTGCTCCATGAGCCACATAACCTCAGAAAAACGGGTAGCCATAATTTCGTTGGTAAAATTAGCTACCACAGCAGACTCTTTCATTAAGCGACCATAAGTGTCAGCAGAAATAACCCACATCGTGGTATCCTTCTGCGCCTCAATGGTGATCTCAAACTGAATGCTGCTCATCATACAGGAGGCGGAAAACAGGCAAATATCCCGGTCAAACAGGCGATAGAGGCTAATCTCCCGTCCTTCATCGGAAAGAATATAGGCACGAAGCTGTCCGCTTCTTACCAGCAGAAGACCAGTACACTCCACCGTTCCGTTGTGAATCACAGTCCCTTTATCCACTTTTCGTAAAACTGCATTTCGCTCCAAAATCTGCTGCTGGGTCGGTGTCAGTTTGTTCCAAATTGGAAAATAGGATGAAAAATCCATGGGTACACCTCCTTGAATACATATAGTATAAAATAATTTATGGCATATGTCAATAATTCCGTTGACATATGAAAAAGGGAGATGTACAATGATTGTATAAACGGCATATGCCATAAATAAAACGGAGGTAAAGCTATGCCCAGACCGAGAAAATGCAGAAAAGTTTGTTGTTTGCCGGATAATGATGGTTTTGTTCCGGTTCGTGGCGGCGAGGAACTGACTCCCATTGTCCTGAATGTGGATGAGTATGAATCCATTCGCCTGATTGACCGTGAAGGTTTTTCTCAGGAGCAATGCGGAGAATATATGCGTATTGCCAGAACAACGGTTCAGCAGATTTATGCAGCTGCCCGCAAAAAACTGGCCGATGCGCTGGTTGAGGGACTTCCTCTGCGAATCGAGGGAGGGGATTTTACACTCTGCAACGGAAACAGCGCAGCCTACGGGTGCAGAAATTGCTATCAACAAAAAATCCATCCGATGCACGAAAAACCGAAAGGAGATAATATTATGAGAATTGCAGTCACTTATGAAAACGGAGAAATCTTTCAGCACTTCGGTCACACTGAACAGTTTAAAATCTACGATATGGAAGATGGAAAAATCATTTCGTCTAAGGTTGTGGATGCTGGCGGCAGCGGACATGGTGCACTGGCAGGCGTCCTGAGTGCACTGAAGGTGGATGCCCTGATCTGCGGCGGTATTGGCGGCGGTGCCCAGATGGCACTGAGCGATGTGGGTATCCGGCTTTATGGTGGTGTTTCCGGCAACGCTGATGCAGCAGCAGAAGCACTGGCAGCAGGCGAGCTGGACTTCAACCCCAATGTCCGGTGTGATCATCACGACCACCATGGGGAAGGTCACTCTTGCGGTTCCCACGGCTGCGATCATCACTCCTGCGGCTGAATAGGTGATAAAGTCACGGAATTTGTGTCGTGATTTGGTAAAATATAAACAAAGGAGGCGGTAAAATCTATGAAACAATATGTTTGCAGCATTTGTGGCTACGTTCACGATGAAGCTGTCGGTGGCAAGTGGGAAGACCTACCTGCCGATTGGAAGTGTCCCCTCTGCGGGGCAGGCAAAGACGCTTTCAAACCCAAAGAAGAAAAAACAGCGTCCCAGGAGGTCCTTGAAAAGCCCCATGTGGACAAGGAACTCTCTCCCATGGAAATGAGCATCATCTGCTCAAACCTGGCCCGTGGCTGCGAAAAGCAGTATCTGCCCCAGCAGGCAGAGGATTTCAGAAAACTGGCAGAGTTCTTCAGAAGCAAGGCTGCGCCCGTCGAGGATGCCAGCACTGCCAAGCTACTGGAACTCATTGACAAGGATTTGTCTGTAGGGTATCCCTATGGCAATGCTGTAGCCGGTGAAAAGCCTGATCGGGGTGGCCTGCGCTGTCAGGTGTGGAGCGAAAAGGTTACCCGAATGCTCCAAACTCTGCTGACTCGATATGAATCTGAGGGAGACAAAATGTTGGAAAACACCGGTGTCTGGGTTTGCACGGTCTGTGGTTTTGTCTATGTTGGTGACACAGCTCCGGAGCTATGCCCGGTATGTAAGGTTCCCAGTTGGAAATTTGAAAAAATGGAAGGGAGGGCATAACTATGGTTGAAAAATACGCAGTAAGAAATCTTCGCTTATGTACTAAGGATTGCCTTTGCCTCTATGTCTGCCCAACCGGAGCGACTGATACAGAGAACAGCGTCATTGATCCAGAAAAGTGCATTGGATGCGGTGCCTGTGCCGAAGCCTGTCCGTCCTCGGCCATTTCTATGGTTCCCAAAACCCTTCCTGTGCAGCAGCCCAAGGAGGACAAGGTAGTGGAAGCCCTGCGGGGTCTGGTACAGAGTAAGGCTCAAGCCGAGAGCATTGCTTCTCAGCTACCAGATGCCCTGAGCGTGGCCGTGGAAAAATCCTCCCGGCTGATGGCGGAGGACCTGTGCCGGGAAGCAGGCTTCATGCTCCCCCAGAGTGGCAACACCAAGGCGTTCCTGGAGCGTATCAAAGCATATCCCGGCATCCCGGCGGATGCGGTGGAATCCCTGTTACATACCATTCAATTCAATGAAAAAACGGAGGAAAAGAAAATGGAAAAGTGGAAATGCTCTGTCTGCGGCTATATTTACGAAGGCCCTATGACCCCTGATTTCAAGTGCCCTGTCTGCAAGCAGCCCGCCGACAAGTTTGTGAAGATCGAAGAGGCCGCCCCTGCGAAGAACCCCTATGCCGGTACCAAGACGGAGAAGAACCTGTGGGAAGCCTTTGCTGGTGAGAGTCAGGCCCGGAACAAGTACACCTACTTCGCCTCCGTCGCCAAGAAGGCCGGCTACGAGCAGATCGCCGCGCTGTTCCTGCACACCGCTGAGAACGAGAAGGAACACGCCAAGCTGTGGTTCAAGGCCCTTGGCGAGCTGGGCGATACTGCCGAGAACCTGCTCCATGCCGCCGAGGGCGAGAACGCCGAGTGGACCGATATGTACGACCGCATGGCCCGTGAGGCCGACGAGGAAGGCTTCCATGAGCTGGCCGAGCAGTTCCGTGGCGTTGCTGCCATTGAGAAGGCCCACGAGGAGCGCTACCGCAAGCTGCTGAGCAACGTGGAGGCCATGGCCGTCTTTGAGAAGAGCGGCGTTACTATGTGGGAGTGCCGTAACTGCGGCCACCTGGTCGTTGGCACCGAGGCTCCCGAGGTTTGCCCTGTCTGCAAGCACCCCCAGGCATTCTTCGAGGTGCGCGCGGAAAACTATTAAGGGGGAGTTATTGATGAGCGCAAAGTTTTACATCTGCCGTCACTGCGGCAATTTGGTGGGCGTGATCCATGACTCCGGAGTGCCTATGATGTGCTGCGGCCAGAAAATGGAGGCTCTGGAGCCCAACACTGTGGAGGCCAGCGGTGAAAAGCATCTGCCTGTGGTCGCTGTGGAAGATGGCGCGATCAACGTCAATGTGGGCGCTGTGAACCATCCCATGGCTCCTGAGCACTTCATCGAGTGGGTCTATGTCCAGACGGAGAACGGCGGCCAGCGCAAGGCCCTCAAGCCCGGTGATGACCCCAATGTTACCTTCTCCCTGGGAGATGACAAGGCAGTGGCTGTTTACGCATCCATCAACGGTTGAATCTTAATGACACGGTTGCTCTTTTTCGTCTTGGGGGTGGTAATCACGTCCTTGCCCTTGAGCCGCTGATAGGATTTGCTGATGGACACTGTACCCGCCTCAAAGTCGAAGTCTGTTGGGGTGAGGGCCAGCAGTTCCCCCTCCCGGATACCGCACCAGTAGAGCATTTCAAAGGCATAGTAGGAGAGGGGCTTGTCCATCATGGCATCGGCAAACTTCAAATACTCGTCCTTCGTCCAGAACAGCATTTCACGCCGTTCCTCCACACCCATGTTCCCGGCCTTGGCCGCAGGATTAACCTGGAGGCCGTAGTAGCGGACAGCATGGTTAAAGAGGGCACTTAACTGATTGTGGACGGTTTTGAGATAGGTAGGGGAATAGGGTTTTCCTTTGGCGTCCGTCAACCCCCGGATCGCATTCTGCCAGTCCATCACGTCCTTGGCGGTGATTTCCGACAATTTCCGTTTTCCAAAATACGGCAGGATTTTCTTCTGGATGATGCTCTCTTTTGTCAGCCAGGTGTTCAGTTTCAGCTTGGGCTTCATATCCTTCTCATAGAGCTGGGCGAAGCTCTCAAAGGTCATGTTCACATCGGCCTGCTTCTGCATCAGAAACTCCCGTTCCCACGCCTGGGCCTCTTTCTTGGTGGCAAAGCCACGCTTTAACTTCTGCTGGCGCTCTCCTTTCCAGTCCGTATAGCGGAACTGGACGTACCAAGTGCCGTTGGCCTTGTTCTTAAACGCCGCCATAGGTTAATCACTCCTTTCGCTCTGGCCTCTTGTGCCATAAAATTTTTCGTGGAAGAATTTGCGGTCGATGCGGCCTGAAATGGTAATACAGCCCGTCTTTTTCAACTCCGCATTCATAGAACGAATCAGCTTATAGGCATAGGGGACAGAAACCCCTAATTCCTCCGCTACCTCGTCCACCCGCATGAACATGGTGCTTGCCATTGTGCGCTCACCTCCTTTCACGGCTCCAGGACTAAGCCTTTATGCTTAACCTATTATAACTAAGCAAATTTGTTTTGTCAAGTGGCTTGCGGAATAATTTTTAACTTTTTTGTTTAAGATACTCTTGACTGTTACTAAGCGAATATGTTATACTGCTTTCGACAGAAACCACCAGATAGGAGTTGGCATTTATGGCAATAGGAGAGCGCATCCATTTTTTTCGCACCCTCCGGGGTATGACACAGAAGTATCTTGGTATGGCGGTGGGCTTTCCAGAGCGTTCCGCCGATGTTCGTCTAGCACAGTACGAAACAGGCACCCGGACACCGAAGGCCGACTTGACCGCTGCCCTGGCGCAAACATTAGATGTATCGCCCCAGGCGTTGAGCGTCCCGGACATAGACAACTACATAGGTTTGGCCCATACGCTGTTCGCCTTGGAGGATGTTTACAGTCTGAAAGTGGTAGAGGCGGATGGACGTGCCTGCCTGCAAGCAGATATTTTTCAGGGAGGCCGTCAAGCCAGTGAGCTGAACAAAATCTTGATTGCGTGGCGGGAACAGGCGGCGAAGCTGGAGGCCGGGGAGATCACCAAGGAGGACTATGACCGCTGGCGCTACAACTACCCGAAGTACGACACCACCCAGCGGTGGGCCAAAGTCCCCTCGAAGGAATTAAGCGATGCTCTGATAAAAGGATTGAAGAAACAGAGGAAAGATAAATAGCAAAAAAGGTCTTGCCGACTGGTGAAAGTCAGCAAGACCTTTTTCTTAGGATATGAAGGATTTACCCGCAAGCCACCCGCTGTACGGGAGTGAACAAAGTAAATCCGGTTTTGGTATCTGCTATCAATTTGCTATCAAATGCCCCGTTTCCGTTTCAAAAACCCAGTATTTTCAAGGCTTTGCGGGTTTTGTCAGTTATTCCCACTCTTAAAACTTAGTGTAAATCCCTGTGTTTTGCGGTCTATATACTTACATTTGGGGGTGTGGACAATCTCTACATTCCATCATTTCTTTACAGTCCACCAGTATAATTGCGTCAAAAATTGCGTCAGCTTGCGTCAAAATATGTTGCTGCAAATTAAGCGGAAACTATACTGTCTTCCTCTTGCCAGAGGATATTTTCGTCAAGTTTGGAACAGGGTTAAAGGACATCGGACTTTTAGCCAACTCAGCGTTTTTCTTATCAATCAGTGCTATTGCCATCTCTCGGCTAAAGCCTATTTGAAATGCTTTCCTGCACACTTCGTCAAATACACGCCCCTCACTGTTGAATGTGTAACCATTATAGATGAGCAGCCGTGACATCGATGGATAGGGCAAAGCAAGGGCAAACCCTAAATTGATGAAAAACTTTTTGTCGAAATCTTTTTGAGATGTTCGCTCACCGTGGAACTCATGGTATGTAGTCGAAGACACTCCGCAGGCATCCAACGCAGCATTATAATTGCTTTTCTTCTTGTTTGCAACTGCGGTGATTCTGTAAGTATCATTCTTTTCACATTCAGCCATGAACTCTTGGTAAGTCATTGCACTGAATTTCTTGCCATCCTTTTCAGCCCGAATTTTAATATCAATATTGCAAAATGCTTGTTCCGAAACCACCTCATGCAACAGCGTTTTATAGCAGCTCTTATTTTGCGGCTTAAACACTTCTAAAATGTTTTGATAATCCAACGATACGCTATGCTCAATTGTTTCAAGTGCTTCTGGCTTCCACAATATAACATCATTTGAATGGATGTTGCCGTATGTGTCAAACGGGATAGTTTCTATTGAATTTCTTTCTTTGCCGAACCCAACTTTTAGATTAACACGGTTTTTATAGGTGGTGAAAAGACGAGCCATTCCAAACTTTTTTGTTGCATACACCTTTTTGTTTTGCTCATAGTGGTACTCCCAGTCTTCACAGAACGCATCAAGAGCGGCAAAAAAGTCTTCCTCGTCAGAATAATTATCTCTTATAACTATAGAGCGACATAGTGAAAGCCATTCTGAAAGTTGCAAGAAGTCCATTCTGGCTATATCTTGTTCAAATGGACTCATATAGCTCATTTTCTCACATCCTCATTGCGGGATTTATTATAATTCGAGCCTTTCTTTTAACGCAAGCCTCTTTAAGTAAGCGGACACATTTTTATCGCATTTTACCTTATCAGATAAATATTCTGATATATCAATATCATTATCAATCATAAGAGAAAGTGCAAACTCCGCATTGTCTTTCAATTCATCGCCTACATAAATGATGTACAGATTTGAAGATGAAAAATATTGTGTGTGGAAGTTACCACAAGATGAGCGTTACTGCTATAACTGCTCGCTTTGCAACTTTGGTTTGGACTGCCGCAACAATCCGATTCATTACTCAGACACCGAGGATGATGAAGAATAAAGGAAATGCTCTGACGATTGGTTTCGTCAGAGCATTTCTTGATTTCTCTGAAAATAAGTTGCGTCAAATTCGCGTCAAAAGGCGATTTTGATAGCATCGAAATCCGCAAAAGCCTTGATATTGCAAGGGTTTTCAGACTTCCGCAATTATTCCCACTCGTTGTTGGGCATCATATTTAACGGATTTTGCTTCATAAATTTG
>OGON01002779.1_pt1 | contig 10193 bp, 8 predicted proteins | sample 1552671 | NCBI WGS metagenome assembly OGON01 (sample SAMEA2580136, study PRJEB22360) | human gut metagenome | biome: human gut; feature: human-associated habitat; material: faeces | place: Denmark | collected 2008/2010 | reverse complement strand
CTGCCGCCGTATTGCTTGGAACCGAGTACCTTGTCGAAACCGTAGGCCCAGTCGATACCCATCATACCAATCATAGGCAGGAAGATGCGGACACCGACACCGGCAGAACGTTTCAAATCAAACGGGTTGAACTTGTTTACGTCGTGCCAGGCGTTACCGGCCTCAACGAAAGTTAACGCATAAATACTGGTACTTGTTTCCAGCATCAGCGGATATCTTAATTCCAAACCGAGACGTGCGTATGCATAACCTTCGTAGCCATAAGGGGTAAGAGAGCTGTTCTCATATCCACGCAAGGCAACACTTTCGGTTGCATAGCTGGAATATCCTGTCATACCGTCGCCACCTACGTCAAAGGTTTCAAACGGAGATTTCTTGTATTTGTTGTAGTGTCCCAGCAGACCGAATTCTACGCGTCCCATCAGCACCGGAGTGCGTTTTACAGCGATAGGGTCCATCAACGGGATGTATACTTTGGATTTGAATTTCCACTTGTGGTATTCTATCCATTTGTGCATCTTGTTCATATCATCCTGATTGCTGGTACTGTACTTGCTGTAATCTGTACCGTCGAACAGGGAGTAGGGCGGTGTCAGTTGTGCCGACAGCGAGAATTCGGAACCCTGGCGCGGATAGATAGGATTGTCGATAGAACTGCGCGACAAGGTGAGGTTTATGCTCAGGTTGTTACACTTACCGTTGGTAACGGGGAAGTATTGCCAGTCGCTCAGAATATAACGCTGGTAGGACAATTCTGCCGTAAATTGGAAGTAGTCATCCGGCCATTTCAAACGCTTACCGAACATTACAGCCAATCCCCACATCTGGATGGACTTGTCGGGGTCGTAATAGTTTTCATAATTGTTATAGTTGCCATAGTTGTACATACCATAACCGTACATGCCGCTATAGTAGCTGTTGTAATAACTGTTCATGTACGCATCGTTATAGTAACGGCTGCTGATATCCGTCTGGCGGGAGTAGAATGCAGATACGGAGAACGCATTCGGACGTTTGCCGCCGAACCACGGGTCGTAGAACGATACGCTGTATGACTGATAGTATTTGGCATTGGTCTGGCCGCTGATAGTCAGTGTCTGGCCGTCACCCTGCGGCAGGATACCGCGGTAGTTCTCACCCGGATGCAACAGGTTGGCAACGGAGAAGTTGGTGAACTTCAGACTCAGTTTACCGATAATACCTGTCTGTCCCCAACCGGCAGAGAACTCTACCTGGTCGTTCGCTTTGGAGACGAGGTCATAACCTATATCCACCGTACCGTCTTCCGGTTTGGGCTGGATATCCGGTTGGATTTGTTCGGGGTCAAAGTGTCCCATTTGCTGGATTTCACGCATGGAACGCATCAGGTCTTCACGGCTGAAAAGCTGTCCCGGACGGGTACGGAGCTCACGGCGGACTACGTTTTCATACAAACGGTCGTTACCGTTGATGCTGACTTTATTGATAGTAGCCTGACGGCCTTCGAAGATACGCATTTCCAGGTCGATGGAGTCACCTACGATATTTACTTCCACGGGGTCGAGCGAGTAGAAGAGGTAACCGTTGTTGTAGTAGAGGTTGCCGATAGCGTCTTCATCTGTACTGGTACGCTCTTCCAGCAGCTTCTGATTGTAGACGTCGCCCTTCTTCATACGGAGCAGGAAATTCAGTTGCTCGGAAGGATAGAGGGTGTTACCTACCCACGTTACATTGCGCAAGTAGTATTTCTGCCCTTCTTCGATTTCCATGAAGATATCCACCGTACGGTCGTCATAAGACTTGATGCTGTCTTTTACAATCATGGCATCACGATAACCCAATTCGTTGTATTTGTCTATAATCAGTTGCTTGTCGGCTTCAAAATTTTCTTCGACGAACTTTTTGGTACGGAAAAGGTTGAGCAGTTTGCCTTTTTCATTCGTTTTCTTCATCACACGTTTCAGCTTCTTGGTTGTGATGGCCTGATTACCGGTGATTGTAATCTGATGTACCTTTACTTTCTCCTTTTTGTCGATATTGATATCTACCAGGACCTGGTTCTCATTGTTGGGATCATCCTTTTGCGTGATGATGATGTCGGCATTCTTGAAACCCTTATCGTCAAAGTAGCGCTTAATCAACGTCTTGGCGCGGTCTATCAGGTTGGGGGTAATCTGGTTTCCTTTAATCAGACCTACCCGGGCTTCCAAATCTTCACGTTCCGACTTCTTTACACCGTGATAGCGAATATCGGAAACGCGGGGACGCATCGTCAGGTGGATTGTAAGCCAAATCCGGTCGCCCTCGATTTTATCCGCAGTAACTTGCACGTCGGAGAACAATCCGTGACGCCAGTAGCGTTTGCAGGCTTGCGTTATTTCATCGCCGGGCACGGTAATTGTCTGGCCTTTTGATAATCCGGATAAACCGATGATTACATAGTCTTCATAATTCTTGGCTCCAACTACCTTAATATCCGCTATTTCATATTTCTTGGGTGTTCCCGAATAAAGAATAACCGGTTTTTCGGTTTCATCGGTATTGCTGGTGTCCTGTGCCGAGCTGGTCAGTACACAGCTAAAGAGGCAGATAAACGTTACGAGTATGGAGGAAATACGATAGTACATTTTTTTATTTACTATATTTACGATTTACTATTTACAATTTGTGTTTGTCCGGTCAGCGGATTTGTTCGCTGGTTTTTCCGAACCTGCGTTCACGCTTCTGATAGTCGTGGATGGCTTTGTGAAGTTCCGCTTCACGGAAGTCAGGCCAGTAGGTGTCGCAGAAATAAAGTTCCGAGTAAGCACATTGCCAGAGCAGGTAGTTGCTCAAGCGGATTTCTCCGCCCGTACGTATCAATAAATCCGGGTCGGGCATGAAGTCGGTGGCAAGATATTGGGACAACAGGGTGCTGTCAATCTGTTCGGGAGTCAGTTCGCCTTTTTGCACTAAGGCTGCAAGGCGGCGGGCGGCTTCCGTTATTTCCCAGCGGGACGAGTAGCTGATTGCCAGTACCAGAGACATCCCAGTATTATTTGCGGTATGTGCTATACAGGTTTCCAAACGTTCCCGCACATTGTCGGGCAGCTTGGTCAGATCTCCGATAACCCGGAAACTGATGTTGTTTTTCATGAATGTTTCCTCTTCGATAGAGTCGAACAGAAGCGCCATCAATGCAGCGACTTCATTAGAGGGGCGATTCCAGTTTTCGGTGGAGAACGTATATAAAGTCAGATATTTGATGCCTAATTTAGACGCTTCTTCTGCAATGACATGCACTGTCTCGGCACCGGCCTGGTGTCCATAGCTACGCTCTTGTCCGCGCAACTTTGCCCAACGTCCGTTGCCGTCCATGATAATTGCCACGTGTTGTGGAATCCGGCTTAAATCAAGTTCTTCTTTATTTAGCATCTTTTTATACTTACATCTCTTGTCTTGGTTACTATTCTCGTTTTATACTTTTATATATATAAAGGAAACAGAAGTAATGAATTTATTGCACCCTGACTGGCATCAGCTTGTTGAGATGTCCGCGCCAAACGGCAGCATCTGTTCCGTTTCCGCCGAAGATAACCCATATATAAGGGCTGTCTGCAACAATGGAGTAGGGAGCAGTTATATCTGTCATATCTTTATGTAACAAGAATTTTCTTTGAGGCTCACGCCAGGAAATACCGTCAACGGAAGAATAAATGGCATCAAGCTTGTTTTCATCTTTGCTGCCGAAGATATAAAAGTTCTCACCATAGTACATTACGGCAGGATTGGCAAATTTCGGACAATACACATCATAGGAACTGGTGTTTGCCAATGAATACCAGTCTTTGCCGTTGGAAGAAACCCAGGGAATGGTTTGCTGAACGTCATTAACGGTACGACCCACTACCATTGCCTGTGACTGGTTGTTGCTGTTAAAGTTGGTGGAGTAGATATGTGATGTAGGAAAGTCAGCCTCTGCCTCACCCATATTTCCCTCTGTCTTGTTGCCTTGATTGTCAACTGTGTAAACTTCACCGTTTGAGGTAACGACAGTCAGCACATCGGTAAAACCGGCAATCAGTGTCCGGATATTGCTGTTTCCTTCCCAATTGGCTGGTGTCCAATTTATTCCGTCATCGGAAGAATGTGCCGTACCGTCTTCTGTCACGATGTAAAGTCTTTGTTTTTCATCTTCTCCGTCTTTGTATTTCAGGCAGACGAGGGATTCCAGTTTTGCATTGTCGGGAAGTTTTGCTCCGGACACTGCATTCCAGCCGTATGTTTCTTCTGTGTCCAGCCAATATGCACCTGCTCTTGTCTGTGTTTTCTGTGCCGCAGATTGTGTAAATACCCACAGTTCGTTGTTGAATAGGATGGCCTTTTGTTCACCTGAAAGTGTCGGTGCACTTCCCATTTTATCCCACACTAAGGAGTCGGGATCCTGCTTGTGTACTCTGATTTCAAGGGAATATTCATTTACGGTAAAGCCGTCCGGGGCATGTATTTTGAATTTCATCCCGTTTTCGGTGTTTATGGCTTTCGTAAGATTTACCGAGTCGGCTCTGTTGAATATCGTATCACCGCTGATACTATTCATTTCATCTCTTGAAGTAATCCAGCCGCTTACGGTGAACGTGTCAATTAATATGCGGTCGATAATCGTATCTGCTCCTATAGGCAATGAATCCTGGTTGTAGATTTTTCTTCTTAACTGGTCTATCGTGAATTTATAATGTTTGCCGTATACCGTGTCAATGCCAAAAGCATGTACCGTTGCATCGGAGCTTAGTTCTACCGTGTCGTCAGAGTCCAGGCACGAGCTTATTGCGATTGATACAAAAAGAAAACTTGCGATTATAGCTAAAAACTTTATTCTCATTTGAAAGATAGTGTTTATTTACAAGTTGCAAAAATAGGAACATTTTTTTCTATAAACAGCTTTATCGGCAAGTTTTATATAAAATTATAGATAATATGGCTGTTTTTCTCGATAAAAATGCCCTTGAATAAGGCTGTTAGCCTAATCTTGTAGCGCTGTAATGCCGGAATTTCCTGCCGAAATAAACTTCGTTGGTACAGGGCGCTTTATTGCCAATTTCAGGTGCCTTGATACCGGATAATAGCGTTAAAGGACTTTCTTCGACAAAGGCTTCGTCCCATAATTCCGCATCGATAAAGGACTGTAACAGGATGTTTCCGCCTTCGACTAACAGAGATTGTAGTCCCTGCATGTACAGGTGTTCCATGATTTGCGGCAGTATATTCCGTTGGAAGTCAATGGAGATGTATTCAACGTTGGGCTGTGGCTGGCACGGTTTCTCGGTGAACACAAGTGTGCGGACATTTCCATCGAATACATGCAGCTTGGGAGACAGCCGCAACTGTCTGTCTGTTACGATTCGTACAGGCGACCGGCCTTGCCAGTTCCGTACAGTCAGGCTGGGGTTGTCCAGCTCTGCCGTACGTGTACCTACCATGATGGCATTGTGCTCTGCCCGTTTCTTATGCACAAGCATGGATGTCAGGGGGGTGGATAGAATGACCGGTTGCCCGTCCTCACGGTTCTTATCGATGTATTTGTCGGCAGACTCCGCCCATTTCAGGGTAATGTAGGGGCGACGAAGGGTATGAAACGTGATAAAACGCCGGATTAGATTTCTGCATTCATCTTCCAGCACCCCGGTGATGACTTCCCGCCCTGCATCTTTCAGCTTCCGGATTCCCCGTCCTGCTACTTTGGCAAACGGGTCCTGGCAGCCGATTACGATGCGCGGAATCTTTTTCTCTATGATAAGGTCGGCGCAGGGTGGTGTTTTTCCGTAGTGGGCACAAGGCTCCAGGCTGACGTAGATTGTAGAACGCTTCAGCAACGAGGGGTCTTTTACGGAGCGGATTGCATTGACTTCGGCGTGCGCTTCGCCGCAACGCACATGGTATCCCTCACCGATAATTTTTCCGTCGCATACGATTACTGCGCCCACCATCGGGTTGGGAGCTGCATTGCATAACCCGTTTTGGGCTAGCTGAATGCAGCGGCGCATGTATTTTTCTTCTTCCATACTTTGTATTACTCTTAAACTTCCACTATTTTTGCAGCCCGAAATGCCGAATGTTATGACTGTTTCCGTTTCTCATATCCGCCATGCTTTGCAGGAGAGTTACTCTGCGCAAGAAGCTGCCAATCTGTCCCGCATTGTCTGTTGCGAAATGCTGGGGCAGACTGCGGTCGATTATTACCTGGGCAAAGATATGATTTTATCCCCAAAAGAGATGCAGGATTTAGACACCATTCTTGCCCGCTTGCGTAATTTCGAGCCGATACAGTATGTGCAGGGCACCGCCCGTTTTCTGGAACGCTCCTACTATGTGGCCCCCGGCGTGCTGATTCCCCGTCCGGAAACGGAGGAGCTGGTGGAGGTGATGCTGAAGGAAGTTCCGTCCGGAGCCCGTATTCTTGACATCGGGACGGGGAGCGGCTGCATTGCCATTTCTCTCTCCAAGATGCTGCCGGATGCCAAAGTGACGGCATGGGACATTTCGGACACCGCCCTCCGCATAGCCCGCCGCAATAATGAGGCATTGCAGACATCCGTGTGCTTTGTACAGCGGGATGTGCTGGCGTATGTTCCCGGCAGCGGGGAACGGTATGATGTGATTGTCAGCAATCCGCCATACGTCACTGAATCGGAAAAGCAGGAAATGGAGCGCAATGTCTTGGACTGGGAACCTTTTTCGGCATTGTTTGTTCCGGATAATGATCCGCTGCTTTTTTACCGGCGCATTGCAGAGCTGGGCAAGGTTATGCTGGTGTCCGGCGGCAGACTTTATTTTGAGATAAACCGTGCGTTCGGGGAGGCTACGGCGACGATGCTTCGCGCACAGGGGTACACCAATCTACGGGTGTTGAAAGATATTTCCGGAAATGACCGAATAGTAATCGCAGAACGATGATAGAAATTACAGAAACAGATGCTTTAAGCCGCGTGGCTGCTTATTGCTCCACTGCGGAGCATTGCCGTGCGGAAGTTACGGAGAAGTTGCAGCGTTGGGGTATTCCCTATGATGCCATAGACCGCATAATCAACCGTTTGGAACAGGAGAAATATATTGATGAGGAACGTTTTTGCCGTGCCTTCATTCATGATAAGTACCGCTTCGCCAAATGGGGGAAGATAAAGATAGGGCAGGCGCTTCAACTGAAGAAAATTCCCCAAAGTGTATTTTACCGTTACCTGAATGAAATCGACGAGGATGAATATCTTGCCGTACTGGATAATTTGCTGGCGGTAAAGCGCAAGAGCGTGCATGCGGAGAATGAGTACGAACTGAACAATAAACTGGTGCGTTTTGCTTTGAGCCGGGGGTTCGAAATGAAAGATATCCGCCACTGTATTACGCTTTCTGATGAAAATGACGAATTGGAATAAAATTTATCCGTATTCTTTTTTATTCTCGTCAGCTTTCTGTATTTTTGCGGCATATTTATCATAATAGTTAGTTTGGCTATGAAAACTTTAGAAAGATTGTTTGCAGAGAAGTTGCTGAAGATTAAGGCGATTAAACTACAACCCGCTAACCCGTTTACCTGGGCGTCAGGATGGAAATCCCCGTTTTACTGTGATAACCGTAAGACTCTTTCATATCCTTCTCTCCGTAATTTCGTGAAAGTGGAAATTACACGTCTGATTCTGGAACGTTTCGGTCAGGTTGATGCCATTGCCGGTGTTGCTACGGGAGCTATTCCCCAGGGTGCATTGGTGGCGGATGCGTTGAACCTGCCGTTTGTATATGTACGCTCTACCCCGAAAGACCACGGTTTGGAGAACCTGATAGAAGGCGAACTTCGTCCGGGTATGAAAGTGGTGGTGGTAGAAGATTTGATTTCTACCGGCGGAAGCAGTCTGAAAGCTGTTGAAGCCATCCGTCGCGACGGATGCGAAGTAATCGGTATGGTTGCCGCTTACACATATGGATTCCCCATTGCAGAAAAAGCATTCAAGGATGCAAAAGTTCCTTTGGTGACATTGACCAATTACGAAGCAGTGATGGAAGTTGCCCTTCGCACCGGTTACATCGAAGAGGAAGATGTGCTTACGCTGAACGAATGGCGTAAAGACCCCGCGCATTGGGAAGCCGGAAAATAAGACTTATTTTACATAATGATAGATTATGACAAAAGAGCCATTCGGATAGTTGCTGTCCGGATAGTTCTTTTTGTCTTTTAAAGACCATTGTATTATGACTAAATTTGAAAGTGCGGTAAAGGTGATACCTGCTTCGCAAAAGTCTGTTTATGAGAAACTTTCAGACCTTAGCAATTTGGAGAAAGTGAAAGACCACCTGCCGCAGGACAAAGTGAAGAATTTGAGTTTCGATGCGGAAACATTGTCGATAGAAGTACCGCCGGTTGGGAAAATAGTATTACAGATTGTAGAGAAAGAGCCTTGCAAGTGCATCAAGTTTGCAACAACCACCTCGCCTCTGCCCTTTAACCTGTGGATACAGATAGTGCCCGTTACGGAGACGGAATGTAAAATGAAGCTTACCATCGGAATGGAGTTGAATCCGTTTATGAAAACCATGGTGCAGAAACCTTTGCAGGAAGGATTGGAGAAAATGGCGGAAACTTTGTCGCTGATTAATTATTAATTACTAAATCTTATGGCTCAGAAACTTTGGGAAAAGTCCGTTCAGGTAAATAAGGATATAGAGCGTTTTACGGTGGGACGTGACCGTGAGATGGATCTTTATCTGGCAAAGCATGATGTGTTGGGTTCCATGGCACATATCACGATGCTGGAAAGTATCGGTTTGCTGACAAAAGAAGAATTGTCCCTGCTGCTTGCGGAGTTGAAGAATATCTACGCAACTGCTGAGAGCGGGGAGTTTGTGATAGAAGAGGGGGTAGAGGATGTTCACTCTCAGGTGGAATTGATGCTGACCCGTAAATTGGGTGATGTAGGAAAGAAAATTCATAGCGGACGTTCCCGTAATGACCAGGTGCTGCTCGACTTAAAGCTCTTTACCCGTGCGGAGATAAGGGACATAGCCGAGGCTGTAGAACAGCTTTTCCATGTGCTCGTCATGCAGAGCGAACGTTATAAAGATGTATTGATGCCGGGTTATACCCACTTGCAGATAGCGATGCCGTCGTCGTTCGGACTGTGGTTTGGCGCTTATGCCGAGAGTCTGGTGGATGATATGCTGTTTTTGCAAGCCGCCTTTAAAATGTGCAACCGCAATCCGTTGGGTTCTGCTGCCGGATATGGCTCGTCTTTCCCTTTGAACCGTACAATGACTACCCGGCTGTTGGGCTTCGATTCATTGAATTATAATGTGGTGTATGCCCAGATGGGGCGTGGTAAGATGGAGCGTAACGTGGCTTTTGCGCTGGCAAGCATTGCGGGCACCGTTTCCAAACTTGCGTTCGATGCCTGTATGTTCAACAGCCAGAACTTCGGATTTGTGAAACTGCCCGATGACTGTACTACCGGTTCGAGCATAATGCCGCATAAGAAGAATCCGGATGTGTTTGAGCTGACACGTGCCAAATGCAACAAACTGCAATCATTGCCCCAGCAGATAATGATGATAGCCAATAACCTGCCTTCCGGGTATTTCCGCGATTTGCAGATTATTAAGGAAGTATTCCTGCCTGCTTTCCGGGAGTTGAAGGATTGTTTGCAGATGACGACCTATATTATGAATGAAATCAAAGTGAACGAACATATTCTGGATGACGATAAGTACCTGCTTATTTTCAGCGTGGAAGAGGTAAACCGTCTGGTGCGCGAAGGCATGCCGTTCCGAGATGCTTATAAGAAGGTCGGTCTGGACATTGAGGCTGGCAATTTCTCTCATGACAAGACAGTGCATCATACGCACGAAGGCAGTATCGGCAACCTCTGCAATGATGAAATATCCGGTTTGATGCAGAAAGTTGTGGACGGCTTTAATTTTGAGGTAATGGAACAGGCCGAAAAAACGTTGCTCGGCCGGTAATCATAGTTAATTAACTGCTTGTGGTGTACGATGTTGGCTTTCTCTGTTTAGGATATAAACTTATTAATGACAGTCAGGTTAATATCGTACATCCCTATTTATTTAACTTTTTTCCGGTGAAAAGTTTGGCTGTAACGTAGAAACTGTTTATCTTTGCACCCGTTCTCCAGAAACCTGCGGAAATAGCTCAGTTGGTAGAGCATAACCTTGCCAAGGTTAGGGTCGCGAGT
>OGON01002775.1_pt1 | contig 10208 bp, 8 predicted proteins | sample 1552671 | NCBI WGS metagenome assembly OGON01 (sample SAMEA2580136, study PRJEB22360) | human gut metagenome | biome: human gut; feature: human-associated habitat; material: faeces | place: Denmark | collected 2008/2010 | reverse complement strand
GGTCACCGTCCGCGCCGCCCCCGCCAGCGGGAGCCAATTCACGCCCCCGCTGGCGGGGCTGTCGAGTGTAGCGAGACTGGGGGTGGTCAGTCGGCGGTCAACCGGTACCCGATCAGGCCTCCTGCGAGGCGGGAGCGGCGTTGTCAGCCGACTTGTCAGCTGACTCCTCCGTTGCCGGCTCCGCAGCCGGCTCGTTCTCGGGCTTGGCGTCGTCGAACTGTTCGCCGCGGAAGGTGAACTCGCCGAGGATGCCCTCGCCTTCGGAGTCGACCACCACGCGCTGACCGTCTTCGAGTTCGCCCATCAGGATCTTCTCCGAGATGGCGTCCTCGATGTCGCGCTGGATCACGCGGCGCAGCGGACGAGCACCGAGCAGCGGGTCGAAGCCCTTCTGCGCGAGCAGGTCCTTGGCGGCCGGGGTGAGCTCCAGCGACATGTGACGGTCGAACAGACGGTCGTTGAGCTGCTTGATGTCGAGGTCGACAATCTGACGCACCTGCGGCTCGGTGAGCTGACGGAACACGATGATGTCGTCAAGACGGTTCAGGAACTCGGGACGGAACTGCTGCTTGAGTTCGGAGCTGACCTGATCCTTCATGCGCTGGTAGCTGGACTCCGCGTTCGAGCCAAGGTTGAAGCCGGTGTTGGCGGCCTTGGCGATGTCGCGCGTACCTAGGTTGGTGGTCAGGATGATGATGGTGTTCTTGAAGTCCACCTTGCGTCCCTGACCATCGGTCAGGTGACCGTCGTCCAGCACCTGCAGCAGCGTGTTGAAGATGTCCGGATGGGCCTTCTCGATCTCGTCGAACAGCACGACGGAGAACGGCTTGCGGCGCACCTTCTCGGTGAGCTCGCCACCCTCCTCGTAACCGACGTATCCCGGAGGAGCACCGAACAGACGCGATGCCGCATACTTCTCGGAGAACTCCGACATGTCCACGCGAATCAGCGCGTCCTCATCGTCGAACAGGAACTCGGCCAGCGCCTTGGCCAGCTCGGTCTTGCCGACGCCGGTCGGGCCGGCGAAGATGAACGAGCCCGCAGGACGCTTCGGATCCTTGAGGCCCACACGAGTGCGGCGAATCGAACGGGACAGCGCGGAAACCGCTTCGTCCTGGCCGATGATGCGCTTGTGCAGCTCGGACTCCATGCCGAGCAGCTTCTTCGACTCGGCCTGGGTGAGCTTGAACACCGGAATGCCGGTGGTCGAGGAGATCACCTGGGCGATCACATCCTCGTTCACGACCATCTCGACATCGGACTCGCCCTCGCGCCAGGAGGATTCCTTCTCCTTGCGCTCCGCTTCCAGCTTCTCCTGGTTGTCGCGCAGCTCGGCGGCCTTCTCGAAGTCCTGGTCCTTGATGGCCTTGTCCTTCTCGGCGGCGACTTTCGCGACCTTCTGGTCAAGTTCCTTGAGCTCGGGCGGGGCGGTCAGGCGCTTGATGCGCAGCCGCGCGCCGGCCTCGTCGATCAGGTCGATGGCCTTGTCGGGCAGGTTGCGGTCCTGGATGTAGCGGGACGACAGCTCCGCGGCGGACTGCAGCGCGCCGTCGGTGATGGTCACGTGGTGGTGGTTCTCGTAGCGCGAGCGCAGGCCCTTGAGGATTTCGATGGTCTCCGCGATTGTCGGCTCATGCACCTGAATCGGCTGGAAACGACGTTCCAGCGCCGCGTCCTTCTCGATGTACTTGCGGTACTCGTCGGTGGTGGTGGCGCCGATGGTCTGGAGCTCACCGCGAGCCAGCATGGGCTTGAGCATGTCAGACGCGCCCAAGGCGCCGTCCGCCGAACCGGCACCGACGATCGTGTGAATCTCGTCGATGAACAGCACGATGTCGCCGCGCGTCTTGATCTCCTTGAGCACCTTCTTGAGGCGTTCCTCGAAATCGCCGCGGTAGCGCGAGCCGGCCACCATGGAGCCCAGATCCAGCGAATAGACCTGCTTGTCCTTCAGCGTCTCCGGCACATCGCCGGCGTTGATCTTCTGCGCGAGGCCTTCGACGACGGCGGTCTTGCCGACGCCCGGCTCGCCGATCAGCACGGGGTTGTTCTTCGTGCGGCGCGACAGCACGACCATGACACGTTCGATCTCGTTGGTGCGCCCGATCACCGGGTCGAGCTTGCCCTCGGCCGCTTCGGCGGTCAGGTTGCGCCCGAACTGGTCCAGAATGGCCGAACCGGTCTGGCTGCGCTTGTCCTGCACGCCGCCGGCGTTGGCCAGATCGCCCTTGCCGGAGGCGTTGGCGCCGCCGCTGTTGCCATGGATCATGTCGATAGTGGCCGAACGCAGTTCGCCCAGGTCGACATCCATCTTGATGAGCACCTGGGTGCCCACGCCCTCGCCTTCGCGGATCAGGCCGAGCAGGATGTGCTCGGTGCCGATATAGCTGTGACCGAGCTGCAGCGCCTCGCGCAGACTCAGCTCCAACACCTGCTTGGCGTGCGGAGTAAAGGGAATGTGCCCGTTGGGGGCGGCATTGCCTTTGCCGATCATCTCCTCGACCTGCTTGCGGGTGTCGTCCAAGGTCACTCCCTTGGATGCGAGCGCCTTGGCGGCGACCCCCTCACCTTCGCGGATCAGGCCGAGCAGCAGGTGTTCGGTGCCGATGTAGTTGTGCTGGAGAGTGCGCGCCTCTTCCTGCGCCAACACGATCACGCGCCGTGCACGGTCGGTAAACCGTTCGAACATGCTTGTCCTTCCATCTCGATAGTCCACACCACTCTACCGATTCGCGATGACGTTTATGCCTTTCCTCGCGATAATTGCGCTCATAACGCAATGAAAAACGATATGCTGAATATAACATGCCAACAAGGAGGATGTCATGACGCAACCAGATGTGAACATCGAGTCCGAGCCGCGGACGTCGGACGGAGCCGGCGACATCGTCGTTGGGGTGGACGGCTCCGAGGAGTCGTTCACGGCCTTGCAGTGGGCGCTCAGGGAGGCGTCCTTGAGCGGCAGGGCGGTCAACGCGGTCTATGCGTGGACGCATTCGTGGGATATGGGAGCTCAGCCGGACAATCCCGACGCGTGGGAGAAGGCGAGCAAGGCCATCACCGAGCAACTGCTGGATTGGGTGAATGAGGCGAGCGCCGGCATCGCATTCGACCCGGATAACCTGAAGCTCACTTCCGTGCACGCCTCCGGCACGACTGGACTGCTGCAGATCGGAGCGGATGCCCAACAGATCGTCGTCGGCCGCCGATCCCTGGGTCGTGTGACCAGATGGTTCGTGGGGTCGCTGTCGTCCTCCCTCGCCGAATCCGCCAAGGTGCCGGTGACGGTGGTCAGGATCGCCGGCAACGAGGACAAGAGCGTGCAGGATGATATCGCGCATTCGCTCGCCCCCGGTATGCCGATTCACCATGATGACGATGAGCTGGCCGCGGCCAAGGGCAAACGTCCGGTGGTCGTCGGCGTGGACGGTTCCGAGACGTCCCGTCATGCGTTGCGGTTCGCCATTGATTTCGCCGCGCTGCATCACGCCCCACTGCAGGTCATGTTCTGCTGGCAGCTGAAGGATCTGGGCGAGGTACCCGGCTATGAGAACGCGATCGCCTCGATCGGCGCCGGTCAGGATCACGCGCAGGACATCGTCCGTCGCATGATCGAGCAGGCCGATATTCCCGACGGGCTTCAGGTGACGGGCAAGGCGTTCCACATCGCGGCGGCCAAGGGCCTGACCACGGCATCCCGGTTCGCCAGCCATCTGGTCGTTGGATCCCGCGGCCTGAGCGGCTTGGACGCCCGTTTCCTCGGTTCCGTGTCGAGGCAGATCCTGAACTTCGCGGAGTGCACGGTCACCATCGTGCACTGAGCGCCATCGCGCGCTGGCCCGGATGCGCAACCCCGGATATAGACGAATCGCCTGTGACACCGCTTCGCGTGGTGTCACAGGCGATTATCGTTCCATCGTCATTCCGCCATTCGGTCGCCGTGACGTTGCCCGTGTTGCAGGCGATTCGGGTCAGCGCGTTTCAGGCAGCTGGGATTTGAGGATGATCGTGCCCTTGGGCACGTCGAACGGCAGGCCGGCGGCACCGAGCTTCTCGATCAGCTCCACTTCGCCGCGCTCGTCCCGCGGCGCCTGCGCGATGACATCGATATGCAGGTCGTCGAACGCGGGCTTGGATTGAATCCACATGTGGCTCGGCTCGGGCGGCTCGATTTCGGAATGTTCGCCGCATCCGTGGTCGAGCGAGACGACCTTGCCGTCGTCCGGGCTCCACTTGTTCGCGCAGACGCCGAACATTTCGCTCAGATCGCCCTGCAACGCGACGAAGAACCCGCAGGTGGAGCACAGATTGCCCGACGCGGTCTTGGTGGACAACGACTTGGGGCCGCGAGGGCCCTCATACCAGCGCTGCGCGGTCTGGGCGCGGCCCAGCGGGGACAGCACATGGCGGCGGGACAGATCGAATGCGCTCACCGCGTCATCGACATCCTCCGCAGCTGTGGTGGGCTGAGCGTCCTGGGACTCCACAGGTTCGCTGTCGGGCGCCTCAGAATCCGATGCTCCGGTATCCGATGCCTCATCCGCGGCATCGACCTTGCCCGGGGCCCCGGCCGCTTCCACGTCCCGTGCATCCGAAACGCGCGTGTCACCGGTCTCGGCTTCGGCGGTCGCCCGGAAACCTTCCTCCAACCGCGGATCATCCGGGTCGGTGCCGATGGAGTCGGTCACCGACAGGTCGGTCGGCAGCAGACGGTCCTTCCATGGAATCCATTCCGGAGGGCGCAGCGCCTGTTCCATGGGAATAAGCGTTGACTCGTTCACCGTCCACGTGTCGCGTTCGACATCGTGGAACATCGTCACGGACCACTGCCATCCCTCGTAGCCGCGCATCAGCGAGACGAACCGGTAATCGGTGATGCCGTCACCGGCGTCGATGGCCTCGACGAACTCTCCGACGCCGTTCTCGTCCTCGGCAGCCTCGACGGCCATGGCACGGGCAGCGTCTTTCGGGTCGATGGAGGCGATGGGCGAATCCGCGATACCGGGTTCGTCCACAACCGTCTCAGGCATGGTCGTTTCAGGCATGTACTATCCCCTGTCCCCTCATTCCTGCACGTCGAAGCTGTCAGCCACGCCACGCAGCAGTGTGGCGAGCTTCCGGCTGTCGGCGGCGGAGGGATACCGATGGCGACGCAGCTCGTTGCCCGCGGAATCCAGCAACTTGATAAGGTCCTCCACGATGGCGGCCATATCATCCGGCTTCGGGCGGGTCGCCTTGACCAGGGACGGCACGTATGCGACCAGCGTCACACCCATGGCCTGTGGCCCCTTGCGGCCGTCGATCACGGAGAACTCCACGCGGGCGCCTTTGCGCAGGGTGGTCACGCCATCCGGCAGAGCCGCTGCGGGCAGGAACACGTCCTCGCCCTCGTCGTTCGTAATGAATCCGAATCCCTTTTTCGCGTCGAACCAACGTACGCGCCCACTGGGCATGGCACACCTCGTTACTCGTCGGACCGGCAGATTCTCGATCTGCTCTTGAATACATCAAAGTATCAGTTTACCTCAATGCATGAACGCACGGCACGCGGCAGCGCACCGGACGCGAATCACTCGCTCTTGTGCTGCCGCGCCTGCTGTTTCTCCTGCTTGGCTTTGTTGCGTTCGGCCTTGCGTTCCGCCTTGGCGTTCTGAGGGGGTTCGTCCACGGCGATCTTCGGCTCCAGCGGCGCTATGGGCAGCACCACCGTGAGCGTGAGGCCGCCGCCCTGGGAGTCGGTCGCGCAGATGAAGCCCTTGTGCGCCTTGACCACCGACTGCGCGATGGCCATGCCAAGCCCGGTGCCGCCTTTGAGACGCGCCCGGGACGGGTCCGCGGTGTAGAACCGCTCGAAGATCTTGGAGCGGGAGTTCTCGGGCACGCCCGGACCATGGTCGCTGAAGCGGACCACCGCGTAGTTCATGCCCATCTGCATGGAGCGGCTTACGTCCACGGCTTCGATGAAGTAGCGCATCGAGGCGTCATTCGCGGACATGCGGGCCAACGATTCGGGGCTGATCGACGCGGGCATGACGCCGACGGATATCTCCACCGGGGAGTCGGCGGGCGTGTAGCGGTGGATGTTGCCGACGATGTTGGTGACCACCTGCCGCAGCCTCGACCCGTCGCCTTTCAGCGTGACATCGGGCAGCGGGCCTTCGACGAACTCCAGATCGGCCGGCTCATCCCCGTTGCGCGGCTGGAATGTCAGCGTGCCGCGGCGAATCTCACGGCCCGGATCGAGCGCGTGCAGGTCTTCGGTCGCGTCCGTGACCAGCGTGGTCAGCGGCACCTGCTGAGTGATGTCGATGCCACGCCCCTCGTCGAGGCGCGCCAACGACAGCAGGTCCTCCACCAGTACCGTCATGCGGGTGCTCGAATCCTCGATATGCGAGATCGACTCATCGGCGCGTCCCAGCGCACCCGGCAGGTCACGCTGCATCTTGTATAGCTCCGCATACCCGTGGATCGCCGCGAGCGGCGTGCGAAGCTCATGGCTGGCATCGGAGACGAATCGTTTCATCTTCGCCGTGGTCTCCTCCTGCTCGTGGAAGCTCTGCTCTATTCGGGTGAGCATGGCGTTGAGCGAGACCGACAGCGAACCGACCTCCGTGTTCTCCGGCGCCGGGGGCACGCGTTGTGTGAGGTCGCCGGCGGCGATCTTCGCGGCGGTCTTCTCGATGCGCTTCAACGGAGACAGTGTTCTCTGGGTCATCAGCGTGGCCAGCAGGGCGCCGAGTATGACGATGGCCACGCCGACGATGATGCAGTAACGGGTCAATGTCTTTACGGTGTCAAGCTGGTCGCTCAGCGACAGACCGATGTAGCATACGCCGCCGGGCTTGCCGTCCTCATCGGTCCACGGCAGCGCCACGACGCGCCACGGCGATTCGGCGGTGGACAGCGTGGAATGGTCCACGCTCCGCCCGCTCAACGTCACGACGGCGTTGGTGGTGAACGGCTGCTGGAGCTGCACGCCTCCGCGGCTGCCGTTCATAGGCAGCAACGGCATCGAACTGACGCCGTCCTTGAGAGTGGGGACGATGGCGTTGCGCAAGATGGTGTCGTCGCTGTCGCGGATCTGCACGAAGTAGCTGTACAGCAGGCTGCTGCTGGATTTCTCGGCGTTATTCTGCTGGCGCATGGTATCGATGTTGTTGAGGACCAGTTGCGCCTGACGGAACAGCTGCGTGTCCGTCTTCTCCAGCATGTAGTTGCCGACCAGCTGGCGCAACGTCAGTGATATACCGGCCGTACCCACGATCAGCAGGATGACCGTGCACGCCACGATCTTGGTGGCAAGCGGAACGGCGTCCAGGCGCCCGACGAACATCGATTTCAGTGTCGCCCACACACCCTTGGTATGGGTCGCACGCTTCTGGCTCGCAGGGGCGGCTGTCGGCGGAGGTATCTGCGCGGTTCCCGGGGTCCCGGCCGTGCCGGTCGGCACGGTTCCCGGTGCCGGGGCCGGGCCTGCGGCGGTTCCGTCACCCGTCGGCGGAGGTGTCTGTGCGGTCATCGCGCCCGCCTCACGCCGAGACTCTGGGCTCGCGAATCATGTAGCCGATGCCTCGCTTGGTCTCGATCAGCGGGGTGACCTTGTGCTGTTCACCGTTGTCGTCGGTCACCATGATGCCGTCGACCTTCTTGCGCAGGTACGAGATGTACGACTCGACGATCGCCGCGTCACCGCCCCAATCGTATTGCCAGACGTGATCGAGGATCTGCGCCTTCGACAGCACACGGCCCTCGTTGTCCATCAGGTAGCGCAGCAGCTTGTATTCGGTCGGGCTCAGATCGATCGCATGACCGGCGCGGGACACATCGTGCGAATCCTCGTTGATCTCAAGGTCGCCGACGCGGATGATCGGATCGTCCTCCACCTGCTCACGGGTGCGACGCAGAATCGCGCGGATGCGGGCCACGACCTCCTCCAAGCTGAAGGGCTTGGTCACGTAGTCGTCGCCTCCGACGGTCAATCCCATCACCTTGTCCTGCGTGTCGTCGCGGGCGGTGAGGAACAGCACGGGGGCGCCAATGCCCTCCTGCCGGATGCGGCGGGTCACGGTGAATCCGTCGATGTCAGGGAGCATGACGTCGAGGACGATCAGGTCGGGCTGGGTCTTCTCGATCACCTCGATGGCTTCGGAGCCCGATGCGGCGGTGGCCACATCGAATCCGGCGAAATGCAGGGATGCGACGAGCAGTTCACGGATGGACGGTTCGTCGTCGACAACAACAATGGATGCTTCAATCGGCTTGCTCATGGTTACCAGCTTGACTCGATGTTCTGGATGTTTCCTGAACACCATCTGTGTCTTGCGGGACAATGGACGCCAGCCACGCGTCGAAACGCTCCCGGGAGCCTTCGTCGGCGGCTTCGTCGGTGTTGCCCGGCTTGGGCGCGGTGGCGGCCGACGACGTTCCGAACCGCTTTCCGCGCCGGGATGCCTCCCTCCGTTCGCGGCGCGTCATGGGTACGGACGGAGCGGACTGCTCGTCGGATTCACTTGAAGCGGACTGCGGCCTGCCGTCGTCCTCCGCCGGGGAGTCCGACTCGGCTGCATCACCCTTGGAGCGCCGCTTCTTGGCGGACTTGCCCGTGTCTTTCTTCGTGGCTTTCTCTGTGGATTTTCCTGCGTCCTTCTCGGCATCCGGCTGCTTGCCCTTCGTATCGCGACGACGGCGAACCACCGTCACGACGCCGATGACGATCAGAACCACCAGCACGCCGCACATCACGGATATGCCCACCCATTTCCACACCGTGCCGCGCTGCGCTGTGGTCGTCTTGATCGTGGCGATGGAATCCATCATGGCGATCGCCGAGCCGGACCAGTCGGGGTTCCTGCCGCTGACCGGCCCGTAGGCGCTTTTCAGCAGCTGGTCCGACGTGGTCTTGTTGTACAGCCACGATTCCGAGTTGCCGGAGACGGCGACCACGAGCTTGCCGTCGTTGAGGGCCACGGCCAGCAGCACGGTGTTCGGTTTGGGGTTGGTGGCATCCAACGCCTCCTGCGCCCATTGGTCGGGGTCCTCTACCCCCTCGAAATGCAGCATGTATGACAGCTTGACCGACACGCCGGTGCTGTCGTAGGTGCTGGATATGGCGTCCGTAACTTTCGTCAGATTGGAGCCGAGCACGTTGTAGGGATCGGTTATGTCCTGGGAGAACGTGGCCTGCCCCTGGTCCGAGGACGACGAATCGTCCCCGGCGGCGTATGCGACCGCACCGGGCGAAGTTATCCACAATGTTATGACCAGCACCGTCAAAACCGCGGAAAACAGCCGTTTCCACAGAGAAAATCCGTCGCGCGACACGCCGATAACCCCCAAAATGGCCGAGCCTTCGACCACATCATCCGTTTTTCCGTATCTCATCGTTCGCAATGTCATATCCTCCACATTACCGGCCGGACGCTTCAACGTCACCGGGCGAAAACAGAACAATACAGGAAAGGAACAACCATGCCCCAATATCAAGTGGATTCCGAACGGATCCAATCCCCCTCCGCCGCCGTTTCGGCGTCCATCGCCGCCATCCGGCAGGCGGTCAACGGAATGTATACGAACCTCAACGGTCTCCAGGACGCCTGGCGTGGCGGTGCCGCCACACAGTTCACTTCGGTGAGCGCGCAGTGGCGTGCGGCACAGCAGCAGATGGAGGCGTCGCTGGAATCCATCCAGCAGGCGCTCACCCAGGCATCCACCGTCTACGCCGACGCCGAAGCGCAGGCGTCCCGACTGTTCGCTTCCGGCTGAACAGTATCACGGCGGTGATCCGCTCCGGTACGCCCGCAGACATACGAAAAGGGCTCCGACCCTCAACAGGTCGAAGCCCTTCACATCGCGGCAAATCCGTGTTACGGCATCCGCTGCTGCAACGCGCTACCGCGCTGCGATGGCGGATTCCGAGAGCGGATCAGTAGCCCATGTCGGCGCCGGCGGCCGGAGCGGCGGCCTTCGGTTCCGGCTTGTTGGCGACAACCGCTTCGGTGGTCAGGAACAGGCCGGCGATGGACGCGGCGTTCTGCAGAGCGGAGCGGGTGACCTTGACCGGGTCGGCGACGCCGGCGGCCAGCAGATCCTCGTAGGTGTCGGTGGCGGCGTTGAAACCCTGACCCTCCGGCAGCTCGCGAACCTTGTTGAACACCACGTCACCGGACACGCCGGAGTTCTCGGCGATCTGCTTGATCGGGGCCTCGATG
>OGON01002764.1_pt1 | contig 10246 bp, 10 predicted proteins | sample 1552671 | NCBI WGS metagenome assembly OGON01 (sample SAMEA2580136, study PRJEB22360) | human gut metagenome | biome: human gut; feature: human-associated habitat; material: faeces | place: Denmark | collected 2008/2010 | reverse complement strand
CTTAACCCAACATCTCACGACACGAGCTGACGACAACCATGCACCACCTGTCTCTACTTTCCCCGAAGGGCACCTAACATATCTCTATCTCGTTAGTAGGATGTCAAGCCCTGGTAAGGTTCTTCGCGTTGCTTCGAATTAAACCACATAATCCACCGCTTGTGCGGGCCCCCGTCAATTCCTTTGAGTTTCAACCTTGCGATCGTACTCCCCAGGTGGAATACTTATTGTGTTAACTGCGGCACGCAGGGGGTCAGTCCCCGCACACCTAGTATTCATCGTTTACAGCGTGGACTACCAGGGTATCTAATCCTGTTTGCTCCCCACGCTTTCGCGCCTCACCGTCAGTTGTCGTCCAGCAATCCGCCTTCGCCACTGGTGTTCCTCCTAATATCTACGCATTTCACCGCTACACTAGGAATTCCGATTGCCTCTCCGATACTCAAGAAGAGTAGTTTCAAATGCAGTTCACGAGTTGAGCCCGTGGATTTCACATCTGACTTGCCCTCCCGGCTACACGCCCTTTACACCCAGTAAATCCGGACAACGCTTGCCACCTACGTATTACCGCGGCTGCTGGCACGTAGTTAGCCGTGGCTTATTCGTCAGGTACCGTCTTCTACTCGTCCCTGACAAAAGAAGTTTACAACCCGAAAGCCTTCTTCCTTCACGCGGCGTTGCTGGGTCAGGCTTGCGCCCATTGCCCAATATTCCCCACTGCTGCCTCCCGTAGGAGTCTGGGCCGTATCTCAGTCCCAATGTGGCCGTTCAACCTCTCAGTCCGGCTACTGATCGTCGCCTTGGTGGGCCGTTACCTCACCAACTAGCTAATCAGACGCGAGGCCATCTTTCAGCGATAAATCTTTGACATAAGTGCCATGCGACACCTATGTGTTATGCGGTATTAGCAGTCGTTTCCAACTGTTGTCCCCCTCTGAAAGGCAGGTTCCTCACGCGTTACTCACCCGTCCGCCACTGTCCTCTGCTTCAATTGGACGAATCCTCTTTCCACAGATTCTCGTTCGACTTGCATGTGTTAAGCACGCCGCCAGCGTTCGTCCTGAGCCAGGATCAAACTCTCTATAAATCGTATCTAAACGACCATAGCCGCTTAAATCTTTACAGAGCTATTTGTCATAGCTTCAAAAACTTTTTATACTTACCTTCCCGGGTAATTGACTTAACCCCGTTCCGGCAAGTTTCTCAGTTGCGCTCCGGTCTGTTTTCACAGCCCCTTGCGCTCCCGTCTGGTGCTTTTCGTTTCGTTCGTTGTTTAATTTACAAGGTACACGTCCCATAACCGCGGAACAGTCATTATCTTAGCACATGTCTGCCATCTTGTCAACTACTATTTTACCTTTTTTAGACATTTTTCATTGACTCGCTTTGCACGCGCTCTGCCCTCCCGGACAGCTTTGTTAGACTACCATACACTGTGCCTTTTGTCAACGGTCAATTCCACATTTTGTCCACTTGGAATGGAAGGCTTCACGTCATCAGCACAGCTTATGTATTATCTCCGCCGCCTGCCTTTTTGATACTTACAGAAACACCTCGTTCTTTGCCGGCCGGGCGTAGATCTCCTCCAGTTCGCTCTTGTGGTATAGATACCCGGGATCATCGAAATACTTAGCACCGCTGGGACAGCCTTTGACACAGGCACCGCACTTGATGCACACTCCGTTGACCCGGGACACGTCCGCCGGGTCGATACTTCCCATGGGACACCGGGCAGCACATAGACCGCAGCCGCCGCATTTTGTCATATCCGTCTTGGGCTTGACCTTCAGGATATTGATGGGTTCTCCATGACGGTCACGGGGGGTGTAGTAGGGCCGTATGGGATCGCAGCCGCCCACGGTGACGGGCGCAGTATCTCCCGCTACCAGCTTGGCGGCCACATGCGCGGCAAAGGCATCCATCTCCCCCACATCCGCCCCACTGGGCCGACCCGCGCCTAAGGTACGGGAAAAGCTGTGTTCCCCCACGAAGGCCCCTCCGGCCACGCAGGAAAAGCCGTCAGCCGTCAGCAGCTGCGACAGCTCCATCAGTGCGTCATCGTAATTGCGGTTGCCGAACAGCACCACAGGCACCGCCAAAGCACCCTCGCCGTGCACCATATCCCGCAGGTACGGCATCAGCAGATTTGGAACGCGCCCAGCGTAGGTGGGACAACCCACTACGGCCACATCACCGGACGGAATGGTCAGCTCCTGTCGGCGTGCGGCAGGCAGCGTGTAATCATACACTTCGCAGTCTGTGCCCAACGCTTCTGCCAGACGGTGGGCGATGCGATCGACTGTTTTCTTCGTGGTACCGGTCCCGCTGAAGTACACCGCCCATACTTTTTTTACAGTCATGCCATTTTCCTTTCACTGCACGGGCAGCCGGTGGCTGCCTATTGTGCTTACAGTTGAAAATCCTCTTCCCGCAGCTTATCTGTATCCAGCTTCATCGGCCGGGGCGGCACCCGCTTCAGGGGATCGTACTTAAATGCGCCGCAGTGGTCCTCCGGCATCACGACACCCCGCTTGACGCAGGCTACCTTGTCCTCGCCAATGCGGCTTCCTTTGGCACAGTATGCGCACCGGGGGTCCATATCCTTGCGAAACAGCATAGACTCACCTCACAATGTGTACAGCTGCACCGCACCGTCACGTACGGTGGCGCTGATCTGCGTAATGGGATGCTCGAATGCATCGATGATACGGGCGGCCATGGGGTCCTCCAGCTCCTTTTGGATCAGGCGCCGCAGGTTTCGGGCGCCGTAGGTCAAAGAGTAGGATTTCTCTACCAAATAGTCCACCAGTGCCTCGTCATAGCGGAGGGTATAGCCCTTGTCGCCCAGCGAGGCTTTCAGCTCATCCAGCATGATACGGGCGATCCCGGCAAAGTTCTCTTTTGTCAGGTGGTTGAAGCACACGATCTCGTCCACGCGGTTCAGGAATTCCGGCCGCAGGAAGTCCTGCAGTGCCTTCATGATTCGCTCCCTGCCCTGGTCGTCAGCGCTGCCGCCGAAGCCCACTGCACCGGCGGATTTAGTGTCGGACCCTGCATTTGAGGTCATCACGATGACGGTGTTCTCAAAATTCACCTTCCGTCCGTGGGCGTCTGTGATCTGTCCGTCGTCCAAAATCTGCAGCAACACATTCAGCACATCCGGGTGTGCTTTTTCGATCTCATCGAACAGCACAACGGAGTAGGGCTTGCGGCGTATCTTCTCCGTCAACTGCCCCGCCTCGTCGTAGCCTACATAGCCCGGAGGACTGCCCACAATACGGGAGACAGAGTGCTTCTCCATAAACTCGGACATATCCAGGCGGATCAGGCTCTCCGGCGCATTGAACAGATCGTCAGCCAGCTGCTTGACCAGTTCCGTCTTGCCCACACCGGTGGGCCCCACGAAGATGAAGCTCACCGGCTTGTGCTTGGGGGAAATACCCACGCGGTTGCGGCGGATCGCGGCGGACACGGCGGCGATCGCCTCGTCCTGGCCCACCACATGGGCGCGCAGCCGCTGGTCAAGCTCCGCCAAACGCTTGAACTCTTCTTCCTTGATCTTGCTGGCGGGGATCTTTGTCCACATCTCGATGACCCGGGCAATGTTCTCCATGGTCAGCTCCGGCATCCCCTTGGCCCTGATGGCATTCAGCTCATCCGTCACCCGCAGTTCCTGGCTGCGAAGCTCCGCGATGCGCTCGTACCGCTGGTCAAGCTCCTGCTCGGTGAACTGCTGACCATCCGCCGGCTGGGCGGACATCAGGTTCTCGCGCTCAAAGATCAAATTGGACAGCTCCTGTTCCAGCTCCATCCGGCGGTTGATCTCCGGATCGTGGAGGTTCCGGTCGGAGCAGGCCTCATCGATCAGGTCGATAGCCTTATCCGGCAGATAGCGGTCCGTGATATAGCGCTCGGACAGCAGCACCGCCTGGCGCAGCACCCCCTGCGGGATGGACACACCGTGGAACTGCTCATAGTAGTGGGCAATGCCCTGCAGTATCTTCAGCGTATCCTCTACATTGGGTTCACTGACGGTAACGGGCTGGAAGCGGCGCTCCAGCGCCGTGTCCTTTTCGATGTGCTTACGGTACTCGTTGAACGTGGTGGCGCCGATGACCTGTATCTCGCCCCGGCTAAGGGCAGGCTTAAGGATATTGGCGGCGTTCATACTGCCCTCGGCATCGCCGGCACCCACGATGTTGTGGACCTCGTCGATGACCAGGATCACGTTGCCGGCCTTGCGTATCTCCTCGATCAGGCCCTTCATCCGGCTCTCGAACTGACCGCGGAACTGCGTGCCTGCCACCAGCGCCGTCAGATCCAGCAGATAGACCTCCTTCTGCCGCAGCTTGAACGGCACCTCGCCCTTGACGATCCGCTGGGCCAGGCCCTCGGCGATGGCGGTCTTGCCCACGCCCGGCTCGCCGATCAGGCAGGGATTGTTCTTCTGGCGGCGGTTCAAAATCTGCACCACGCGCTCGATCTCCTGCTCCCGGCCAATAACGGCGTCCAACTTGCCCTCCCGGGCACGTTGGCTCAGATTGATGCAGTAGTTATCCAGAAATTTGCGCTTTTTCTCCGTCTTGCGGCCGGTCCCTTGCTGTCCAGTACCGCCGTTCTGGGGCGGCTGCTGCTCGGCCGACAGATTGCTGCCGTTGTTGAATAGGCGGTTCAGAAACGGGAACGTAGCGGTCTTGCCGCTTTCCTCATCATCCTCGTCGCCCTCGTCCACCGGCGCATCCAGCTCCTCCGCGCCGCCGAAGGCCTGCATCATCTCACTGTTGATGTTCTCCAGGTCCTCCGGCGTGATACCCATACGCTTCATCATGTCCTCCACCTGGGGCAGACCCAGCTGGGCGGCACACTTAAGGCACAGGCCCTCGTTGACCATCTCATTCTTCTCATTCATCCGGGAGATGAACACAACGGCCACATTCTTCTTACATTTGGAACAAAGAGTCGGTTGCATGGTTTTCCTCCGTTATCTCTTATCAAAAAAAGCATATCCATTATAGCCGTTTTCACAGCTTAGCGATCAGATCGATGGGGCTGTTCTGGGCGAAAAATTTGAGCAGGACCGTTTTGCTCACCAGCTCCGGCGTCACCAGCAGCTGCAGCTTCTGCAGCACCCACACCGCCAGGAACAGCAGCAGCGCGCATTTCACCAAGCCCAGCACGCCGCCCAGCAGGGCGTTGACGCCATGTACCACCGGCAGTTTTGTGAACAGATGCAGCGGTGTCAGTATCAGCCGCAGCAAGAGCAGCAGCAGCAAAAACGACACCACATACACCACCGCGTAGGCCGCAGACTTCAGCGCGGTGGACACCACAGCGCTCAGCAGCGTCTCGCCCGCCTGCTGCGCCTTCTCCACGGCATTGTCCACCAGTTCCGACAGCGTATCGCCCTCAAAGCCGAAGGCCGCCAGCATCTCGCCGGCGTCATCGGTGTTGCCCTGGGCCGTCAGCCGCTGCTCCAGCTTCTCCGAAAGGATCGGTTCCCGCCACCTGGCCCCCCAGTACCGCCAGCTTTCCGGCGATCCAGCTGGCCAGCAGCAGCGCCGCCACCACCACGATAATGCGTGTCAGTGCCTGTACAAAGCCCTGCCGCCAGCCCAGCACCAAGCCGATCAGCAGCAGTGCCAGTAAAATCAGATCCGCAAAAATCCCAACATTTCCACTCATTGGTGATCACCTCACATAGGGCCTCGCCCCGTCACAGCTTACGGCAGATACAGGCTTTTCGGGGGGGGTGCCCCCCCCCTGCTGGGCCGGCGGAGCCGCCGAGCCGTCGCTCCGCATCAGCACCTCCCGTGCCTGGCTAACTTCCTCCAGGTCGGCCACTGGGAGCAGCTGCTTGTCATAGATCGTCAGATGGTCGCTGCACAGCACAGCCACGTATCGTCCCGCGGCGGACAGGCTGCTGACCTCGGCGTCCAGCTCCAGCGATGCCAACTCCTGACCCTCGCTGTTCACCGTCACCACACGGTGCTGCGTGCCGGTACGGTACCGGCCCAGCAACAGGGCGGCATAGCCGTCACCGCTGATGCTGACCCGCCGCAGATAGTCTCCGCCGTAATCATAGGCGGCAGTCATCACGCCGCTGCCGTCGATAAAGCACAGCTGCTCCTCCGTCACGGCGCAGAATCCGGTTCCCGCAGCCATCAGATCATAGACCACGCTGCCCCGCAGGGTGCAGCGTCCAGCCTCCTGATCACTGTTCACCCGGTAGAAGATCACATAGCTGGCAAACGTGCCGTTTTCCTGCCCCATGGTCACCGCCGCCAAGGTACGGCTGGCGGCAGACAGCGCCGCCGCCATCACAAAGCGGTCCGACGACTTGAAGGCGAACACCGCTTCTCCGTTGCCGTCATAGACCCGTACCGCGGCCTTGCAGCCGCTTTCACTGCACACCACAGTCAGCCAGCCCTTGGTATTCAACGATGCACTGAGCACCTCTCCGGCGCAGTCCAGTGTGTACATCAGGCCCTTATCCGACAGGACGTATACCACCGTTCCGCCCACGTCATAGGCTGCGGCACGTCCGCCGCCGACGGACAACGCCGGTGATTGGAACTTCACCGCCTCGTCATACAGCGTCTTGTTCTGCTCATCCAGCACCGTCAGTTGGTGCATGGACACAGACACAAGGCTGCCCTCCAGCGAGGCAAAATGACCCGACTGGTCGCTGCTGTAACGATACAGCTGGGCGCAGCCGGTCTCATCCTTCACCGCCTTGGCGTAAATGACCTTGCGGCGCAGACCATCAAAACCGCTGCGGTCCAGCAGCACCGCTGCCGTCACCGCCGCTACCGCCAATACCGCCACGATCAGCAGTACCAGCAGCGGCTTCCGGCTGCGCTTGGCCACACGCCGGGGCTGCTCCTCCTGGACGTCGCCCAGGGTAAACTCTTTCCAGTTGTTGGTGTTGTTATCCATTCAACCGTTCATCCTCATACCATACTCGCGTGAGATACAGCCCTCCCGGCGGCGCCGTGGGCCCCGCCAGCGTCCGGTTGCCCGAATTCAGTATCTCCGGGATGTCCTCCGGCATCAGCTTCCCCTCCGCCGCGTACAGCACCGTGCCGGTAATGGCACGTACCATATTATACAAGAAACCGTCCGCGCATACCTTCAGCTCCAGCAGTTCCCCATTCCGCGTCACACGGCAGTAGTGGATAGTCCGCACGGTGCTCCGCACGTTGGTCCCCACACTCCGCACAGCGGCGAAATCGTGGGTCCCCTCGAACATCCGGGCCGCCCGGTCCATCAAGTCCTCATCCAATTTCTTGGGATAGAAATACGCCCGGTGAACGTAAAAGGGGTTTTTGATCCGGGAGTTGTAGATACGGTAGGTATACTCCTTTTGGATGCACGACCCGATGGCGTTAAAGTCATCGGCTACCTCATAGGCCGCCTTTACCACAATATCCTCCGGGATATGGGTATTCACCGCAAAGGGCAGGCGATCCACCGGTATCCGCGACTCTGTACGGAAATTGGCCACATAGTGCTCCGCGTGGACGCCGGCATCTGTGCGGCCGCAGCCGATGACCTTCACCGGATGGCCGCACACCATAGACAAGCCCTTTTCCAGCGTCTGCGCCACAGAGGTCTCCGTCTTCTGCACCTGCCAGCCGTGATAGGCGGTGCCGTTGTACATCAATACCAGCGCGATATTCCGCATAGGCCCCGCCTCCTCTCACTCAAAAGCCAAGCTTTTTCAAAACGATAATGCCTGCCGTCAGCGCCAGGAACGCCACCAGCACAAGCCAGTCCGCCGCCTTATACCGCAGCACCCGCAGGGCTGTACGCCCCTCACCACCGTGGTAACAGCGGCACTCCATAGCCGTAGCCAGTTCATCGGCACGGCGGAACGCACTGATGAACAGCGGCACCAGAATGGGCACCAACGCTTTGGCACGCCGGAAGATATTGCCTGTCTCAAAGTCCGCGCCGCGGGCCTTCTGTGCCGACATGATCTTGTCCGTCTCCTCGATCAGCGTGGGAATGAACCGCAGCGCGATAGACATCATCATAGCCAGCTCGTGGATCGGCAGGCGCAGCTTTTTCAGCGGCCCCAGCAGGCTCTCCATGCCGTCCGTCAGGGCGATGGGACTGGTGGTGTACGTCATCAAAAATGTGCCCATGATGAGCATCACGATCCGCAGCACCATCTGCACGGCGGCTACAACACCCTCCCAGGTGATGCTCCGCAGCAGCCACACGTCCGCCACCGGCGTACCGGCGGTGAAAAACATATTCATAACGGCCGTAAAGGCCACCACAAAATAGACGGGCTTCAAGCCCTTGGTCAGCGACTTGAACGGCACCCGCGACACCAGCACCGACACCGCCAGCACCGTGATCATGATTCCATAGGTCAGTACGCTTTTGGCGCTGAACAGCGCCACGATGTAGAGGATGACGCACAGCAGCTTTGTCCTGGGGTCCAGTCGGTGCACCGGCGTATCCGCCGGGAAGAACTGTCCCAGTGTGATATCCTTCAGCACGGAGACGCACCCCCCCTCAGCGTCAGCAGCTTCTGCTCCAGCGCCTCCACGGTGTACACCGCCGTGTCAATATCCAACCCCCGTGCCTTCAGCGCGGCGGCCACCTTCGTCACCTGAGGCACGTCCAGCCCCACCTGCTCCAGTTCATGAGCCCGGGCAAACACCTGCTTCGGCGTGCCCTCCATATATACCTTTCCGTCGGACAGCACAACGATGCGGTCCACATTTCTGGCGATCTCCTCCATGCTGTGGCTCACCAGCACCACCGCCGCGCCCTTGGCGCGGTGATAGGCCTGTATCTGTGCCAGTATGGCGTCCCGCCCCTGGGGATCCAGCCCCGCCGTGGGCTCGTCCAACACCAATACCTTCGGTTCCATGGCGATGACGCCCGCGATAGCCACACGGCGCTTCTGTCCACCGGAGAGCTCAAAGGGCGACTTGTCCAGCAGTGTCTCGTGCAGTCCCACAAAGGCCGCCGCGTCCCGCACCCGCCGGTCGATCTCCTCCGCGTCCAGGCCCATGTTCTTCGGTCCAAAGGCGATGTCCTTATACACCGTCTCCTCGAACAGCTGGTATTCCGGGTACTGGAACACCAACCCCACCTTGAAGCGTACGTCCCGTATTTTCTTCGGATCCTCCCAGATATCCTTCCCCTCCAGGAGAATACGACCGGACGTGGGCTGCAAAAGCCCGTTCAGATGCTGTATCAGCGTGGATTTACCGGACCCGGTGTGTCCGATCACGCCCAAGAACTCCCCTGCGCCCACAGTCATGCTCAGCCCCTCCACGGCGCTACGCTGGAACGGCGTCCCCGCCGAATAGGTGTGGGTCAGGTCCTCTATCTGCAAAATCGGTTCCAATGTTACTTCCCTTCCGCCCCGCCGAAAGCGCGGCAAATGGTATCGGCGCACTCGCCTACCGTCAGGCTTTCCAGCGGCACATCTACTCCGTCCTGCCGCAGCCGGTACAGCAGCTCCACCGTATCCGGTGCCGCCAGGCCCAGCTCATGCAGGCGCTCCACCTGTGAGAACACTTGCCGCGGCATACCGTCCATCGCTACCTCGCCGTCGTTCATCACGATCACTCGGTCTGCACGCTCCGCCTCGACCATGTGATGGGTGATAAGCACCACGGTAATACCCTGTTCCCGGTTCAGCCGCAGCACGGTGTCGATGACCTCACGCCGTCCCGCCGGGTCCAGCATAGCCGTGGCCTCGTCCAGCACGATGCACTCCGGCTCCATGGCGATGACCCCGGCGATGGCCACCCGCTGCTTCTGTCCGCCGGACAGCAGGTGCGGGGCGTGGCGGGGGGACTCCCCCCTGCCCCCCCCCCCCCGGGTGGGCAGCCGCAGGCTGACGGCCAGGTCGTTGGTGGAGCCGAGGGGGATATACCCCATGGGGCGGCGGTCCCGGCGGTACATCATCCCGCTGACCATTTCGTTCAGGGTGCCGTCGCCGCCGCAGCACGCCACCAGGTCATATTGGCCGGCGTCCTCGGCGACCTTCCGGGTGCAATCCAGCCGGGCGCGGGTGGGGTAGACGGTGACCTCGTAATCGTGGTCGGAGAATATTTTGACCATCTTGTAGAGGTCGGTTTGGGCCTGCTGGCGGCCGGCCAGCGGGTTGATGATAAGCAGCAGTTTTTTCATGTTCTGGCCTCCTTTTGGCGGAAGTGGACGGGCGGTGGCTTGCGGGAGCCTGCAAGGGGGGGCGGGACGGGCCGCAGGCCCGGCG
>OGON01002760.1_pt1 | contig 10260 bp, 7 predicted proteins | sample 1552671 | NCBI WGS metagenome assembly OGON01 (sample SAMEA2580136, study PRJEB22360) | human gut metagenome | biome: human gut; feature: human-associated habitat; material: faeces | place: Denmark | collected 2008/2010 | reverse complement strand
TGAAATGCGTCCCGCCGATACGCAGGAAAGCACAAGCCACATTTTCCGGCAATGTGAATGTCTCAGACACCGTCTGATATTTTCCCGTACCTTCCGGGACCGGCATGTAAAGCACGGAATCCGGCTTGTCATAGATATCGTCAGCCGCCCGTCCCGGTTTCCGGTAGAACAATTCGATCTCGACTCCGAAATCACCATTCCCGGAAACAGTCAAACCCTGTTTCTTCACGACCGGCAGCGTTACCGTCAGTTCACCCGGTTTCAGCAACTTACCGGAAATGCGGTAATAGGCATGGCGCTCGAAATTATCGTCTTCGCCTTTGAAATAAAGCGAATAACAGTCCTTTTTACGGATCACCGAATCCAAGTTGTCGTCAATATAAAACTCGGACCGGCGGAACATTTCTTCACCTCTGTTCTGGAAAGGAGCAGGCATCTTCACCCCTCCGATCACACGCAAAAATTTTCGCGTCGGGATTCCGGACTGTCCGAACGTAACGGTTTCGGAGATACTCTGATCGGGTTGGAGCAGATGTGTTTTTTCACTTCCTGCGGGAGTAAAGACGACCGTTCTTGTCTCTTTCCAGGAAGATGCAGCGTATGCCTGAAGTACGGCAAAGACGATCAGGCATAGGGAGATACATGTTTTTTTCATATAAACTTAATACAAATGTTTTTCGTTCAAATCACTTTCCAAATGTACGATTTATTTCCGTATTATTATTACTCGCAGTTTTTATGTACTTTTGTAGATATAATTATAAGCACTTAAGACTGCAAAGATGATAGTTGTAAGAGACACGGAGACATTGAAAGGGAAAAGGCAGGTAGCCACTATCGGCTTTTTCGATGGAGTTCATCTGGGACATCGTTTTCTGATTCACGAACTGAAGCAGGTGGCCGAAGCCGCTGGATTGCCTTCCGCCGTCATCACGTTTCCCGAACATCCCCGTGCTGTCCTGCATGCCGACTATCAGCCGAAGTTGCTCAATTCGTTCGAAGAGAAATTGAAACATTTGGCTTCCACCGGGATCGACTATTGTATCGTGCTGGACTTCACCCTCGAACTATCCCGCCTGACGGCAAAAGAGTTTATCACTACCGTATTGGCAGACCGGTTGCATGTGGACACGTTGCTGATCGGCTACGACCACCGTTTCGGGCATAACCGCGAGGATGGCTTCGAGCAGTATGTAACGTATGGCGAGGCTTGCGACATGCGGGTTATCAAAGCTTCGCAATACAGCGAAGGAGAGGCGGCCGTCAGTTCTTCCGAAATACGGAAACTCCTTGCGGAATGCCGGGTGGAGGAGGCGGCTCATCTGCTGACTTATCCTTACGGGCTGAAGGGAAGCATCGTCAGCGGTTATAAGGTCGGCCGGAAATTAGGTTTCCCGACCGCCAATATCCAAGTGGACGAGCCTTTCAAGATCATTCCGGGTATCGGCGTATATGCCGTTCGGGTATATCTGAACGGACTGCGCTACAAGGGAATGCTGTACATCGGTAACCGCCCGACCCTGGACAACGGGGACAACATCACGCTGGAAGTAAACATCCTCAACTTCTCAGGCAACATCTACAATAACGAAATAACAGTCACGTTCATACAACACGTACGAGGCGACATCAAATTCGACACCCTCGACCAACTGATCGACCAACTGAAAAAAGACAGGGAGACGGTGGATAGAATATTAACGGAATAAAACATAATCATGTACTACGACGCAATAGACCTATTAAAAGGGATGATTTCACGTCCTTCTTTCAGCAGGGAGGAGGGAGAAACGGCTGATTTTCTCAAGCAGAGCTGGGAAAAAGCCGGGTATAAGGTGAACCGCAAAGGGAATAATCTGTGGCTGATCGCTCCCGGTTTTGATCTGGACAAGCCTACCCTGCTGCTCAACTCCCATATCGACACTGTCAAACCGGCTTCGGGCTGGACGAAAGATCCGTTCAATCCGGAGGAGACGGAAGACGAGCGTCTGTACGGCCTTGGCAGCAATGATGCCGGCGCGAGCGTAGTCTCTCTTTATGAAGCATTCAGGGTGTTATCAGGGAAGGAACAACCCTACAACCTGATCTTCCTGGCTTCATGCGAAGAAGAAGTTTCCGGCAAGAACGGGCTGGAAAGCGCTCTTGCCGACCTTCCCCCTATCGCATTCGCCGTTGTCGGCGAACCGACCGGCATGCAACCGGCCGTAGCCGAAAAAGGGTTGATGGTCCTGGACTGTGTCAGCACCGGCAAGGCAGGACATGCCGCCCGGAACGAGGGGATCAATGCGATCACGCTTGCGATGAAAGACATCGAATGGTTCAACACCTATCAGTTCCCGGAAAAAAGCGATTTCCTCGGACCGGTGAAAATGAGCGTCACGATTATCCACGCCGGGACACAGCACAATGTCGTTCCGGACCGCTGCGAATTCACCGTCGATATCCGGACAAACGAATTCTATCCCAACGAAAAACTGTTCGAACTGATCAAATCGCAGGTCGGCTGCGAAATAAAGGCCCGCAGCTTCCGCCTCAACTCCACCCGTACAGATTTGCAACATCCGTTCGTACGCCGTGCCGTCATGATGGGAAAAGAGCCTTTCGGTTCGCCTACTTTGAGCGACCAGGCCCTCATGCACTTCCCTTCCGTGAAGATCGGACCGGGAAATTCCGCCCGTTCCCATGCCGCCGACGAATATATCGGCCTGATGGAGATACGGGAAGCAATCGATATGTATATCAAGCTGCTCGACCAATTGACGATTGACAATTGAAAAAGAGCAAGATCATTCTACCGCATCCTCTCTTTCTTCAAACTTTCAATTAATATGAGGGACCTCTTCACAACCATCGGCACACGTTACCTAATCGCCATCCTGAACTTGGCACTGATCTTTATCAATGCCAAGGTATTGGGTGTCGAAGGAGTCGGACTGGTCGGGCTGATTCTGGCGATAGTAGGAATCGCCACCATGTTCTGCGGAATATTGGCGGGAAAAACGATCGTCTATTTCATGAACCGCTATTCCATGCAAGCCGTATTTTTACCCTCTTACTGCTGGACACCCGCCGGAGCTGGCATCGCTTGCGGCAGCATGGCCATCCTCGGAGTACTTCCCGAAGGGCACGCCCTTGATATTTATATTCTTTCCATTCTGACCTCCCTCGTTGCCGCAAACTCCCGTTTCCTGTTGGGAAAGAATCAGATTTTCGGGTTCAACCTGACCTTTGTCTTGCAAGGAGGATTACTATTTTTTGTCTTATTATTCCTTTATTACGGATTGAAGATACGGAACGTAACCGCTTACCTGTGGGGAATGTATTTCACAAACGGTATCGCGTTTCTCGTCAGCCTTTTCCTACTCCTGCCGTTTCTGAACAAAAAAGAGGCAGATCCCCGGAAGGGACGCTCCCAATACGCTCTTTTGAAAGAGATGTTTGCTTACGGGCTTTGGGGAAGTGCGGACAATATTGCCGAGATCCTGACTACCCGCCTCAACTATTTCCTGATCCAACGGTTTGCCGGGTTGGGAAGCGTCGGACTGCTGGATGCGGGAACCAAGATTTCCGAGAGCGTCTGGCATATCAATCGCAGCATCGGCTTTATCACATACAGCCGCGTTGCCCGGACACATAAACCCGGCGAGCAAAAACAAATCACGCTCCGGTTCTTCAAACTAACTTTTTGTGCCATCACACTTGCGACCGGCTGCATTCTTCTGATACCGGAATGGATCTATACGGATTATCTGTTCAGCGCCGAGTTCGTAGGGATGCACAACGTCATAACAGGGTTGTCGGCCGGAATCATAGCACTGGCCTGCAACAGCATACTATGCCAATATTTTACCGGAAGCGGCAAAATACGTTACAGCACGGGCAGTTCTTTTGTCGGTTTGATAAGCCTGCTTGTTTCGGGCTACCTGCTGATCCCGCACTACGGAGTGTTCGGATCGGCCATCAGTTCCAGTATCGCATTCAGCACCATGCTGGCATTCTCCATGATTATTTTCTGCAGGAAAACAGGAACTCGCCCAAAGGACTTTCTGATCAATAAAGAGGATGTGAGGTTCGCACTCCGGAAACTCCGGTTGACACATGACGACGATCAGCCCTGACACACCTGCTACATCCGTCGTGACGCGCCCCCGGTCAGCCTCAATGCGCCTTTTCGTCAATCCAGCCACGGAGCCGGATTCAGTTTCGTCTTTTCTTTCCAAAGCTGGAAATGAAGGATCGTGGCATTGCCGTCCTCTGTATCGGTAAAGATCTTTCCGATCGCCTGGCGGGTACTCACCTTATCGCCTGCCTTCACATAGACCTGGCTCAAGTTGCTATATACCGTCAAATAGTTACCATGGCGGACAATGACCGAATTGTTATATCCCGGAACAACGAACACACGCGTCACCTCACCATTGAACACGGCGCGGGCATCCGTACCCGGAGCGGTCTGGATGTCTATACCGCTGTTATTCGTACGGACATACTTCAATTCCTGGTGCTGCTGTTCGCCGAAGGCAGCGACAATCGTATGGCGGCCGGACACAGGATAAGGCAAACGCCCCTTATTGCTTGCAAAATCATCGGATAAGCGCTTCTCGGCCTTTGTCATGGCATACCCGCCTTTGGTGTCGGCGACACGTTCTTCGCGGACCGGCTCCGTCTCCGGTTTTGTTTCAGGGACTTTCTTTCCTGAAGCAGCCGCCTTTTCACGTGCCAAACGGTTCCTTTCAGCACGGGCCGCCCGTTCGCGGGCAGCTTTGGCTTCGGCTTCGGCGCGGGCGATTTCTTCGGCTATCTGCTTTTCGATCTGGCGGTTCAAAGCATCAGCCTGCTTCTTCTTCTTTTTCAGGTCGGCCTGCAACTGCTTTTGTTTCTTGTTTAACTGCTGCACCTCCTCTTTCTGGCTCGATTCCTCGGTCTGGAGCTTACGGCTTTCATCCTCCCGCGCACCCAATAAGGCGTTCTTCTCGGCACGTGTCTTTTCCAGTTCTTTCTGCTTGCCGACAATTTCCTTCTGCTTACCGATAATTTCGGAAGCCTGCTTCTTCTGCCAGTCGGCATACTCGCGAAGGTAACGCATACGGCGAAGGGACTGGGCAAAATTGTCGGCGGAAAGGATAAACAACAACTTATCCTGCGAACTGCGGCGTTTGTATATGCTTTGAACCGATTTCCCGTAATTCTGCCGCTTATTCCCCAACTCTTTTTCCAATTGGGAAATGTTCCGGCGGGAAGCGGCTATCTGCTTGTCTATTTCCCCGATCTCCTGGTTCAGGAGGCTGATGACCTGTTTACGAGAAAGGATCTGTTTGGAGAGCAGGTTCAGCCGGTTCAGCGAGTTACGCGCCGTCTGCCGCGTCTCGTCCAATAGCTGGCTGGTCATCTCGATCTCGGCAAGTGCGGCTTTACGCTGCTTTTCGAGTTCGCGTACTCTTGCCGAGTTCTGTGCGGAAACAGAACCGACCGACAGCACGAATATGACGAGCCAGAAGTATCTCATCTTACATTTTATTACTACTCAACGATTTGATGATCTGAGACAACGTGATACGTTTATATTTGGCAGGAATGGAAAAATCCATTTTCACCGGGACATCCGTCTGCATGCGGGAGAAATGCAACGTGACTCCTCCTTGCGAAGCGCCATCCTTCATCACCTGCACATCCATTCTCATCGGGAAAGGCTGTCCGTCTGCCAAGCGAAAATCAGCATAATCCCATTGCAAGGCGTAACGGTCCGAAGGTTCGGAAATACAGGTTGAGAGAATCTTCTCCTCCCCGTCCGCCATAAAGGTGTACAGCAACCCCATCACGTCTTTTACCTGTATTTCGGCTGCGGGCCCGTCCTGCTTCAGCTTAAAGCGGTTGTACAGCTTCGGGCTGATCCCCTGCTGTCCGGGAAGGAACAGACGGTTGGTGAAAAGTGCCTGCAGATTATAAAAATTGAACTCGATCGGTGTCTGCCCTTTCAGGTTGGCATAATTGTCAGCCACATAGCGCTTGTTCATACGGTCGATCACCTTTACGCTGTCCACACTGATCTCGGCGCGGAAAACCTCGATACCTAAAAAGGGTTGCACGGACAACTGGAAAGCACTGTCTTTTACCATCTTCAGATCCACACGCGAACTCATATTGTTGCCCGGCAAGTTCAAGTCCACGTTCAGGCGTGCAGTCAGGGTTTCATACTTGAACGCCTGCTCCTGCATAAGCGTAAAGAACTCGTTATGCGCTTTCGCCCCGCCCGCTTCGACCGTACCGACTTTCTTGGTCGATTTACAACCTGTGAACGACAGGGCGATAAAAAAGACCAGCGCAAAGGCAAGGCTTATCTTATTCATTCTTGACCTCCTCTTCTATATAGGTTCCCTCTGCGATCTTGCGATCCAGCACATCGCTTTCTTTTCCCATCTCCTTCGCTTTCTTCCATTGTTCAAGCGCCTTTTCCTTATCGCCGCTCATGAAGAGGATATCGCCGTAATGGTCTACCAGCTCGGAGCTTTTGGTCGTATCGTTGGCAAGCGCGCTCTCTATGTATATCTTGGCAAGCGTATAGTTTCCCTGTACAAAGAATATCCAGGCATACGTATCGAGATATGTCGAATTGTTCGGTTCCAGTTTGACTGCCAATGCACTCATCCGTTCCGCCTTTTTCAGATCTTTCTTTTCCAGCGAGAGGAAATAGGCGTAATTATTGAGGACGACCACGTTCTTGTCGTTGTACTTCAACGCTTCATCATACGCTTTATAGGCTTCCGGCATATTCTTGATCTGATAGTAGATATCGCCTATCTGTCCGTAAAAATCAGACTTCAACCCGACGTTCGTCTCCGGGATAATCTCCAGGCCGGCTTTGTATGTATCCAGTGCATCCTGATACTTTTCCTGCTGGAAATAAGCGATCCCAAGATAAAAGTAATACTCCGGTGCATCGGGGAAAAGCTCCTGGCAACGGGTACAGATACGGATCACTTCGGGAATGTCTTCCGACTTCAACGCCAGATTCAAGAGTTGTTGCCAGGCAGCAGCATTCGAAGGTTCCATCTCGGTAATCAGCTGAAACTGGAAACGGGCCTCATCAGTCTTCCCCTGCGCAACCAGCAGACTGCCGTACATCTGTTTCAGATCGGTATCTTCCGGATGCTGTTCCAGTAATGTCTGGAAAAGGGCATTCGCACTCTCGGTCCCCTTCTTCGTCTGCTGCAGTTTGAGAATATAACGGGACAGGATACCGACTTTCGTCTCGACATCCAATTTCTCGTTCACTAATGCATTGCGTATCTGCGTCTCGGCGGCGTCTTTATTACCGACGACTTCATAATAGTTCGCCATAGAGACAATGTAATAGGGACTTTCCGGATCGATTTCGTGTGCTTTCTGATAATATTTCAACGCTTTGACCGTATCATTCTTTTCCAAGTGGAGATCCCCCAAAATGATCTGATAGCGGGATTCCATCGGGAATTTGGCGGCAAGCTTTTCCACCTCTTTGAACGCGTTATCGTTCTGCTCCAACGCATTATACAATTTATATTTCTGCATGGAAAGCGCCTCGCTCATGCCTATGGACGATTCGAGGGCGTCATAAGCATCGATCGCCTTCCCGATTTCACCTTCCTGCGTAAGCGCATCCGCCAGGTAATAGTTCAACTCCGGTTTTCCGGGATAATCTTTTACAAGCTTCTCATACTCGTCCGACGCCTCGCCGAACATACCGAGGTTGCGGCTCATTGTCGCCAACGCCAGCCGGTAGGTAAAATTATCGGAACTGTAAGCCACCGCACGCCGCAACATCTCCAGCGACTTTTCCGGACGATTCAGCTGGGCATAAAACGAAGAAAGTTCGTATAAGACGGCCGAGGCGGTCGAATCGATCGCCAGACAATGGTTAAAGGCATCATAAGCGGCATCGAATTTCCCGGCTGCCTTCAGGTTCAGCCCTTCATAGAAGAAGTAATCGAACTTCCGCTGATCCCCGGCACTCACTTTATTCGGCTTCGACGATATTTCCACCTTCGCCTCCTGATCCTGTGCCCTCAACGATTGCGGACTCCCGATCAGGAATAATAGAAAAGATATCGAGATCAGAGACTTTAGCATCCCTCCCATATTTTTTAATTCTTAATTCTTAATTTTTAATTATCTCCCCGTGTGGCCGAAACCGCCGGCTCCCCGTTCGGTGTCGTCCAGCACTTCCCCCGGCTGCCAGACGACCTGGCTGTGAGCCGTGATCACCATCTGACAAATACGCTCCCCGTCATTGATGGTAAACGATTCGGAAGAGAGGTTTATCAGGATTATGCCGATCTCGCCGCGATAGTCCGCATCGATAGTACCCGGCGTGTTCAGCAATGTGATGCCATGCTTCAATGCCAGGCCGCTACGGGGGCGCATCTGTGCCTCATAGCCTTCCGGCAACGCGATATATAATCCGGTCGGTATCAGTTTCCGTTCAAGGGGTTTCAACACTACCGGTTCCGTCAGATTTGCACGAATGTCCATTCCTGCCGACAGCGGAGTCGCGTATCCCGGCAGCGGATGGTGTGACTTATTTATGATCTTTACTTCCATAAACTCTTTTATTTCCGGGCAAATTTACATAAATATCCCTGATTACCATCTCCCGGAAGTTCCATTATTCTTTAAATTATACTAAGTACACCTATATGCATCCACACCGGAGTGTTTTGGCTCCCTTATGATGCTTTTTCTTCAAAACAAGCAAGAAAAGTACGGAAAACAAGCAGAAATGATCACAGACACCCCCATCTTGCACCTTTCAACATCCGGGTGTATGGGGCGGTTACACCCGGATGTTTCTGCTCCGGACACCCGGATGTATGGAAACAAAACATACCAACTAATTGATTAATCTATGCTTATATTGCAAAACAAAGACTATGACTTTCAGAAAACCGGTGATACATAAGTGATAGACAAATATGGCATCTATCACTCCTACGCACCATGATTATCAAAACCCGCATGGTAAAGTGTGATAGAGTGACAGAGGATTCCGCAAAAACAAGTTCTGCAACCAAGCCCTGTCCCTCTTATTCTCCTACCTTTATTTCCACGATTGCATCCGGCAGACCTTCCGCCGTAGCTTTCAACCGGATGGGTCCTGCCTTGCCCGTGTTTTGTACGACCGCCATTGCTTTTCCGTAGAAAGCGTGGCGTTCCGGTTTCTTAAGGCTGACGGGATCATTCTGATCTCCGTTATCTGTCCCGGCGATAAAGCCGTCCCCCTCAACCGTAAAGCGAAGCAGGTTGTCGGCATACGGCACCAAGTTTCCGTCTTTGTCCTGTATTTCCACGGTCACGAATGAAAGATCCGTGCCATCGGCGTGCAAGGCGGAACGATCGGGGATCAGCATGATCCGGGCAGGTTCACCGGCCGTACGGATTTCACGTGTAAGCACTTCCTTGCCGTCCCTACGGGAAACGGCTTTCAACGTACCCGGCGTAAAAGGGACCCGCCAGCAGACATGGAAAGCATCGTCCGGCTTGCTTTTGACACCCAGGCTCTCACCGTTCAGGAAAAGCTCCACTTCGTCCGCCTGGTTATAGTAGGCCCAGACATCGACAGTCTCTCCCTTTTTCCAGTTCCAGTGCGGGAAAAGGTGAAGAACCGGTGTGTCGGTCCATTCGCTCTGATACATATAATAGATATCTTTCGGAATACCTGCCAAGTCGACAATACCGAAGAAACTGCTACGGCTCGGCCACCAGTAAGGTGTCGGTTCACCCAGATAGTCAAAGCCCGTCCAGATAAACATACCTGAAACATAAGGCAACCGTTTGACTTCCCGCCAAGTCACCTCGTGGGTCGAACCCCAAGGCACATGGCAGTTGTCATAAGCCGAGCAAAGGTGTTCGGGACGATCGAACCGTTCCCGCCAGGTGTTCGGCCAGACATACATCGAATCGGAGGGCATCTGGTAGTAGCCGCGTGTCATCAGGGCGGAAGTAGACTCGCTTACAATTAACGTCTTGCCCGGAAAATTCTGCGGAAACGGCTCGTAATTCTTTTCGTGATAGTTGAATCCCAATACATCCAATGCATTCGAACGGAAGATCAGGTTACCCGGTGTCGCCTCGTTGTTGGCTGCAGTGACAGGGCGCGTCTTATCCAGGCGCTTGACGATCGCCGCCAGCGAATGGGCGATCAATCCCTGTACGCTCATGGCGGTATCGGACAAGATCTTGTCATCCACCGGATGGCCTGCATTGAGGATCAGGTTGGCGGCTTCG
>OGON01002756.1_pt1 | contig 10267 bp, 6 predicted proteins | sample 1552671 | NCBI WGS metagenome assembly OGON01 (sample SAMEA2580136, study PRJEB22360) | human gut metagenome | biome: human gut; feature: human-associated habitat; material: faeces | place: Denmark | collected 2008/2010 | reverse complement strand
TACGGCGGCGAAATCGGCAATATATGGGACGGCGAGCGTGTCAGATATAACGATAGTGCAATGGCAACCTGCTTGCGTATAGAACGCTTATCGGGAATTAAAAACACAATAGAAAAAGAAAATGCCTTTTACGGCTTTTCGGACGATGTTCTTCCCGACCAATTCCTTGAACTGCTGCCGAGTTATTTTTCCGTTCGTCAAACGCACGATACACACTTAATTCAAGAGTTATACCGCAAAGGCGAAGGCTTTTTTGATTATGAGTCTGTATCGGCTCATTCCCGAAATTTTGTCCGTGAAATAACAACAGACAAGCAAAACGGTCAGCTCGCACTCTATCAGCGCGAAAACAACTTGAATGATGCAATGATGAATTGCCTTGATACTTGCTACACCTTATCTCGTGCATACGCTATTCCGTTTAATAAAATAACCGGTTGGATGTCAGCTTCCATTCGGCACGAAAACCTTTGGCAGACTTATCCGGTTACCTGCTCAAATTTACAATCTTATATCACAAAGCAGCTTGCCCGTGATACAAGATTAACTGTTCTTGCAGACCAAATCAAAACCGTATCCACGCAATTAAACAAAGCAGAAAGCAGAGTTTATCTTCCTGCTTCATCAGATGTGGAAATGGATGTTACTTCCGGCGGAGTTCAAAAGAGTGTTCTATCCGAATGGTGCAAACAAATGAAGGCACAACTGAAAGGCTATTCAGACGAATGGCGGCAGCTCGCAGGAACAGAATATCCAAATATTTTGTTCGGAAACGGGCAAATCAAATATCAGAAATATGCTGATACTCAAAAAACTTCTCGAACTATCCATCAAAAATAATTTTAAGAAAGGACTGTTAAAATGGCAACGACAACAGTTTTTCGTGTAGAGAAAAATAAAAACTACACAACAATCTCTAATCATCATTTACAGGACAGAAATCTCTCCCTTAAAGCAAAAGGCTTATTGACATTGATACTGTCATTACCACCCGATTGGGATATGACATTAAAAGGACTGGTATCACTCAGCGGCGACGGTGTCGATTCGGTTCGTTCAGGTATTCAAGAACTTGAAAAAGCCGGATATTTGCGACGCTCTCGTTCTCGCAACAATCTCGGTCAGCTCTTATGTACTGAGTACACAATTTACGAACACGCAGTAACAGAAAATGTTGCTTCAGAGACAGAAATTGACGATAATTTGAATATAATATATAGTGAAGAAAGCCACATTGGAAAATCCGATGTGGATAAAAACAGCCACATTGGAAAATCCGATGTGGATAAAAATACACCCGAAAAAATCGAAAATAGCCAGATTGGATTTTCCAACATAGGAAAACCCTATATAGGAAAATCCAACACAATAAAATACTTAAATAATAAAGATACTTATAATATAAATAACTATCCTTATCAATCTACATATAGTAGTAAGTTATGTAGAGAGCCGAAAGAAAACTCGATTGATGAGATGGAAAAAGCACAAACGCTTTATGAAGAGCGAAAAGCTTATGAAGAAATCATAAAGCAAAATATCGCTTATGACTTATTATCCGAACAGAAAGAAATAAGTCGTGATTTTTTGGATTTATGTGTTCAAATAATGGTGGATGCTGTAACGAGCAACAAGCCATACATAAAAATCAAAGGTCAAGACCTTCCGAAGGAAGCTGTCAAAAGCGTATTGCTCAAATTAGACGACGAAAACATATCCTATGTTAATATGTGCCTCTCCGAGTCAAAAACAGCCATTAAGAATATGCAGTCTTACATATTGACAGCACTTTACTGTTCCCAACACGGAGGCGACACCTATTTCAATCAGCTTGTCAAACACGATTATGCTTAATGACGGCAATATGACAAATTCGCACATTTGTATATACAAAAAAAGCGTGATAATATAATTACAGATGAGGAACACATCATCAACAAACATACGGAGGTAAATATCTATGAAGATGAATTTAGAAAAATTCAAATCAGACAAGAAATTCAGAAACACCGTTCTTTGTTCGGTTATCGGCTTAATTCTTGTTATCGCTGTATCAGTTGCAGTTCCGATAGGCGTACACAACAGCAACATAAAAAAAGCGACAATCAGCGAACAAGCTGCTTCTACTGAACCTGAAACAATAAACGAAATCGAAACAGAGCCTGAAAGCGAAACAACTTCGGCAGAAGTTACCGAGCAGGAAACAGCGGAAGCGACAACTGTTGAAGCTTCAAAAGTCAGTCCTCCGAACACAAACAAAAGCAGCTCATCAGACAAGAGTAGTCCTGCAAAAGGAAAGCCAACTCAGAAACAAAGCGGAAGCAAGAGCAATACCAAGCCTAAACAAGAGACGGGAACAACTTCACCTCAGACAACCGAACACGTGTGGACGCAAGCAAAGGTTGATGCCGTTGTTACGGAGATTAAGCAATATGCTATCGACAAAGGATTTGTAATCAATTCAAGACTTACCACACAAGGTACAAGTTGGAGAAATCCTGCCAGCACAGAATCTACACCTGAAAGAGTGAAGTCAAGATTGCATTACTGTGTAGATGATATTTACACAATGGGAATGAATAGATTTGGATATATCCCTGAAGAATCATATCTTAATGTTGTAGCTCAGCAGTACACTGACAGCGACGGTAATACCCAATGGGAAATCTATGTCGTATATTAAATCATAAAAAATTGAATAACCAAACACAAGAGACTTGTAAAAACAAGTCTCTTTTTTTACTCTTATTCGTCCGATGGGGCGTTCACATAGATATTAAACGATACGAAAGGAATTTGAAAAATGAAAAAACAAACAAGTCGATTTTTAGCAGCTTTTCTAACTCTGTTAATGCTGTTTTCTCCGTTGTCGGTAGCGGTGTCTGCTTTAAGCGTCGGCGAAACAGTTAAGGTTAGCGGTGCAAGCGAATGGATTCCCGGCTTTTATTACAACTTCTCAAAGTCCGGCTTCGGCACAAATAAACACGGACAGCATCAACGTTTACACACAGCAGACGGAAGACCTGCCTATTGCGTAGAACCGAACAAGCACTTTACGGATGGTAATAAAACAATTCGTGAAACAATAGACTCTTTGCCTGAAAATGTGCAGGATAACATTTCGTTTGCATTTCTTTATGGCTTCGACGGTAACACAAAATACGGTTATTCGTGGCAGACGGAATACGTAGCGACACAGGGTATCATTTGGGCATTGGTTCAAGGATATTTTAACACGGCACAGGAAGATGCATTTCTAAACTGTGCGTTCGGTGGAAGCACTTCATCTGCCAACCGTGCAAACTGTAAAGCAGTGTATTCGAAAATTAAAGGACAGATTTTATCTCATAAAATTCTTCCGAGTTTTGCCGGCGAATTTCCTTCTTGGGGAAGTAAAATTACCCTAAAATACAATTTTTCAACAGGAAAATATGAAGGTAGCGTAACGGACGGCAACGGCGTTTTGTCAGGATACAGTTTTTCTTGCAGCGGTGTGAGCTTTACAAAATCAGGCAATACGCTGTATATAAGCACCGACCGCATTTTAGATAATGCTACCGTATCAGGCGAACGAACAAGCAATTCTTATGTTTCCTCTTTGCCGGCGATATGCGCAGGCTACGCAGTCGGCTCTAACCAAACCACAGCTGTTGCTCTCGACTTAAAAGACCCCGTCAACGCATACTTTAGATTGGAAACTGAATCCGTAGGACACGTTAAATTAGTCAAGACTTCGGAAGACGGCAAAGTTGAAAATGTATCGTTGCACATCAGCGGTAACGGCATAGAAAAAGATGTGAAAACGGGTAAGGACGGTACTATTACCGTTAAAAACTTAATCGCCGGAACTTATACCGTTTCTGAAATCACAAACGGCTATTATGTTCCGCAAACGGCACAGACTTTTACTATTCTGCCGGGACAGACAACTACCGTTACCTTCAACAACTTGCTCAAGCGTGGCTCTTTGACCGTAACTAAGACGTCTGAAGACGGTGTGCTCGAAGGACACCGCTTCCATCTGTTTGGTACCTCCGAAAGCGGTTTGGAAGTCAATGCTTATGCGGTTACCGACAACACGGGCAAGGCGTATTTTAACGACATTCTCATCGGTAACGGATACACACTTGAAGAAGTGGATACAGGAATTCAATATGTTGTTCCCAACAGCCAAACAACCGATATTGCTTGGAACAGCATTACAAACGCTTCTTTCGAAAATGTTCTGAAGAAGTTTACGGTTACAGTCAAAAAACAGGACAGCATAACCGGTAAAGCTCAAGGCGACGGAACATTGGCGGGTGCTGTATATGGCGTTTATAAAAATAATACGCTTGTAGATACATACACGACGGATGAAAGCGGCAGTTTTACAACCAAAGAATATATATGCGGCGATAACTGGACTTTGCGTGAGCTGACATCCAGCGAGGGCTATTTGGTTAATGAAACTGTTTATCACATCGGCGCAGAAGCCGGCAATTTCACAGTTGAGCACAATGCCGTTTCTATGGGTGTGACAGAGGATGTTATTCTCGGGCAAATTGCGATAATTAAGCACAACGACAACGGGGACACTCAAATTGAAACGCCCGAAGTCGGTGCTGAATTTGAAATATACCTCAAGTCTAAAGGCTCTTATGCTGCGGCAAATGACCGTGAACGAGACTTGTTGGTAATTGACGAAAACGGATTTGCTCAAACAAAAAAGCTGCCATACGGCATATATACAGCCCATCAGACAAAAGGTAAGGACGGTACAGAGTTTATTGAGGACTTTGACATTGTAATCAACAAGCACGGGGAAATCTACCGATATTTAATCAACAATGCAACCTATAAAAGCTATCTTCAATTTACCAAGACAGATGCGGAAACAGGCAAAACCGTACCGTTGGCAGGAACAGGCATACAGCTCTATGACCCGCAGGGAAATTTGATAACGATGACTTATACCTATCCTACGCCGACAACAATTGATACATTCTATACAGATAACAACGGACGGCTCGTCACACCCGAACAGCTTCCCTATGGCAAAGGCTATTCGGCAGTTGAGGTTTATGCACCTTACGGATATGTTGTTGACAAAACACCTGTGCCCTTCGATATAACACCCGAAACTATGACAAAAGACGGTGCATTAACGGTTGTTAACATTACTAAATCAAATATGCCACAAAAAGGCACAATTGACATCACAAAGCTCGGAGAGGTGTTCAGTTCCGTATCCTATGACGGCACATTCTATCAGCCTGTATTTTCAATATCAAATAACAAAGGTGCGGTATTTACAATTACTGCTGCCGAGGATATTATCACACCCGACGGCACAATACGTGCAAAGCAGGGCGATGTAGTAGACATCGTTACAATCGGAAACAGCACCTCTCAGTCAAAGCTTTTGTATCTCGGTAAATACCTTGTTCAAGAAACCAAAGCAGCCTACGGTATGGTTATAGACCCAACTGTTTACGAAGTAACCCTCACATACGCAGGTCAAGATATTTCGGTAACGTCCACGGCAATAACTGTTACCAATGCACGGCAAAAGGCGGTTATTGACCTCAAAAAAGTTTTAGAGCAAGACAACTTATTCAAGCTTGGTAATAACAACGAACTGCAAAAAGTGCAGTTTGCCCTTTATGCCGCCGAAGATTTAACGGCAACGGACGGCTCTGTAATCCCGAAAGACGGGTTATTGGAGATCCTCTCCTTGAATGCTGACGGTACAGCAGAATTTGCAACAGATTTGCCGGTAGAAGCAAAAGCTTATGTGAAAGAGTACAGTACAGACGAACACTATATTCTTTCCGATACGAAATATCCCGTAATCTTTGAATATGCCGGACAAAATGTGTCTGAAGTCCGCATTTCAGTCAATAACGGCAACGCAATCGAAAACACGCTCAAGCGTGGCAGCATAATCGGCAAGAAGAGCGACGAACAAGGAAACGCACTTGCTGATGCTGTTTTTGGACTGTTCCGTGCAGAAGAAACTGAATACACCGAAGCGACGGCACTTCTGACTGCTGTGAGCAACAATGACGGCGTTTTCCGCTTTGACAATGTTCCTGTAGGCGAATATGTAGTTATTGAGCTTTCCGCACCCGAAGGTTACTTGTTAGATAATACACCTATACCCGTAACTCTCAACAAAGACGGACAGATTGTCACGATTAAGGCTGTCAACATATGGGCAAACGGTAAGCTCATCATCACAAAATCAGACTTCTCTGACGGAACGCTGTTACCTAACGTTGGATTCCGTATCCGCAACGAGCAGGGCGAAATTGTCAGCGAAGGCTATACAAACGAAAACGGCGTCGTTGAGTTTGACGGGTTGAAAAGAGGAAAATATACCTATCAGGAATTTGAAGCAAAAAGCGGGTATATATTAGACGAAACCGAATACCCGTTTGAAATAACAAAAGAACAGGCGGTTGTAGAAGTCAATATAACCAACAACAAAGTACCGATACCGGTAGAAATTCCGAAAACAGGAAATAAATCCAAAACATTATACTTCGCCGCAGGAACCCTCGGCGTATTGAATTCGGCAGCTTGGATAACACTTTCGTTCATTAAACGACGCAAGACTAAAAGCACTTTGTAATCACAAGGTGCTTTTGTTATTTTAGACCATATCTTTTTATCGGTTCCTCCTATAAACACACAAGCAACGGCGCAGAAGATACACCTGCGTCGTTGTTTTGTGTGGGAGAAGAAAGGAAATATATATGCAGCTTAAAAAATATCCGATTGAATTATTCGGCGATAAAACAAAAACAGTTCACAGAAAACATAAAATTCGGTATATCAGCCCTATCCAATTTGAACAGCAACAAAACGCTAATATTTGCGGATATACCGATTTAAGACTTCGCAAAAGCAAAAAGCACAAAGAGCCGATAGGAGTATTAAGCGATAACGAGATCGATATATCTTATGTTTATTCTACCCGTTCAAAAACGGCAGCCATAAAAGGATATATCAAGCTTAAAGACACGGAAAACAAATATATAGCTATCACATCAACCTCTATTCTTCCGTGGCTGCTTATTCTCTTAGCTCTACTCTTGTTAATTCTGATTTCTATATTGTCCTTTTGCAATAAGCAACATCCCGAGTCTCCGATATTTCGTCCTAACATAGAACATAATACCGGCACCAACGAAGAAGAAGAAAACGAAGCAAAAGGAATTCAAGTCAGAGGATTTACTACTTGGTCAATTCCGGCTAACACAAGCAAAAATCTCTCCATTCCGCTTGAGAACCCCGAAGGCAACCCTTGTTACTTCTCGTTTGAAATCTTGCTCTCTGATACAGGAGAGGTAATATACAAATCAAACATGGTGCCGCCCGGAGAAAAAATACATAAAATAGACATTTCGCGTGAGTTCTCGCAGGGCGATTATCCGATTATCATACACATTTATACAAACGAGCTGGAAACCGGCGCCGAGATGAACTCGCCGGAGATGCAGGTAACTATGCACGTCAAGTAAGATTGTTCAGAGGCGCGCAATGAAAACAAGACCGTATACAAAAATCTAAATTGAAAGGAGAATTGCTTTGAAGACCAAAGTCTATTACAAGGTACGAGCAGAGCCTTCTACTGATTACACAATCAAATTACAAAAAAATTTCAAGAAAGAAAAAGAGGTAATTAACAATGCATTTTAAGAAAAACGTATTAAAGAAGGCAGTAGCCGCAGCTCTTTCACTTGCGACTCTTTGTTCACTCAGCACAGTAGCTTTCGCTGCTGACAAAACACTTAATCAGGACACCCCGACCGGTACTGCAACCGTCTATTATCAGGCAGGTAAAGTAACCGACCCCGGTACTCCGGAGGACCCGACCGATGATACGGTCAACGGAACATATATAGTAACCATTCCGGAATACATTAAAGCTGCCAAGGTCGGCGAGACCCCGGTAACTGAAAATGTAACTGCTAAAGAAGTCCTTATTCCGTTCGGCAAGACCCTTAACGTAAAGGTTGCATTTGCGGATTCTCTTGTACTTGCTGACAACGCAGATACTAAGATTACTTACGACCTTCAGAATCAGGGTGCGAAGATAGCAACAGGCGACACCATTCTCAGTGTGGCCGCCGGTAATCCGGATGCTGTAACTTCCACGGCTCTCGGTGCTGTACTTACTCAGGCTCCGTCCTTTTCAGGAACCTATAACGACACAGCTACATTCACTGTATCTGTTGACTAATCTTGTATTCGTAATCGGTCTTGATTGACCCGATTCCATTTTTCAGCGGCTCCTATATATTGCCCCGAACAATTATAGGGGCCGATTTTCCTATTTCTAAGAAAGGATTGATAAATTTGAAAAAGTTAACAAAACAGATTATATCTATAGCTCTCGGAGCAGTAACAGCCGCAAGCTGTGGCACTATGGCTTTCGCGGCAGATAAGACACTTAATCAGGACACGCCTTCGGGCAGTTCAACAGTTGAGTATTCAGAAGAGTCTACATATACGGCGACTATACCGGCATACATCAAAGTACAGAAGATGTCCGAAGACGTCGATACCAATGCCAACAGCGTAACATTAAGAAATGTAATTATACCGAACGGTAAGTCCCTTGTGGGAACAGTTAAGTATAACGGCGCTGTAGCTGAAGAAAACAATGTGAAAATACCATATAAGCTCGCTACCGCCGAAGGCGATTTAACAAGTGGCTCGACAATCATAACTCAGACGTCCGGTAAGTCTACTGAAGAGAAAACCTCACACTTTGGTGCTGTTGCAACCGAAAAACCTAAATATTCGGGTTATTATACTGATACAGCTACGTTTTCGTTCGATGAGGTTGGTGCTACTAATGCCTTTTTTGAACAAATAAAAGCCAACAATTACACGCTTAATATAGGCAAAACCAAACCTGAGTATGTTGTTGCTAAGTTCAATAAAGATTTTACAAAGGTAACAATATCTAAGAACGGCAATGACTCGGATGGATTGATGAAAGATGATGCTTTTGCCTACGTTAACATGAAAGGCATTACCGAGCGCCATCTTCAACAAACGCTTAAAGAGGCTGAGGTTCTCGATGGCGTAAAGAATATTGGAAATCTTACATTTTATGATTGTTTACACCTTACAGACGTTAATATTTCTAATAGTGTAATAAGTATTGGAAGAGATGCTTTTTCTGCTTGCATTAAACTTGTAAATGTCAATATTCCCAATGGCTTGACAGACATAGGAATACGCGCGTTTAACTATTGCCCCTCTCTCAAGAATATCATAATACCGAGTAGCGTTACAAGCATAGGTAATTTCGCGTTTAATGGTTGTTATAGCTTGAAGTCAATAGAAGTTGCAGAGGATAATTCAAACTATTCAAGTGAGGATGGAGTGTTGTTCAATAAAAACAAATCAAACTTAATATGTTGCCCCGGCGGAAAAGCTGGCGAATATACTATACCTGATTTTGTAACAAGCATGAGTTCGGGTGCTTTTGCCAGTTGCAGAAGTATCACAAAAGTCGTTATACCAAACACAATTGCAAACATTCCATACGGTGCCTTTTCTCAATGCGATGCTCTTACTGACGTTGTAATTCCTAATTCTGTAACAAGTATTGAAGACAGCGCTTTCAATGGCTGCTCTTCTCTCGCAAATATTACTATACCAAGTAGTGTTACTAATATAGGAACAGATGCTTTTAATGATACTTACAAAAAACAAGAAGGGGAGCCTTTCCTAAGAAAAGACAGGTATATAACGCTTTTCGTTACTACCGGTTCATATGCCGAAACTTGGGCAAAGACTAACGGCTGTAAGTTTGTAGCTCAGTAAAGAAGTTGCTCAATGGAAAGCGAAATAAACAATAAAAACAACGCTCATTTATTGAGCGTTGTTTTCTGCTTGTTGAAAAGAAAATAAACACAGGAGGTATATACCTAATGGCTCAAAAATTTGACGTTATATCAGAGCTTTATGACAGAGCTTGTTTAGAAATAATAACTGACCCTGTAAAATGGCAATCATTTCTCCAGACCGCCGGAAGAAATTTTAAGCTGCGTTTTGACGAACAGTTCTTACTTTTCATACAAAGACCTGATGCGACGGCTGTTCTTGAAATCGAACGTTGGAATGAAACATTTGAAAGATGGGTTAATAAGGGTGCAAAAGGTATTGCTGTTTTTGAGTCTGCCAACAGAAGCCGACAAAGACTTATTCATTATTTTGATATTTCAGATACGCACATGGTGGCAGGCGGAAGAAGCCCTTACCT
>OGON01002755.1_pt1 | contig 10272 bp, 4 predicted proteins | sample 1552671 | NCBI WGS metagenome assembly OGON01 (sample SAMEA2580136, study PRJEB22360) | human gut metagenome | biome: human gut; feature: human-associated habitat; material: faeces | place: Denmark | collected 2008/2010 | reverse complement strand
GGCGTTTATCGCTATGTGCCGGTGTTCAAACGCCTGCGGCGCGAATATGCCGAGGGCCGCGACCGCGTGCTGCGGGGCGCGACGGCGGTGCTGTTCATCCATGCGCCCAGGGAAAGCCGGTTCGGTGCGGAGGACGGGAACCTGGCGTATGAAAACGCTTCGCTGATGGCCGAGGCGCTGGGCGTGAGCCAGATATACATGGGGTTCGTGCTGACGGCCGTCCGGCAGGACAGGAAGGATAAACGCCGGGCCGCGGTGGGGGGCCGGCGCGCCCGCCGCATCTGCGCGGTGATGGCCCTCGGGATGCCGCAGTTCCGCTATCCCAATTACATCGACCGCGCGCCGGCGCCGGTGACGCGGAAATAGCTGTTTCGGCGTTTTGCCGTTACAGATGGAAAGTCCTGTATGTATAAGCGGGTATGCGTCAATACATATTGTCGTACATCGACTGCGATTTGTCGTATTTCAGGTCGGAGAGCGATGCGGCCTTGACGCCGATGTTGAAACTCCACGAACGGTGGTAGCCGAACGGAATCCACGAAAAGGACATCTGCCAGCAGTGGAGGTCGCGCGTGATCGAGACCGACGAGGTGGTCAGTTTGTTGGCCTTGATGTCGTAGCCGCCCTGGAAGGTGATGCCCGTCTTGGGGGTGACGTTCAGCGAACCGTTGAAGCCGATGGTTTGGGTGACGTTCTTCCGGTAGCCCGTCGTGCCGTTGTTGGTGTACGAGATCGAGTAGTTGACCGCGTAGTTGAATCCGAAGTTCCACGGCAGCGAGAAGTCGTAGTAGCTTTGCGCCATGTACTGTCTTCGCAGCACGGGGTCCATCTGCCCGTAAGGGTCGTAGAACGGGTTCTGGTACTCCGGAGGTATCGACGTGATGTCGTTGATGGCCGTTTCGCTCCGGTCGTTGCGCGATTTGAACGTATAGCCGAACGACCAGCCCGTCGAGACGACGCGGCCCGGGAAGAAGAGCTTGTTGTAACGCTTGCCCTCGGGCGAGACGCGGTAGGGGTCGAGCGTCAGCGAGAGGTTGATGCCGAAATTGTTGAACAGCGTCGTACGGAACGAGACCGGGATGTTCGAAAGTCCCATCGAGTCGGCCAGGAAGTTGTACGAACCGCTGATGCGCAGTTCGTCGATCAGCTTGATCTTCTTCACGCCCGAGGTGTCGCGTTTCGAGAGGACCTTCATTTCGAGGTTCTGCGACAGCGAGAAGTTCATCGACATCGAACGGCCCGACGAGGGGACGCCGTAGGCGTTGACGGCATAGGGCGAATAGGTCGTGAAGCGGCCCGTGGAGTCGGTCTGGCGGGTCTTGTAATAGCCGTATTTGGGGTCGCTGAAGTCCGGGGCGTAGGAGAAGCCGATCGAGGGGGTCAGCGTGTGGCGGATCGCCTGGATCTTGCGGTCGCGGCTCTTCTTCGTGAAGTCGTACATGCCGTAGACCGTCGTGGAGGCCGAAACGCTGAAGTTGTAGTTGTAGAGGCGGTAGAAACCGTAGTTCGTCGGCAGCGTGTCGGTCTGGTTGGTGACGGGGTTCCACTCGAACTCGACCTTCTTGAAATACCACTTCTCGTTGTAGTTGACCGACGGCGAGAGGTTGATGTAGTTTAACAGGTTGAACGACGCCGAAATCGGAATCGAGTGCTCGATGCCGTTTTTCATGTTTTCAAGCGTCTCCTTGGAGAAGACCTCCGATTCGGTGGTGGTCACCGAGTTGGTCATCTTACCCGTGTACTGCATCGAGATCTTCTCGTACCAGCGGTCCTTGCCCTGCTTCTCCTTGCGTTTGAAGGGGTAGAAGCGCGAGACGTTGAAGACCATCGTGGGGAGCGTGATGGAGATGGTCTTGTTCTGCGAGTTCTGCGAGATGGCCATGTTCGCCGACAGCGAGAAGGGCGTTCCGGCCCAGTTCTTCGAGTAGGAGACCGTCGAGTTGGTCTGCGTCGAGAGGATGTCGTTGAGGTTCGTGGCTGAATAGCGGCTGTAACCGCTCGTGGCGAAGTTCACCGAGGCCGAGAAGGTCGAACCCGGGTTGGCCTTGGGGTCCTGCGAGTGGGTCCACTGGATGCGGAAGTTGCTCTGCTTGATGTAGTCGTCCTCGCCCTTTTCGCCCGTCTTGACATTCGAATACTGCATGTTGAAACTGCCGCTGTACTTGTAGCGTTTGATATAGCGCGATGCGGCCGACGCCTCCCACGAACCGAGCGTGTAGATACCGCCGCATACGGCCAGGTCGGCATAGTCGCCCAGCGTGAAATAGTAACCCATGTCGCGCAGGAAAAACCCCTTGGAGTATTCCTCGCCGTAGGTGGGCATCCGCAGGCCCGACTTGGGGCCCATGTTGATCGGGAAGAAGCCCTCGGGGATGCCGAGGAAGTAGATCGGCACGTCCTCCATCACCAGGTAGGCCGGGCCGGTGATCACCTTCTTGCCGGGTATGACCTTCGCCTTGGTCATCGCCAGGTAGAAGTGGGGGTGGTCCGTATGGTCGCAGGTGGTGTACTTGCCGTGCTCGATGTTGATCGTGTTGTCGGGCATCTTCTTCACGCTGCCGCCCACCAGCCAGCCGTCGCCCTGCTGCGTGGCCACGCCCTTGATTTTCGCCTTCTTCGAGTCGAGGTTGTAGGTGATCGTGTCCATCTGGTAGGTGGCCGACCCTTCGGTGAATTCGGGTTTGGTGACAATATCCTTGCCGTCGAGCGTGTCGGGCTTGCCGTAGGCGTAGACCATCTTCGAATCCATGTCGATGCGCATGTAGTCGGCCTTGAGGTTGCTGTTCTGGTAGGTGACGTCGCCCTTGTTGTAGATGTAGACCAGCTTGTTGCGCACGTCGTAGACCAGCGAGTCGGTGTTCTTGCCCGTGATCGGGTCGTCGAGGAACGCCCCTGCGGGCCGCGGCGTCTTCACCGAATCGCGGCGGAGCGTGTCGGCGGCGAGCGAGTCGGGCCGTGCCGCGCCCGGAGAATCGGCCTTCTGCGCCACGAGCGAGTCGACCTGCGCCGAAAAGAGCGAATCCTTCTCCTCCTGCGGCAGTGCGTTGAACGCTTCGCGCCGCCGGGCCTCTTCGCGCGCCTGCCTGCGGGCCTCGCGCCGCGAGGGGGTGACAAAAGGCGGACGTGCGCTCGTGTCGGGACGTATCGCGTCGGCGCGGGACGGAACCGGGACGGTGTCCCCGGGGGCGGGATTGCGGGCCGTGCGGGGCGCTCCGCCGCCCAGTACGATCTGGGCAAACAGCAGAATCACCGTCGCCGACAAGAGATATTTTACCCTAATTTTATCCAAAATCCCAAAAATTTTCCATACCTTTGCCGACAAGTCGGCAAAAACGCCCGGATCGAGGTCCTGTGCCCTTCCCGCCGCGTTTTCGGCCCGACAAAGATAGGTAAAAATTTATAGAAAGCTCACACTTGGTACCATTAAATATGCGCACACGACTTTTGCTGCTATTCGCCTTCGCGGCTGCAACTGTTCTTATGAACGTTGCGTCTGCGGGGAATATTGCGCACGGCGTCGAAGTCGTGGTCATCGACGCCGGGCACGGGGGAAAATTCCCCGGCGCGCACTACGGCGGGGGCTATGAAAAGGACCTCACGCTGAAGGTGGCGCTCAAACTCGGGAAGCTCATCGAGGAGGGGATGCCGGGCGTGAAGGTGGTCTATACCCGCAAGACGGACAAGGCGCTGGGCACCGACTTGGCAACCGACCTCCAGGCGCGTGCCGACATCGCCAACAAGGCCGGCGGCGACCTCTTCGTTTCGATCCACGTCAATGCTGCGAAATCCTCGGCGGCACGGGGTGTCGAGACGCTCATCATGGGCGAAAGCCCCAAGGAGCAGCGTTACAACGAGAACGCCCTGTTCGAGAACAACCGCGAAGACCTGATCGACATGTCGGACGAGCGGACGGCGGCCATCGTGCGGGCATATATCCAGAACCTGCAATTCACCTACGGCGAGTACAGCATGGCGCTGGCGCGCTGTATCCAGAATAATTACCTGAAGGCCGGGCGCCATTCGCGGGGCATCAAACCCCAGCTGCTGCGTGTGCTCTATGCCACCGACATGCCGGGCGTGCTGACCGAGATCGGTTTCATGTCCAACGCCCAGGAGATGGCCTATATGAAGTCGGAAAAGGGGCAGGACGAGATCGCCCGCTCGATTTACGAGGGCGTGAAGGACTATTCGGCCTATGTGCTCGAAACGCGCAGAGCCGGGGAGGAGGCCGCGGCCTCTCCGAAGCCCGTTAAAGAGCCCGAAACGCAGGTCGTCATCGGGAAGGAGCCCGTGCGCCCTGCGGAGCAGGACAAGGCATCCGATACGCCTGCCGGGAAGTCCGGACGGAAGCCTGCCGGGAAGGCCGCCACCCCGGAAAAGGCGGAGCCGCAGAAGGCTGCGGGCAAATCCGGGGCGCAAAAGCCGGAACCGCAGAAACCGGCCGGGGCCGAAGCTGCCCCTAACCAAGCTGCCCGGCCGTTGCGCTATACCGTGCAGGTGCTGGCCAGCGCGCAGACCGTGCCGACCTCGTCCGCACGTTTCAAATCCTACCGCAACAAGGTGAAACAGTATACCGCCGAGGGGCGGTTCCGCTATAAATATTGCGTCGGCGAGTACGACACCCGTGCCGCAGCCCAGAAACGGCTGGCCGAAGTACGCAAGGTTTTCCCCGATGCCTTCGTCGTGAGCTGCCGGGGCACGCAGATTGTGAAATGAAAATAAACGAGCTATGAAAAGGGAAGTTAAGATCGGCATATTCGCCGTGGCGATGATCGGCGTCGCCTGGGCCGGAATCCGGTTTCTGAAAGGTTTCGACATTTTCAGCCGGAACGTCGAGTATTATGCGGCCTACGACCAGATCAACGGCGTGCAGAACGCGTCGCCGATCATGATGAAGGGCGTGAAGATCGGTTCCGTGACACGGCTTTCGTTCGATCCCGCCCGCAGCGACAAGGTCGTGTTGCAATTCACGATCAAGCGCCAATACCGCATTCCGTCCGATTCCGAGGCCAAAATCTTCAGCAACGGACTGATGGGCGCCAAGGCGATCGAAATCACCTACGGCACGGCCGACACCTACCTCCAGAAGGGCGATACGCTGCGTTCGAGCCGCGACCGCGATCTGATGGACATGGCCGGCTCCGAGCTGGATTTCTTCAAGCAGAAGGTTTCGCAGCTCACCACCGACCTTTCGCGCACGCTCGAAAACCTGAACGGCCTGATGGAAACCAATGCGGACAACATCGCCGGGACGCTCGGCAACCTGAACTCCGTGACGGGCGACATGGCCGAGATACTCTCGGCGGAGAAAAACAGCCTGAAGAGCGCACTGGACAACCTTTCGAAATTCTCCGACATGCTCGGCGAGAATGCCGGGCGCGTGGACAGCATCATCGGCGACGTGGATCGTTTCACCTCGCAGCTCACCGAGGAACAGTTTGCCCGCAAGCTTTCGCAGGCCGTGGAGCATCTCGACGGTCTCGTGGCACGCATCGCGCAGGGCGAAGGCACGGTCGGCAAGCTCATCAGCGACCCCGAACTGTACGATTCGCTCGAAAAGGCCAGCGACAACCTCGCGGCGCTGCTGGCCGATGTCAAACAATACCCCGGCCGTTACGTCCACCTCTCGCTCTTCGGGCGCAACCCCGAAAAGATGAAGGAGCGTGCCGACAGGAAGGCCGCCAAGGCTGCTGCCAAGGCTGAGCGCGATTCGCTCAAGCGGCTGCAGTAGCCCATCAACCCGACATAGAGATGATTTATCCTGCAAACTTCGAGCAGAAGATCGGCTTCGACCGGCTTCGGGAACAGGTTGCAGCGCTTTGCACCATGCGTGCCGCCCGCGGGAAGCTCGCCGAAGAGACTTTCTCGGCCTCGGCGCGCGAGATCGGGCGGAGGCTGGAACTTGCCGACCAGATGCGCCTGCTGCTCGACATGGAGCACGATTTTCCCGGCGGGGAATATCCCGACGTCGACCATGTCGTTGCCAAACTGCGTGTCGAGGGGACGTTCCTCGACGTGGGGGAGGTGGTGACCCTGCACCGGGCGCTGAGCCTCGTCGGCAGCGTCGTTGCGTTCATCCTCGCCCGCGAAGGGCAATATCCGGCGCTGTATGCCCGCAGCCGCGGCGTCGAGGCATTCCCCGGGATCGTGCAGCGGATCGACGCCATCGTCGATCGTTTCGGCAATATCCGGGACAATGCTTCGCCGGCCCTGCTGGAGATCCGGCGTGCCATCCGCGAACGCGAAGGGCAGGCGGCCAAGCGGTTGCAGGCCGTGCTGTCTGCGGCCAAGGGGGCGGGCATCGTCGATGCCGACGCCCAGATCTCGATCCGCGAAGGGAAGGCCGTGATCCCGGTCGCCGCGGCCAACAAACGCAAGTTGCAGGGCTTCATCCACGACGAATCGGCCACGGGGCGTACGTTCTACGTCGAACCGGTCGAGGTCGTGGAGATCAACAACGAGCTGCGCGAACTGGAATATGCCGAGCGGCGCGAGATCGTCCGCATCCTCTCGGAGTTCACCGATTCGGTGCGCCCCGATGCCGGGCTGATCGCCGCGTCGGGCGACTACCTGGCCGAGATCGACATGCTGCGCGCCAAGGGCCGCTGGGCCTCGGAGAACGGGTGCGTGCGGCCGATCCTCTCGACGGACGACAGGCTGGTGCTGAAAAACGCCCGCCACCCGCTGTTGCAGCAGACGCTGCGGGCTGCGGGGCGCGAGATCGTGCCGCTGGATTTGCAGCTCGACCGTCGCAAGCGCATCCTCGTCATCTCGGGACCCAACGCCGGCGGCAAGTCGGTCTGCCTGAAAACCACGGGCATCGTGCAGTACATGTTCCAGTGCGGGTTTCCGGTTCCGGTCTCCGAGGTCTCGGAACTGCCGGTCTTCGAGAGCATTTTCATCGACATCGGCGACGAGCAGTCGATCGACGACGACCTGTCGACCTATTCGTCGCACCTGCTCAACATGAAGAACATGCTCTCGGGGGCTTCGTCGTCGGCGCTGGTGCTGATCGACGAGTTCGGGTCGGGTACCGAGCCGGTCATCGGCGGAGCCATCGCCGAGGCCATCCTCGAACGCCTGCTGGCCAAAGGGTGCTACGGCGTCATCACGACCCACTATGCCAATATCAAGTACTATGCGTCGAATACCGAGGGCATCGCCAATGGCGCCATGATGTTCGACGTGCAGAATATCCGCCCGCTGTTCCGCCTCGAAATGGGCAAGCCGGGCAGTTCGTTCGCCGTGGAGATCGCCCGCAAGATCGGGCTCCCGGAGGATATTATCCGCGCGGCGGGCGAGAAGGCCGGCAGCGACCATATCAACATCGAGAAGCAGCTGCGTGAGATCGCCCGCGACAAGCATTACTGGGAACAGAAGCGCGACCGCATCCGCCAGACCGACCGCAAGGTCGAGGAGCTGGAGCAGACCTATGCCGGGCAGTTGTCGAAGATCAGGGCCGAGCGGCAGGAGATACTCAAAAAGGCCAAGCTGGAGGCGCAGCAGCTGATCGCCGATGCCAACCGGCAGATCGAGAATACGATCAGGACGATCCGCGAGGCGCAGGCCGAAAAGGAGCTGACGCGCCTTGCGCGCCGCGAACTGGACGATTTCCGCGACGCGGTGGCGAAGGCCGACACGGCGGACAAGGACGCCGAGGTCGCCCGCGAGATCGAACGTATCGAGCGCCGCCGTCAGCGGCGTGAAGAACGCAAGGCGCAGCGGGGCGAGGCGCAGGCGGCGGGGGCTGCCCCTGCCGAGGCTCCGAAACCGCGCGAGGTGGAGGCCGGGTCGAAAGTCCGCATGGCCGGACAGGATATGGTCGGCGTGGTGCAGTCGGTCAAGGGGCGCAAGGCGCAGGTTGCCTTCGGCCAGATACTGACTACGGCTGACCGGAAGATGCTGACCGTGGTCTCGAACAGCGAGTTCCGCGAGGCGACACGCCCGCAGACGGCGCGGACGGTGGTGTCGGCCGACATTTCGGCCCGCAAGCTCAGCTTCAAAGACCATATCGACGTGCGGGGCATGCGTGCCGCTGAGGCGCTGGACGCCGTGCAGGATTTCATCGACGACGCCCTGATGGTGGGCGTGGGGTCGGTGTCGATCCTCCACGGCAAGGGCACGGGGGCTCTCAAGGAGGAGATACGCCGCTACCTGCGCACGGTGCCCGAGGTCGAAAGCGCCCGCGACGAGCATGCCGACCGGGGCGGGGCGGGAATTACGATCGTGACATTTGACCTTTCGTGAGGACGGCTGCCTCCGGCGCTTCCGCTCGCGGCAGCCGCATACTCCGCGTATGTTCCTGCCCCGCCGGTTTCGTGAAGCCCCGGATGCCATCCGCCCGGCGAAAAACGGATAAGATACAGGATGAACTACAAACTCTCGGAAATAGCCGCCGTTGTCGGCGGGAAATTTACAGGCTGCGATGCCGAAGTGCGGTCGGTCGTCACCGACAGCCGCTCGCTGTCGTGCGAACTGGGCTGCTGCCCGATGTTCGTGGCCATGCGCGGTGCCAACCACGACTCGCACGGCTTCGTCGCCCAGATGTCGGCGCGCGGCGTGCGTGCGTTCCTCGTCGAACGTGACGTTGAGTGCCCCGCCGGTTGCGGCTTCGTGCGTGTGGACAACGCCATCGACGCCCTGCAACGCCTTGCGGCGCACTACCGTGCGCAATTCAAGGGTACGGTCGTCGGCATCACCGGTTCGAACGGCAAGACCGTCATCAAGGAGTGGATCGCCGAAGAACTGCCCGCGGGGATGAAATATTACCGCTCGCCGAAAAGCTACAATTCGCAGCTGGGCGTGCCCCTCTCGGTGCTGATGCTCGAAGGCGACGAGGAGCTGGCGGTCTTCGAGGCGGGCATTTCGAAGCCCGGCGAGATGGAGCGGCTGGAACGCATCATCCGTCCCGACGTGGTTGTTTTTACCTCGATCGGCGACGCGCATCAGGAGAATTTCCTCAATCTCGAGCAGAAGTGCGACGAGAAAATGGTGCTGGCCCGCAATGCCTCGAAAATCATCTACCACAGCTATTACGAGCCGCTGGGGGGCATGGTCGCGGCGCGTTTCGCCGACCGCAAGCCCCTCGATGCCGCGTCGTTCCCCGAGGTGCCGGAGTCGGTCATCGGCAACGCCGCATCGCGCCGCAATGCCCAGATCGTCGAGGCGTTCTGCGCCGCGATGCACTATCCCGCGCCGTCGTTCGCCTCGGCGCCCACGGTGCCCATGCGTCTCGAGGTGAAGGAGGGCATCAACGATTCGATCCTGATCAACGACGCCTATAACCTCGACCTCAATTCGCTGGCGCTGGCGCTCGATTACCTGCACGGCGTGGCGCTGAACCGCCGCCGTACGCTCGTCCTGTCGGACATCTCGCAGAGCGGGCTTTCCGACGGCGAGCTCTACGGCCGTGTCGCGGGGATGGTCGCACGGGCGGGCGTCGACTTCCTGATCGGCATCGGCCCGCGCCTGAAACGCCATGCAGGTCTGTTCGGCTGCGACAAGGAGTTTTACGCCTCGACCGACGAGTGCATCGCGCGCATCGACCGCAGGGCCGTGGCCGGGCGTGCCATCCTGCTGAAAGGCGCCCGCGATTTCCGCTTCGAGAAACTGGCGCACGCCCTCGCGCGCCGCAGCCATACGACGGTGCTGGAGGTCGACCTCGACGCCATGACGCACAATCTCAATTTCTTCCGTTCGAAGCTCAGCTTCGGTACGAAACTCGTGGCGATGGTCAAGGCCGGCTCGTACGGTGCCGGCGATTTCGAAGTCGCGCAACTGTTGCAGCACCAGGGCGTCGATTACCTGGCCGTGGCGTTCGCCGACGAAGGGGTACTGTTGCGCGAGCGGGGCATTTCGATGCCCGTCGTGGTGCTCAACGCCGATGCCGACAGTTTCGATCAGATGATCGCCAACCGCCTCGAACCCGAGATATACAGCCTCCATTCGCTCGGCGCCTTCGCCGGGGCCGTGGTGCATGCGGGCGAGAGCCGTTACCCGATCCATATCAAGCTCGACACGGGTATGCACAGGCTGGGATTCACGGACGACGAAGTCGGGGCGCTGTGCAGGGCGCTGGCGGAAACCCCGCAGGTCAAGGTCGCCTCGGTCTTCTCGCACCTCAACTGTGCCGACATGCCCGAAGAGGATGCCTATACCCGGGCGCAGATCGCCCTGTTCGACCGCATGAGCGCCCGCGTCGCCGCCTCGCTGCCCTATCCGGTCATCCGCCATACGGCCAATTCGGCCGCCATCGAACGCTTCCCCGAGGCG
>OGON01002754.1_pt1 | contig 10274 bp, 8 predicted proteins | sample 1552671 | NCBI WGS metagenome assembly OGON01 (sample SAMEA2580136, study PRJEB22360) | human gut metagenome | biome: human gut; feature: human-associated habitat; material: faeces | place: Denmark | collected 2008/2010 | reverse complement strand
TCTCTATATTAGAAAAACACAACATATCTTATGCCCCTGGCAGTTGCCTTTTCTTAATAACTGAGTCCTTTAGAGAAACATAAAAAAAGAGTAGCAGCAGCTACCCTTCTTTATAAAAATCAGTATATTAAGACTCCATTTGACGCGCTAAGAATCCAGCAGCTGTTTCCACTGCTTTACGTTCTACTTCCCCAAGAATGCCTTCTTTAGAGAAAATGATAACCGCACCGATTGGATCACCGTTAGCAACAATTGGTCCAATTGTATATGATTGAATGTCTTCTGTAAAACCATCCACGAAAGAAACTTGTGATTTTTGTACTTCTAAAGTACTGTTGCGGTCTTCCATTGTACTTTCAATTAAATCACTGATACTTCTATTTAAGTAATCTTTTTTCGATCCACCTGCAACAGTAATGTATGTATCTCTGTCACAAATTAATACCGGGTTACCTAAGCTATCGAATAAAGCTTCTGCATATTCCTTAGCAAAGTCACTTAATTCACTAATCGGAGAATATTTTTTCAAAATAACTTCTCCATCACGATCAACAAAAATTTCAAGCGGGTCCCCTTCACGAATACGAAGCGTTCTACGAATTTCTTTCGGGATTACTACTCGTCCTAAGTCATCTATACGACGAACTATTCCAGTTGCTTTCATTCTATGTTGCCTCACTTTCCTCTATGCGTAATGAGTTTTGGTAATTATACCAGATAAAGTATAACCGTATTGAACTTAGTATTTTGCATACGTTCAGTTCTATTCACAAGAAAATCATTTTCTTAATATAATTTCCTTTAGTTATATTTCAACATGAAATTGTAAGAACTGCAACCAAAATTTCGTATTATTGGTTTACTTTATCTTTTTTCACATCTTTTAATCCTATCATCAACGTCTTTAATTTTTCTAACGATTCCATGATATTTGGTGAATTTACCGGCAATACGATTTTTAATCTACTTCCTTCCATACCCAATCCAACGCGACGTTCTATTTGACTTGTTAATTGGAATACTTTCGAGCCATCGATATTGCTGCTGCCACCTTCTGAAATCAAAACCGTGATTTCTTTCTTCTGTTGCTTGATTGATTCTACTTTGGCGATGCCAGCATGTACTTTTATAGTAGCTATTTCTAATAAATACTGTACCTCTATCGGATATTCTCCAAATCGGTCCACCATTTCCTCTTGCAGATCCGCGATATCCTCAAGAGACTCGACACCCCTGAATCTCTTATACATTTCAATTTTTTGATGTCCATCTGCAATATAACTATCCGGAATATATGCATCCACTTGCAAGTCGATTTCAACTTGCACTTTCTCTTCTATCGGTTTTTCGCTCATTTTTTCATCAATTGCTTCTTTCAACATTTGTGAGTATAAATCAAAACCGACGGAATCAATAAAGCCATGTTGCTCTGCCCCTAGTAAGTTACCCGCTCCACGAATGGATAAATCGCGCATCGCAATCTTAAATCCAGAGCCTAATTCCGTAAATTCTTTAATGGCTTGCAGACGCTTCTCGGCTACTTCCGTCAATACTTTATCTTTACGATACGTAAAATAAGCATAGGCTACACGATTCGAACGACCGACACGGCCTCGCAACTGATACAATTGAGATAGACCCATCTTGTCTGCATCATGCACAATTAATGTATTAACATTAGGTATGTCGACACCTGTTTCAATGATGGTCGTACTAACGAGCACATCGTATTCTCCTTCTAAGAAGCCTATCATTACTGTTTCCAATTCTTGTTCAGACATACGCCCGTGCGCATACACAACCCGTGCATCTGGTACTAACATCGAGATTTCTTCTGCTTTTCTAGCTATATCTTCTACCCGATTATACAAGAAATAAACCTGTCCATCTCGTGCAATTTCACGTTCAATCGCTTCTCGAACAAGAACACCATTATACTCCATCACATACGTTTGTACCGGGAAACGGTTCTCTGGCGGTGTTTCAATGACCGAAAGATCCCGCACACCGAGCATCGACATATGAAGCGTACGTGGAATAGGCGTTGCCGTTAACGTCAATACATCAATATTCGCTTTTAGTCGCTTAATTTTTTCCTTATGGGTTACACCGAAACGCTGTTCTTCATCGATAATGAGTAGGCCTAAATCATGATACACGATATCCTTTGATAGCAATCGATGTGTGCCTACTACAATATCAACGGTTCCTGCTTTCAACCCTTTTATCGTTTCTGTTTGTTGTTTTCTTGTACGGAAACGATTTAATAAGCCAATGGAAATCGGAAAATCCTGATATCGCTCTCGCAACGTTTCATAATGCTGCTGGGCCAAAATTGTCGTCGGAACTAGAAATGCTACTTGCTTACCATCTGCAATTGCCTTAAAGGCTGCACGAATAGCCACTTCTGTTTTTCCATATCCCACATCACCACATAATAGGCGGTCCATCGGTCTTTCTCGTTCCATATCTTTCTTGATTTCCACAATCGAACGAAGTTGATCATCGGTTTCATTGTATGGGAACGAACCTTCAAAGTCTCTCTGCATGTCGCCATCAGGAGAAAAAGCATAGCCTTTGGAAGCTTCTCTTTCCGCATATAACTTAATCAAGTCATCCGCGATATCTTGAACAGATGATTGAACTTTGCTCTTCACTCGTTTCCAATCGTTCCCGCCCAATTTATAAAGCTTCGGTTCTTTCCCTTCCGATGCTACATACTTTTGAATCAGTTCAATTTGTTCAACAGGTACATATAGTTGGTCTGAACCTTGGTAACGAATATTCAAATAATCTTTGTGTACACCGTTGATATCAAGCGTTTCAATACCTAAATATTTACCGATTCCATGATTCACATGTACAACGTAATCGCCTACTTTTAGTTCTGAATAACTTTGAATACGCTCAGCGTTAGATAATTTCTGTCTCCGTGTTGATTTCTTAGTCTTTTTGTTGAACAGCTCTTGTTCAGTAATAACAGCCAGCTTCTGCATCGGCAATTCAAATCCCGTGTGAAGATTGCCTTTAGCAATTTGTACTTTCCCAGCCAAAATAGAACTTGAATCCGATAATGTAGCGGCTTCTACACCATAGTCTTCTAGTACTCTCCGAAGCTTGCCAAGTCGTTCTTCATCAGCGCCCAGTAAAACAACGGAGAAGTTAGCTTTTTTCCATCGCTCAATTTCCGTTTTGAATACATTCATTTGCCCATGGAAATTTTGCATTTGTTTGCATGTGACATTGATTATATTTTGAGGATGCGTATGCGGAACATGTCGTAAAAATAATGATAAATACACCATTTTTTTAGTCGAATTAGCAATCAACTGCTGAAAGCTAAAGGACAATTGCACATCATGAACGATTTCGCCCTCACTCAGAAGGTTCAAAAACCACTCCTGCTCTTCCTTTTCCAACGTCATAGCCACTTCTTGTATACGGCTAATTTCATCAAGAATGACTAGTCCACCCTCTGGTAAATAGTCTAGTAAACTAGCGGGCTTATCATATGCCATGCTCAGATATTTAAATGTCATCTCTGATTTCAAGCCAGTCGACAATTGCTCGATTTCATAATTGATGTTTTGAACCAAGAGATTTTTAGTAGATTCCGTTTTAATCTTCTTCAAACTTTCACGAAGAGCCTCTTCTAATAATTCTCTCATCCTTGTGAGGTGTTCTTGTTCAAATAACGATTCTGTTGCCGGACCAATTTTCACTGAAGAAATTTGTTCTAATGATTTTTGGTCTTCAACTGAAAATGTGCGAATGGAATCGACCTCTGTATCAAATAATTCAATTCGAATTGGATTTCGTTCCGTTAATGGGTAAATATCAATGATACCTCCACGCAAGCTGAACTCACCTGGTGCTGAAACCATATCCACCCTTGTATAGCCCATCACAATAAATTGTTGCAGTGCTTCTTCTAAGCGAATTTCATCACCGATGCCGAAAGAAAGCTGATATTTATACCAAAGCTGTTTAGGCGGTAATAATTTTCGAAAACCACCCATCGGTACAATACCGATGCCTTTCTTATTTAACGACCAATGATTCAACAATTCCATACGTTGTCCTCTTAATTCTGGACTAGCCACGCTAAGCTCTGCGGCAATCAATTCATTGGCAGGATATAAAAATACTTCATCTTCTGATATAAAATTCGTTAAATCTTCATATAACTTTTGTGCCTGCAATAAATTGTACGTTACAACCATAATTGGACGTTTCGACTTTTCATAGACAGATGCTATGAGCATGGCACGGGATGAACCTGATAATCCTGCTACCAATTGCTCACGAAGGCCTTCATTCACTCCGTTCAATACGGATTCAATATCTTCATTATGCAAAAAAACATCGGCTAACGCATTCATATCCGATTCCCCCTTGAACTGACGGTTGTTTGAAATTCATTTACTTTTTTCATATATTTCTTCCTCAATATTAGTAAAAATGGAAAAACGCTTTGGAGTATAGCGTCCAAAGCCTTGTTTTATTGAATGATGTAATCTATTCCATGAAACGATGGATTATGCTGAAAGGCTTCTTCACAATCCTCGCAAATAATCCGAATGTGAACATTTCCCATTGAATCAGAGATCATCACTTGTTGAAGTTCCTCTGTCGTCAGTAAATGTAGGCCTAACTGCTCCATTTGAACCAGTTTTTTAGGGATTACACCAAGACATGTATTGCAATGACGACATGTATAATAAATACCCACGTAAAAATCCCCTTTGTTGATTTTTATTTAGTATGCACACAGGGAAAGGGTATTTATTCCTGTTATTTTTATCGTCTTCTTCATTTATTAATTAGACGGCTTTCATAAATGTTGTTGTCTCTTAACAAGTAATGCATCTGGACAGAGTTTTGCTCCAGGATATTCGCTACAACCAAGCTTTGTATCAACTAGTTTTATTCCCCAAAACTCATTTAAAAACAACTCTCTTTTAGAAAACAACCATTAATTAAAATCATTCATCACTTTCAAGAAAGAATGGTCCATAAAATGTTGGCAAGCCTCACAGCATTTACTGATAACCGGCTGTAATTCAGTCCATTCCTCTTCCTTAAATCGACCCAAGACATGATTTGTCACAGACATGCCACCTTGAGGACGACTAATGCCAATACGGATACGGTTGAATTGATCTGTACCTAAATGAGCAATGGTTGATTTAATGCCGTTATGTCCCCCGGCACTTCCTTTTTGACGAAGGCGTACCTTGCCGACAGCCAAATCTAAATCATCATACAGTACAATGATATCCTCCACATCAATTTTAAAATAATCCATAACTGCCCTAATGCTTTCTCCCGATAAATTCATGTATGTCAACGGTTTCAGTAGGATTACTTTTTTTCCATTCACATAGCCAGCACCGTATAAGCCTTTATGCTTCGCTTGGTCCAAAGAGATATTCCATTTTTCAGCAAGGGCATCAATGACTTCAAAACCGATATTATGCCTTGTTTTTTCGTAATCTTTCCCTGGATTACCCAGCCCAATAATCAATTTCATTTATTTGCTTCACTCCAACATGATTCTTTAGCGTAAATAACATAAAAGAAACTATCTTCATCCGCTTCACTATTTCTCAGCTGTTATTTTACTTTATCATCTATATTTTATATTACGCACAATTTCTTTTATAATGTATTCCCCAGATTTTCAAAAACACCTTTAAAAATTTGATGAAAAATTGTTTTGTTTGACCTCATACATCCAAAGAATACTCTACATATAACGATAGACAGGTTGCTACTAGCCGCTCTTCCCTGCCTCTTAAAAGTATACGACATATTCAAACAAGGGCGTAATATTCCCATTACGCCCCTGTTTATTATAACACGTTTATTCAGCAGCACACAGACTGACAAGCCTTCAAATGTAAATTTTTTCTACACAAATCACCTTGCTGTTTGATATATACGAAAATAGTTGCGGCTTTTCATGAGCCATCCGCAAATTGTCTTGTCGTACATCCCTGCATGGTCTCGCTTGCCTTCATTAACGCTGAAGTTCAACAAAGCCATACAAAAAAGATTCGCCCTCAAGCGAACCTTTTTCTTTATCAATCAAATAGCGTACTTACTGATTGTTCTTCGTGAACACGGATAATTGCTTCAGCCAATAGAGGAGCCACAGAAAGCTCAACTACTTTATCGATTTTCTTCTCTTCAGGAAGAGCAATCGAGTTCGTTACAACTAATTCTTTAATTTTTGAGTTTTGGATACGCTCAATAGCCGGACCAGACAATACTGGATGTGTACAGCATGCATATACCTCTGCCGCACCATTTTCCACTAATGCATTAGCCGCTAATGTAATTGTACCTGCTGTATCGATGATATCATCAATCAGAATCGCTGTTTTACCTTCAATGTTACCTACAATGTTCATTACTTCCGCTACGTTTGGTCTTGGGCGACGTTTATCGATAATAGCAATTGGTGCTTTTAGGCGATCCGCCATTTTACGCGCACGAGTTACCCCACCATGATCAGGAGACACAATGACAATATCATCTAAGTTTTTCTTCGCGAAATAATCAGATAAAATCGGTACACCCATTAAATGATCAATCGGAATATCAAAGAATCCTTGGATTTGTGGAGCATGAAGATCCAATGCCACTACGCGATGCGCACCAGCAGTTTCTAATAAGTTAGCAACTAGTTTCGCTGTGATAGGTTCACGAGCATGTGCTTTACGATCTTGACGAGCATATCCATAATAAGGCATTAATACATTGATTGTGCGAGCAGAAGCACGTTTTAATGCATCAATCATAATAAGAGTTTCCATTAAATGCTCATTTACAGGGTAGCTAGTAGATTGAATGATAAACACGTCACAACCACGGATGCTTTCTTCAATTTTAATTTGAATTTCACCATCACTGAAGTGTGTAACTGAACATTTACCTAATTCAACACCAATTGTTTTTGCAATTTCTTCCGCTAACCCACGATTCGAGTTAAGAGAAAATACTTTTAAATTCGGGTCAAGATACTGATTTGACATGATGAACCTCCACTGATTATTTAAGATTTAGTTTGTTAACATAGTTATCTTTATTCACTTGTCTAGCACGAGCAATCGATAACGCTTCTTCCGGAACATTAGTAGTAATCGTTGAACCAGCCGCAATGTATGCTCCTGCTCCAACTGTCACTGGAGCGATAAGATTAGAGTTGCATCCCACAAAGGCGTTATCGCCGATTTTTGTCAGGAATTTATTCTTACCGTCATAGTTGACCGTAATAGACCCACAACCTAAGTTCACGTTTTCACCAACTTCTGCGTCACCGATATAACTTAGATGTGAAGCTTTGCTCCCTTTACCAAAAGTCGATTTTTTAATTTCAACGAAATTACCCACTTTTACTTCATCCGCAATTTGTGATTGCGGGCGAATATGAGCAAACGGACCAATATTAACATGAGAGCCGATGCTACTATTATGCGCAACTGATTGGCGAATGATTGTACAATCACCAATTTCACAAGCTTGGATTTCGCTGTTCGGTCCAATTACACATTCTTGGCCAATTGAACTTCCTGCCTTAATGACTGTACCTGGATAAATAATTGTATCTGAGCCAATTGTAACGTCTGCCTCAATGTACGTGTGTTCAGGATCAATGAGTGTGACACCATTTCTCATATGTTCTAGATTAATGCGCTGTCTCATTGTTTTCTCTGCTTGAGAAAGTGCAATGCGGTCATTTACACCAAGAGTCTCTTCGAAATCATCTGTTTGATAAGCAGTGACAATTTCACCTTCTGATTTCAAAATTTCAATGACATCAGGTAAGTAATACTCTCCTTGTGCATTATCATTTGATACCTTTTTAAGAGTAGCAAATAACGCTTGATTATCAAAACAATATGTTCCAGTATTGATTTCAGTAACCTGCTTCTCCGCCTCAGTTGCATCTTTATGCTCGACGATTTTCTCTACCAAGCCCTCTTCATTACGGATGATTCGCCCGTAACCTGTCGGATCCTCTAAATAAGCCGTCAAAATAGATGCTTTGGCACCTTGCTGTTCATGTTGCTTAATTAAAGCTTCCATTGTTTCAGCTTTAATTAACGGAGTATCGCCACAAATGACAAAGGTTGTACCTGGTCGATCTTGCAATAGTTCCTCAGCTTGCATAACAGCATGAGCTGTTCCTAGCTGTTCGGCCTGAAGAGCAAATTTACTTTTCTCTCCTAAAGTACCTTGAACCTTTTCTGCGCCGTGTCCAACAATTGTCACAATCTCTTGCACATTCAATGAAGAAACTTGATCCAGTACATGCTGTACCATTGGCTTTCCACAAACAGTATGAAGAACTTTATAAAGCCTTGATTTCATTCTAGTCCCTTGCCCTGCTGCTAAAATGATGGCAAAACGATTACTCATAACGTTCCTCCTGCACTATATATTAGTTAATTAGTATTCTATGCAATTCTCTTTGTTAAATATCCTTATAAAATATATCTTAAATAACGTGTGTTTTCAAGAATACGCACTAATTTACAGTATTTTATATAATGGTAATTTTCTTTCTTTTGTCAATAAAGATTCAGAAATGGTGGAATGAGGGGAAAAAAGGAGGAAAAAAAGGAATGAAACCAAAGAAAAAGAGCCATACTTGAAGTAGGCTCTTGTTGTTCTTATTTACTTACTGATTTTAGGAAGCTCCAGCTTCTTCTAACTCAGTTTCTTCTAATCCTTCAATTTCTCCAAGACGATGATACTCTGTTAGTACCGAATCTTGGATTTTTCCTCGTGTAGAGGAATTGATTGGATGTGCAATGTCGCGGAATTCCCCATCCGGAGTTCTCTTACTTGGCATTGCTACAAATAAACCATTGTTACCATCAATTACACGAATATCATGGATTACAAACTCATTATCCAGTGTAATTGATACGATAGCCTTCATCTTTCCTTCTTTTTCAATACGTCTTACCCTAACATCTGTAATCTGCATGTCAAAACCCCTTCCCGTCACATTACCTATAATGTGTATCTTTCGTTTTTCTCTACGACAATTTTAATATTGTCCGGTGTACCTATGTAAGTCGTATTCGCGCGGATTGTATCCCGGCTTTCTACAATACAGTTCTCAATAACCGTGTTGTCCCCAATATAAACATCATTTAAAATGATGGAATTCTTAATCACACAGTTATTTCCAATATAGGCTTTTTTAAACAGAACGGAATTCTCAACTACACCGTTAATGATGCTTCCGCTGGATACCAGGCTGTTCTTCACGACTGCGCTGGGATTATACTTTGCCGGCGGCAGATCGTCGATCTTGGAATATACATCCGGATACTGACGGAAGAAGTAATCTCTGACTTCCGGCTTTAAGAAATCCATGTTCGTTCTGTAATAGGATTCTACGGAGGCGATATTTCTCCAGTAAGAATCCATCTTATATGCATAGATCCTCTTTAAATTCTTATATCTCACCAGAATATCATTGACAAAGTCGTAGCGGTCTTCCATCGCGCAGCGCTCGATCAGCTCAATCAGCTGACGTCTTCTGATCACATAAATGCCGCACGATACGGTATTGGAGGAAGCCACCATGGGTTTCTCCTCAAAATCGGTAATTCTGCCGTCCTCGTTGGTTCCCACCAGACCGAAACGGGTTACGTCCTCTCCCTCAGGAAGATCCGTGCAGACTACGGTGATATCGGCCTTTTTCTCAATATGATACTCCAGCACCTTGCCGTAATCCAGCTTGTAGATTCCGTCTCCGGCTGCAATCACCACATAAGGCTCATGGCTGTTCTTTAAAAAGGTCAGATTCTGATACAGAGCGTCTGCAGTTCCCCGGTACCAGTCACTGCTCTCCGCTGTAATGGTCGGCGTAAACACGTAAAGGCCGCCCTGCTTTCTTCCGAAATCCCACCATTTGGAGGAGCTTAAATGCTCATTCAGGGAACGTGCATTGTACTGAGTCAGTACAGCTACTTTCTGAATGCGGGAGTTCGCCATATTACTCAGGGCAAAATCTATGCTTCTGTAGCTTCCGGCAATAGGCATTGCTGCAATTGCCCTTTTGTCTGATAATTCTCTCATGCGGTTATTGTTACCGCCGGCTAAAATAATTCCGATTGCTCTCATGCTTTGTCACCGTCCTTTGTTGCAATTACCTGTCCGCTTTCCAGAATGCCATCCGGATAATCTGCCGGAGTGGTCACACCGGAAATCGCCGTGTTCTTTACAATCTTAACATTATCCGGAATCAC
>OGON01002753.1_pt1 | contig 10274 bp, 8 predicted proteins | sample 1552671 | NCBI WGS metagenome assembly OGON01 (sample SAMEA2580136, study PRJEB22360) | human gut metagenome | biome: human gut; feature: human-associated habitat; material: faeces | place: Denmark | collected 2008/2010 | reverse complement strand
CCTATATTTTGCGTTGCAAAACACCCCGTAATGCTGCGGGTCACGGCAAGGGGAGAGGATTGAAAATGGGATTTCTCTGTTTTAACTCTCTTGCCCTGTTGGGCGTTTCCCTATATATTGTTACGGAAATATTGGGGGAGTGGGGGTAATTCTGCTTTTGTTATGAGGGTATTGCCGTGTAAAGAAAATAAATACTTCATTTTGTCGGATAAAAAACATAGAAAATGTTAAATTGTTGCAGAATATATTCGGATTGCCTATTTTTGTCAGTCAATACAAAGATATATTTGTAAAACGAAACCAAAAACCGATTATGAAATATAGATTATTGTTATTAGTGGCAGTGCTTTTCTCATGGATAGGTGGGAATTATGCGGCGGTAGTGCCCGAAAGCACGGCGGTAGAGACAGCCAATATGCTGTTGAGTCAACGGGGCGGCGTTATGTTTAAAGGCGGTAAAGCCCAAGTAGAAACCGTATTTCAAGGAAATGAGCCGATGTATTATATCATTCGGTTTGAAAAAGGTGGGTGGGCTTTGATTTCGGCCGAAGATACCGTAGATCCCTTATTGGGATATTCATTCGATAGCGAGTATGTTTCGGAAGGTCAACCGGAATGGATAAAAGGTTGGTTGAAAGAATATACCGACCAAATAAAAATAGCTCGTCAAACCCCGGCTCTCCAACGTCATTATCGTTGGGCGGGCGATCTCGTAAGCCGTGCGACAGAGGATAGAATCGATCCGCTGATAACAGTAGCATGGAATCAAGATTCACCTTACAATAGTCTTTGTCCTCAAATGTCCGGCGGTCCGGGCGGTCGAGCCTACGTCGGGTTGCGTGGCCGTAGCTATGGGGCAGGCTCTGACCGTAGTGCGGTATCCGTTGCGGGGACAGGGAACGAAATCCTATACATCGACGAATGCCGGCTTTTTGTCGGTCAATTTCGACAACGAACCCGATTATGATTGGGATGCGATTTTATCGGGAGCCAATAATTATAGCGAGGTAGCCAGATTGTTGTACCATTGCGGGGTGTTGATCGATATGGAATACGGTGCAGACGGTTCAGGAGCCATAACACAAAATATCCCGGGGTATTTCAGACACTATTACGGTTTCCCGGAGACATGTACGACCTATTCTCGCGACATAGATTATGCCGGAAAGGACAATGAATGGCACGAGCTTATTCAAAGCGAGTTGAAACGAGGTCGTGCGGTCATCTATGCCGGTAACGAAGGGAATCAAGTGGGACACTGTTTTAACCTCGACGGCTGGGACGGATTTACCAGTTACCATGTAAATTGGGGCTGGGGAGGTGTAAATAATGGATTTTATACGTTAGATAACTTAGGAGACCATGTACAAGGGTCCTATCCCGATAACCACAGAGTGGTCGTAGGGGTGGCTCCGAAATCGGAAACTCCGTATGACATACGCCTGAGCACGACTCGCGTGAAAATAGGAACTCCGGCGGGAGTCGCAGTCGCCGATGTCACGGTATTGAGCGACATGCCTGATGCCGAATATGAATTCGAACTGAAAGGAATGATGCAATTCGGCGGTACTTATGCCGAACCGAGTTACGAAGTCCGTGACGGTAAGCTCTATACGACAAAGTTGATCGAGGATAAAGCCGTTCACAAAACTGTTTATATCAAGGCGATTCATAAAGAAAGCCGTAATTCTTATGAAAAGAAATTCGATTTGCAGCTTTCGACTTCGGGTATCGACGAAGTGCTTGCCGAAGATGTTAAAATTTATCCGGTTCCTGCCACCGATGTACTTACGATAGAAGTACCTTATGCCGAAGGCAAATATGCTATCTATAACGTGGCGGGTATGGCGTTGCAAAGCGGTGAGATTGACGATAACGTGACGACTGTCGATGTCTCGAATCTTTCGAAAGGCAGCTATATGTTGCAATACTCTACGTCGCAGGGAGTCGTGGTAAAATCGTTTATCGTGAAATAATTTGTATGATTAGCCATAGTGTGGAAACGCCTCGGGGAACCGGGGCGTTTTTTTAATCCCTTGCGTCTTTACCGCCCGATAAAGGCGGGTATTTTCCCGTGCTTTTGATTTCTTTCTCAACCCCTCTATCTTTTTAACCCCCTACGGGCACTCCCCCTATATGGCTGTGCCACACAGGGGGAGAGGATTGAAAAGTGGTCTTTTTCCCTATGCTGTTTTTGCGCCCCGCAATGCTGCTGGGCACGGCAGGGGGGAGGTTAAAATATCTTTCCGATAGTGGAATGTGAATCCTCTGCTGTTTTAAGGATTGGCTTTGCCAAGAGGATAATTTCGTGGGATTATTTGGAGAGCCGTGTAACTATTTATAATTTTGTGACATAGTTTATCTGGAATGGCAAAAAAAGAAAATACCGATAGGTGGTTTATCTGTATCTCTCGTTTGTGGGTGGTAGCGTTTGTCGCTTTTCCTTTGTTGTGGAGTGCGTGTTCGGGGCCTAAGAACGAAGTGGTGAAGGGATTCGAAGATGCCGCGGAAGTTCCTACGTTGCGTACACTCGATGTCATGACTCTTATTTCGGATTCGGGTGTGACGAGGTATCGTATCAATGCTCCCGAATGGTTGATGTATGAGAACGCCCAAGAGCCATACTGGTATTTCCCTCGGGGATTGCATGTGGAGAAGTTCGATTCTGTTTTCGCTACCGAGGCCCTTATTCAGGGTGATACGGCTATTTATTTTAAGAACAAACAGTTGTGGCGGCTCGACCGGAATGTGCGTATAGAGAATACGAAAGAAGAGGTTTTTCTTACGTCTCAAATCTTTTGGGATCAGCGTAAACGGGAGATTTACTCCGATTCGTTCATTCATATAGAAACTCCGGACGAAGTCATCGAGGGGTATGGGTTTACGTCTAACGAACAGATGACCCGGTATAAAATCCGTCGTACCAGCGGTATATTCCCTATCAAGCGGGATTCTGTCCCTCCCGATTCGGCGAAGGTCGATAGTGTCGCCGTTCCTAAACAAGCGATAAAGCCATGAATTGGATTTTGATTATTATCATAGCGTTGCTTTTCTCGGCCTTTTTTTCGGGTATGGAGATTGCTTTCGTGTCGTCGAATAAAGTGCGGGTTGAACTGGATATGAAACAGCAGGGCATGATGTCGAAGATATTGGGGCTGTTTTATGGAAACGAGGAGCAGTTTATCTCGACCATGCTGGTGGGCAATAATATAGCTTTGGTTATTTACGGTATGGGCATGGCGGCTCTTTTGGAGCCGGTCATAGCTTTGGTGTGGAATCAGGAGGCTTTTGTCGTTTTGATGCAGACGTTGCTGTCCACTTTGTTAATTTTGTTCGTGGGTGAATTTTTGCCCAAGACGATTTTCCGTGTTAACCCGAATGCGACGATGCGTTTTTTCTCTCCTTTCGTGTGGTTGCTTTATGTCGTTTTATATCCGATTTCGAAGTTTACGTCTGTCGTTTCCAAATGCGTGATGAGACTGGGGGGAGTGAAGATCGCACATCAACCTTATGGAGCCCTGATGAGCAAGATAGAACTTGACTCGTTTATCCAGAAAAGTATAGAAGAATCTGATTCGGGCGAACCGGTGGAGCCGGAGATGAAAATATTCCAAAATGCTCTCGACTTTTCGAATATTCATTTACGGGATTGCATGATACCCCGTACCGAACTTGTGGCTGTGGATATTGACGAGGTTACGGTGGAGGAGTTGTTACAAACGTTCATCAGTACCGGCATATCCAAAGTGGTGGTTTATCGCGAGAATATCGATAATATTCTGGGATATATCCATGCATCGGAGATGTTTCGTCGGCACGAAGATTGGAAAAAGAGTATTCGCCCGGCTGTTTTCGCTCCCGAGAGCATGTTGGCCAATAAGTTGATGCGCACTTTGATGCAACAGAAGAAAAGTTTGGCTATTGTGGTCGATGAGTTCGGGGGAACTGCCGGACTGGTAACTCTCGAAGATTTGGTCGAGGAAATATTCGGAGACATCGAGGACGAACATGATACTCAAAATCTTGTCGCCCGTAAAGTGAGCGACGACGAATTCGAGTTTTCGGGACGTATGGAAATCGAGCGAATCAACGAGGAGTTCGGATTGGATATTCCCGAATCGGACGATTATCTCACGATCGCCGGGTATATCTTGTATCATTATCAGACATTGCCGAGGCTCGGAGAGACCGTGGAAATAGGGAATTACCGGTTTACTATTTTACAACGAAAAGCTACGAAAATAGAACTTGTACGCATGAAAATAGAGAAATAAGAGATTTTTTTGTACTTTCGCTGCCGATATAAATCCAAATTTTTGTATCTTCGTGCCCTTAGTAAAAGAGGATAAAAAATAATAAAATATAAAACTAAAATTCATTCAAAGTAACAAATGGCTACGTTAAACAAAATCAGAAGTAAAGCCGGCCTGCTCGTGGTGATTATAGGGGTCGCCTTGCTCGCTTTTATCGTAGGGGACTTCCTGAATTCGGGACATACCTTCTACGCCATGAATCAAAACAAAGTCGCTGTCGTGAACGGGACGAATATCGGAGTCGAAGAATTTCAAGAACGTGTAAAGGTACGTACAGATGAATTACAACAAATGTATGGACAACGCGGAATGACTTTGCCCGAAGGGTATGTTTCCCGTATCAATCAAGAGGTTTATGACCAGATGGTGAATGAAATATTGTTGAGCGAGGAACTTGAAGAACTGGGAATCGTTGTCAGCAAAGAAGAACTTGCCGACTTGCTAAGCGGTGACAATATATCTCCGCAAGTGCGCCAGTATTTTACGAATCCTCAAACCGGAGAGTTCGACCGTCAAGGTTTGCTTAATTTTATGCAGGTGGTTCTCGATCCGGAATCTCATGGATACAATACACCGGAGTTGCTCGCGCAAATAGAGCCTCAACGCCAAATGTGGCTCAGACTCGAACAGGAGGTTAAACAAAATCGTGCCGTTCAGAAATTCGCCAATTTATTGAATCGTGCGATTATGCCGAATAAGCTGGATCTTGAAAATTCGTTCGAAGATAATAAAACTTCGGCCAATATAGCTTATGCTTTACAACCGTATACATCGATTGCCGATTCGACGATCGCTGTAAGCGACAGTGAGCTTAAAGCCGAATACAACAAGATGAAGTCGTTTTATAAAACACCCGAACGTCGTTCGATCAAATACATCACGGTAAATATCGTACCCAGTGAGGCCGATTATGCCAAAGCTAAGGAAAAGGCAGAAATGAACGAATCGGTATTCGCTACGACGGACGATGTGGTAGCTTTTATCGCCAATAATTCCGATGAGTCTTATGACGATTCTTTCGTGGCTATTTCGTCGATGCCCGAAAAAATGAAAAAATTTGCACAAACGGCCAGTGTAAATGAATCGTCTCCGATGGAATTCGAAAACGATACTTATACGATGTATCGTTTGATGGATACGAAGGTCGCCCCGGATTCTATCAAAGTTCGTTTGCTTTCGTTTCAACCCCGTTCGACAGAGATCGATAGCGTTTTAAATGTGTTGAATCATGGAGGAAGTTTCGCCGAACTTGCCCCGAAATACAACGGGAATGATGAAATTTGGTTAATGGAGAATATGGCTTCCAGTGTGGGAAGACCTTTCATCAACAAAGTATTTAGCGAGAATGGAAACGGTTATTTCAAGGCCGAGAGCTTGGGCGGGGAACACATTGTACAAATATTGTCGCGTACGGCTCCGGTGAAAAAAGCCAAAGTAGCGGCTTATGTTTTGGCTGTCAATCCCAGTACAGAAACTCATACCGCTCTTTATAACCAGTTGTCTTCTTATAGTGCAGCCAATAATAATGCAGAGAAATTCAATACGGGGGCAAAAGAGGCCGGATATACGGTTAACAGCTATGAATGCAGTGCCGAAGATTATTCATTACCCGGAATCAATGATGCCCGTCAAGCCATTCGTTGGGCGTTTAATACCGACAAAGGCGAGGTTTCGGAAATCTTTACGCTCGATAACTCGTTCGTGGTTGCTGCTCTTGACAACATTACAAAAGAAGGATATGCTCCTCTGGAACAAGTGAAAGATATATTGGCTATGCAGATTCGTAACGATAAGAAAGCCGAGAAGATTATCGGTGACTTGAAATCGAAGAATCTCAATTCTTTGGCCGGATATGCCGAGGCTATGAAGGCACAAGTGGATAGCGCCAAGTTCGTGTCTTTCTCTTCCCCGTCTATCGCAGGTGTCGGTTACGAACCGGTGTTGAGCGGTTTGGCTCCCGTTTCGGAGAATGGAAAGCTCGTAGGTCCAGTGAAGGGATCGAGAGGGGTGTATGTGTTTACGGTTACGGACAAAACCGTTTCGGAACAACCGTTCGATGCCCAGACAGAAACTCAGAAGATTCAGCAGAATTACGGCTATCTCATCAATAGTCGCTTGATGGAAGTTCTTCGGGATAAAGCGGAAATAGAAAATACGATGATTCGTTTCTTCTAATAAACGGATTTTTTGATAAACACAGAGTGCGTATATCGTGGCTGTCGGCTCGATACACGCACTTTGCATTTGTGTTGTAGAATCTCTCGATAGTCATGGAAAAGGAACATTTGTTGGGAAAAACGTTAGAGGAGTTACAGACGGTAGCCGAGGAGAACGGACTGCCTCGTTTCGCGGCGAAACAGATAGCTTCGTGGCTTTATGAAAAGCGTATAGATCATATTGCGGGCATGTCGAACCTTTCGTTGAAGCATCGGGAGTTATTGTCGCAGCGCTATGATATAGGCCGGGAGGCTCCGGTTCAGTCTCTTCGTTCTACCGATGGAACGATAAAATATCTTTTTCGGGTAGGAGGCGATGATTTTGTGGAAACGGTTTATATTCCCGATCGCGACAGGTCTACTTTGTGTGTGTCGTCGCAGGTGGGCTGCAAGATGAATTGTAGTTTTTGCATGACCGGAAAACAGGGTTTTAAGCGTAGCTTGTCTTCTGCCGAAATAATTAATCAGATTCTTTCGGTGGAGTATAGCGATAAACTGACGAATCTGGTATTTATGGGTATGGGGGAACCGTTTGATAATCTCGACGAGGTGATGAGGGCTCTGTCTGTTCTTACATCGGAATGGGGTTTTGCATGGAGTCCGAAGCGAATCACCGTGTCTACGATAGGCCATTTGAACGGCATACGTCGTTTTCTCGATGAGAGCCGATGCCATTTGGCCGTGAGTCTTCACTCTCCTTTCCCGGAGGAGCGTTTGCGAATTATGCCTGTGGAGAAAGCATTCCCGATGACCGATGTCTTGGATTTATTGCGTCGGCGCGACTTTTCTCACCAACGTAGGCTTTCTTTCGAATATATTTTGTTTAACGGGTACAATGATAGTTTGGATCATGCCGATGCATTGGCTCGTTTGTTGAAAGGTATGGATTGTCGGGTGAACCTGATACGGTTTCACGCTATCCCGGGGGTAACTCTTAAAAGTACCGATATGCAATCGATGGAGGCTTTTCGGGATCGATTGAATAATCGTGGAGTCGTGGCGACTATACGGGCTTCGAGAGGAGAAGATATATTTGCGGCTTGCGGTATGTTGTCTACGGCCGAGAAAAACAAGAAATAGAATCGGGGTTTTAAATAGTTCTTATATCCGGCAGGGTATATCGTGGATTTTTGTTACCTTAGTGAGCTCAAATTAGGTCGGTGATCGTATGCCGAGAAAATTAAGTTATAAAGATTTGGAGTTATGGAATGTAAAATAAAAGTGGGGATTACCCAGGGTGACATCAATGGAGTAGGGTATGAGGTTATCCTCAAAACATTGTCCGACCCACATATCGTGGAGCTTTGTACACCTGTCGTCTATGGTTCGGCTAAGGTTGCCGCCTATCACCGGAAGGCTCTCGATATTCCGGCTGTTAATTTTAATATTATTAGCGATGCATCGGCAGCCGATGAAAATAAAGTGAATTTGATTACTTGTGTCGACGACGATGTGAAAGTGGAAATAGGAAAGGCTACGGCAATAGGAGGGGAGGCTGCTTATGCCGCTCTTGAACGAGCTGCTGCCGATATGGAAGCTGGTTCGATAGACGTATTGTTGACGGCTCCCATAAACAAACATGCCATACAGTCCGATAAGTTTGATTTTCCCGGACATACCGAGTATCTTGAACGTCGCTTGGGGAACGGACAAAAGGCGTTGATGATATTGTTGAACGATACTTTACGGGTCGCTTTGGTTTCGGGGCATGTGCCTGTTTCGAAAGTCTCGTCTGTTGTTACGAAGGAAACCATTCTTGAAAAGTTGCAAATTTTTGAACAGTCGTTGAGGCAGGATTTTTGTGTGGTAAAGCCTCGGATTGCCGTGTTGGCGTTAAACCCTCATGCCGGAGACGACGGACTTTTGGGAACAGAAGAGATTGAAATCATAAAGCCAGCCATTCAAGAGGCCAATGCCAAAGGAATGCTTTGTTTTGGCCCTTATCCGGCCGATGGCTTTTTCGGAACCGGACATTATCGTCAATTCGACGGTGTGTTGGCTATGTATCACGATCAAGGATTGGCGCCTTTCAAGGCGATAGCGATGGAAGACGGGGTGAATTATACGGCCGGATTACCGGTAGTTCGTACTTCTCCCGATCATGGTACGGCATACGACATAGCCGGACAGAACCGAGCCGACGAGCAGTCGTTCCGTCACGCTCTTTATTTGGCGATAGATGTATTCCGTAATCGTTCTTTTTATAAAGAAATAACAGCGTCTCCGTTAAGGAAGCAGTATTTCGATAAAAGCGGGGATAAGGAGGTGCTCGACCTGACGTCCGATACCGATAAAGGTGAATGAGTCGTTTTCTTGGAAGAAGAAAAAAGGGTTTGTGTCGAGCATCGTTTTTGAGTGTGGAAATGAATAACGAATAAAAAAAACAGAGATATAAAATGGGAAAAGTACTTATTATCGGAGCCGGAGGAGTAGGAACGGTGGTGGCGCATAAAATAGCGCAGAATCCCGATGTGTTTACCGAAATCGTTTTGGCAAGTCGCACGCAGTCCAAGTGTGATGCCATAGCCGATGCCATTGGCGGCAATCGTATCGTGACCGACCGTGTCGATGCCGACAAGGTTGAGGATTTAGTGGCATTGTTCAAAAAGCATAAGCCCGATATCGTTGTCAATGTGGCTTTGCCTTATCAGGACTTGACGATTATGGATGCCTGTTTGCATTGCGGTGTCAATTATCTCGATACCGCCAACTATGAGCCTCTCGACGAAGCTAAATACGAATATAAATGGCAGTGGGCTTATCGGGAACGTTTTGAGCAAGCCGGGTTGACGGCTATTCTCGGTTGCGGATTCGATCCGGGTGTGAGCGGGGTTTATACGGCCTATGCGGCGAAACATTATTTCAAAGAGATGCAATATCTCGATATTGTCGATTGCAATGCCGGTAATCATGGTATGGCATTCGCTACCAATTTCAATCCCGAAATCAATATCCGGGAAGTAACCCAAAAAGGTAAGTATTACGAGAACGGAAAATGGATCGAGACAGAGCCGCACGAGATTCATCGTCCTCTCACTTATCCTAATATAGGCCCCAAAGAATCCTATTTGATTTATCACGAGGAGTTGGAATCGCTGGTTAAAAATTATCCTACGATTAAACGTGCTCGTTTTTGGATGACTTTCGGGCAGGAGTACCTCACTCATTTGCGTGTGATTCAGAATATCGGTATGGCGCGTATCGATCCTATTATGTACAACGGAGTAGAGATCGTACCTATCCAGTTCCTTAAAGCCGTTTTGCCCAATCCGGGAGACCTCGGTAAGAATTACACGGGAGAGACCTCTATCGGTTGTCGCATTCGGGGTATTGGAAAAGATGGAAAGGAACTTACTTATTATGTGTATAATAATTGCAGCCATCATGCTGCCTATCTCGAAACCGGAGCACAGGGTGTGAGCTATACCACGGGCGTTCCTGCTATGATCGGAGCCATGATGTTTCTCACCGGCAAGTGGAAAAAACCGGGCGTTTATAACGTAGAGGAATTCGATCCCGATCCTTTCATGGAACAGCTCAACAAACAAGGTCTGCCGTGGCACGAAGTGTTCAATGGGGATATAGAGTTGTAATTATAGTAAATAAAGACTTTTTTGGATAGGGCTGTCTGTACAACGGATAGTCCTATTTTTTGAGAAAAAGGTTTGTGTTTTGTTTAGGCATACCAACCTTTGCTCTTTTTATCTAAGTCGGTTGCATATTATCTACGGTTCAGTCGATAATT
>OGON01002721.1_pt1 | contig 10391 bp, 10 predicted proteins | sample 1552671 | NCBI WGS metagenome assembly OGON01 (sample SAMEA2580136, study PRJEB22360) | human gut metagenome | biome: human gut; feature: human-associated habitat; material: faeces | place: Denmark | collected 2008/2010 | reverse complement strand
GAATCAGCAGTACAGGCAGAATCAGCAGAATGTTAAAGTTGTACATGCCATCCAGCTGAGTCAGCATAGTGCTTACTGCTTCGGAAGAAACATCGCCGCCGATATTGCCCTTTAAGCCTACGAAAGCATAAACAACCAGGGAAATAATAGTTGCCGGAACGGTAGTCCAGAACATGTGAGCAATGTGCTCATAAAGAGTAGAGCCTGCTGCAACCGGTGCCAGGTTAGTGGTATCGGACAACGGGGAGATTTTATCACCGAAATAAGAACCGGCGATTACAGCACCGGCAGTAGCTGCCAGATTTACACCCAAAGTGCTGGCAATACCCATCAGTGCAACACCCATAGTAGCAACGGAGCCCCAGGATGTACCGGTTACGATAGATACTACTGCGGTAATCAGGAATGCTGTTACCAGCATAAAGGTCGGGTTTACAATCTGTACGCCATAATAAATCATCATCGGGATAGTACCGGAAGCCATCCAGGTACCAACCAGCGCACCAACGCAGGTCAGAATCAGGATTGCCGGAACCATGGATTTAAAACCGTCCGGGAGACATGCCATGCAGTCTTTGAAGGTCATGACACGGCGTACCAGATAGAGGATAATCGTAATCATCAGACCAAAGAAGCTGCCAAGTACCAGACCAACGGATGCGTCACTGTTTGAAAATGCTGTGATGAAATCGGTTCCGCTGAAGAAACCACCGGTGTAAAGCATACCGGCAACACAGCAGGTAATCAGGCAGAGAATGGGGATCAGAAGATCGATTACTTTTCCTTTACTGTTTACAGTGTCTGAGTTCACATTTTCATATGGACGGTCAGGGGTTGTATAGATATCACCCTTCAGCACGGCATTTTCCTCGTGCTTTTTCATAGGACCAAAGTCTACATTCATGAAAGCGATCGCCAGCATCATGAATATGGTAAGCAATGCGTAGAAATTGTACGGAATTGCATGAATGAACAGAGAAAGTCCATCCTCACCTTCCACAAATCCTGTAACAGCTGCAGCCCAGGATGAAATCGGTGCAATGATACACACAGGAGCTGCCGTCGCATCGATGAGATAGGCCAGCTTTGCACGTGAGATATTATGTTTATCAGTCACGGGACGCATAACACTTCCTACCGTCAGGCAGTTAAAATAATCATCGATGAAAATCAGAACACCAAGAGCAACGGTGGCCAGCTGAGCACCAACACGTGTCTTGATTCTTTCGCTCGCCCATTTTCCAAAGGCGGCAGATCCACCTGCCTGGTTCATCAGAGACACCATGCACCCAAGGATTACCAGGAAAATCAGGATGCCGACATTCCAGCTGTCAGACAGAACACTGATAAATCCATCGTTAAACATATGAGTTACGGTTCCTTCAAAGGAGAATCCGGAATAAAACAGTGCTCCGATGAGAACTCCCACGAACAGAGAACTGTAAACCTCCTTTGTGATCAGGGAAAGCACGATAGCCACGATGGGCGGTACAAGTGCCCAGAAGGTAGCATACATAGCCGGTGTATCGGCAGCCTCTCCCTCAGATGCCAGGACCGGAAAAGCCCAGGCAGCGACCAGCACCAGTAGAACAAATACGGATGCGGTAAGTTTGCGTTTTGAAGTGTGCATAAAGAAAACCTCTCTTTCCTTTTTCTGACAGAATGATTTTCCTGTCATTCTGCGGCCGCCTGAATGATTTGGCGGTCCAGTATACGAAACATTTTATCACGCTACAGAGGAAAAGGCAAGAAAAAGGAATTGTTTCACCAATTATTCTTTCTTTCATAAAATAATACGGAAAACTGTTTTGAAAGGGGTTTCTTATGAAAGACTGTAAAACAGAAACCTGCCAGGATTCCTGTTCTGCTCAATACTGTGACAATGCGCCTCTTGCCATGGGATATGTTCCATGGCAGTCATTTCACAAAACTTTTGACCGCAGTAAGGCTCTTCAGGTTGGCACTATTTTCCCTGAACTTTGTAAACCATTCTGTGGAAGGAGGTTTTGCGGATGAATCGATGCATGTGTCCCTATCAACAGCAGCATCAAATGATGAATCCCTGTTATCAGCCGCCACGATATCCCCAGCCACGTTATATGGAGCAAAACTCCCCCAGAGGATACAGGACAGACAATTCCAGACCAATGTCATGTAAAATGAAGCAGGAACCTTGTAAGGAGGAGAGAAAGGAAGAATGCTGTCAGAAAAAGGATGCCTGTCGTATGGAAAAAAAGGAACCATCCTGCAGCTGTAAAGAAAAGCCCAGGCTCTCACGTTCTCAGATGCTTCAGTATATAAATGAAGTAAGCTTTGCTGTAAACGACATTTCTCTTTATCTTGACACACATCCCTGCGATCAAGAGGCTATGGAATACTATCAAAAGCATGTCGCAATGCGTAAGGAAGCACTTCGTGATTATGCCAAGCATTACGGTCCACTGACCATAGATACGGCAAATGATGCCGACAGTGATTCATGGGAATGGGTGATGCAGCCCTGGCCCTGGGAAGGAGGTTCCTGCTAACTTATGTGGAATTATGAAAAGCGACTTCAATATCCGGTAAACATTACAACCCCAAATGCAAAAATTGCCCAGTTTATCATGAGTCAATATGGCGGTCCCGACGGTGAAATCAATGCCTCCCTGCGCTATCTCTCGCAGCGGTTCACCATGCCGAATCGAAAAGCTGCGGGTGTATTAAATGATGTTGGTACCGAGGAACTTGCACATCTGGAGATGGTTTCCACTATCGTTCATCAGCTCACGAAAGATCTTTCAATGGAAGAAATTGAAAAATCCGGCTTCGGTCCTTATTATATTGACCACACGGTCGGCATATGGCCTCAATCCGCCGGAGGTATTCCTGTCAACGCCTGTGAACTCCAGTCAAAGGGAGATCCTGTTACAGACCTGTTTGAAAATCTGGCTGCGGAACAGAAAGCACGGAGCACCTATGACAACATTTTGCGTGTCGTGAAAAATATGCCTGAAATAGCAGACCCCATTCGTTTTTTAAGAGCCCGTGAGATCGTTCATTTCCAGCGTTTTGGTGAAGCACTTCGCACTGTACAGGAAGAACTGGACAGCAAGAATTTTTATGCCTTTAACCTGTCCTTTGATAATCCTGCAACCTGCAGCTGCGATGACGGATGTGGATGCAAATGAGAAAAGAATTAGCCAGAGTCATTCAGCTGCTCTCATCATGCCCGCCTGAGGCTTATGCTTTTCTTTATGGGAGCAGTCAGAATCAGAACCTGTCAGGTGCTGCCTACCTGTATACAATCTGGGGAGGAACGCTGATGCTTGTGGAAGTGAGCGGACTTCCTTATTCCGACGAAATCTGTTCGCGGCGTATCTTCGGATTTCATATTCATGAAGGTGATAGCTGTACAGGTACAAAAGAAGATCCCTTTGCGGATACCGGAGAGCATTTTAATCCCGCCGGGTGCAGACATCCTGAGCATGCCGGTGATCTGCCCCCGATTTTCGGAAACCATGGCTATGCGTTTTCCGCTTTTTATACGGAGCGGTTTCAACCGGAAGAGGTTGTTGGAAAAACACTGGTGATTCATAATATGCCGGATGACTTTCAAACACAGCCTTCTGGAAATGCCGGAATGAAAATCGCATGCGGAGAAATTAAAGAAAACATGAGTGCATCATGAAAGAAGCGCCGGGGAGTGATTCTATGTCATCTCCGGCGTTTCTTTTAAATTATGTAACTGTTCAGAGTCCATTCGCAAAATCGCCTTTAAAACGAAGAACAACCTTTGTATTTCATTTTCGCAGGAAATGTGTTATGATAGTCCACAGGAAATTAGAAAGCGTCATATATATAGGAGTCTTGATATGAGTCAGAAGAAAAAGAAGAGAGGTAAACGAAAAACAAAGCTGTTAAAACCGCAGTATTATGACTATAATCTGCTTGCAAGTGTCATTCTGCTTACATGCTTTGGACTGATCATGCTTTACAGCACAAGTGCCTATCGTGCGCAGATGGATTTTGGAAACGATATGTTTTATTTTAGGAAGCAGGCGGCAATCAGTGCAGTCTGTCTCGTGGGCCTGCTCTTTTTTTCGCAGGTTGATTATCATTACTATGCGAAGCTGGCCCCGTTTCTGTACGTAGTGGCAAATATCCTGTTATTTCTGACAAAATTCATCGGGCGTAATATCAAAGGAGCAACCAGATGGATCTATATCGGGCCGATTTCCTTTCAGCCTGCAGAGCTTGGAAAGCTGGCCATAATACTGATGATGCCTGTAGTAATTGTGAAGATGGGGAAAAATATGAAAGGAATCAAAGCACCATGCATTGTAGGAGGCTTTGGGGCTCTCACATCCTTTCTGACGTTCGTATTTACGGATAATTTAAGTACTGCGATTATCATAGCGGGTATTACTGCGATATTGATCCTTGTATCTCATCCGACAGCGCAAAAATGGGTGCTGCCGGGAATCGCAGCGCTTGCCGTGGCCATTCTGGGGATTCGTTCCTATGTGGCTTCTATAGGAGCTACGGATGACTTCCGGTTTAACCGTATTCTTGTATGGATCAATCCGGAGGCCTATGCGTCGAGGGGTGGTTATCAGATTATGCAGGCACTTTACGCAATCGGATCCGGAGGCTTTTTTGGGAAAGGTCTTGGCAACAGTGCACAGAAGCTGGAAGCGGTGCCGGAGGCACAGAATGATATGATCTTTTCAATTGTATGTGAGGAACTGGGGATCTTTGGTGCAGCAATGCTGACCATCATGTTTGTTTTTCTGCTGTACCGGCTGATGTTTATTGCCCAGAATGCGCCGGATCTTCTGGGATCTCTGATTGCTACTGGAATCTTTTCACACATTGCTCTGCAGGTTGTGCTGAATATTGCCGTCGTTATCAATCTGATACCGACTACAGGAATCACACTTCCGTTCGTCAGCTACGGTGGCACATCCATTGTGTTCCTGATGGCGGAAATGACCCTGGCGCTGAGTGTTTCCTCACAGATAAAGTTTCGGGAAACAAATGCAGTGTCGGGGTCTCAGAAGGATCATGAGTTACAGCAGCTTAGAAAAAGGAGAAAAGGATGACATTATACGAGGGACAAACCGGAAAGAATTACGAGGTAACAGGGCTTAAGCTGTCAGATCCTGTTATGCGCCGTCTGGAGGCACTTGGTATTTTTGAAGGTACAAAGATTCATATATTAAATAAGAAGAAAAAGGGTGCTGTCATCATCAAAGCCAGAGGAGCCAGATGGGCGCTGGGAGGTGAGATGGCACAGGGAATCGAGGTAAAGGAGTACACAGATGAAGAAGTCCATTAATGTAGCATTTGTAGGAAATCCAAACTGTGGAAAAACTACATTATTTAACGCTTATACAGGAGCAAACCTTAAGGTTGCAAACTGGCCGGGCGTAACCGTGGAAAGGAAGGAAGGAGAGACATCCTATAAAGGGCAGCGGATCAAACTGGTAGATACACCGGGGATTTACAGCCTGACGTCCTATTCTATTGAAGAGAAAGTTACGCGAAAATGCATCATGGAAGAAGACATTGATGTAATTGTTAATATCGTGGACGCATCGGCAATGGAGAGGAATCTTTATCTGACGACACAGCTTCTGGAGATGGGAAAGCCGGTGATCCTTGCCCTGAATATGATGGATATCGTGGAAGAGAGAGGGATGGAGATCGATCTTCATCGTCTTCCGGAGCTTCTGGGAGGCATTCCGGTGGTGCCGGTATCCGCCAGAAAGCGTACGGGACTGGATGTGCTGATGCATGCGGTAAAGCATCATTATGAAGAAGGTGTACATGACCGGGTGATTGTATACAGTCAGGAGATCGAAGAGTGGATTCAGAGGCTGGAGGAGCAGCTTTTGTCCCATAAGGAAGAGAATGTACGATGGAAAGCGATAAAGCTCCTCGAAAATGATGAGGAACTTGTAAAGAGATATGCAGGATATGATCTGAAACTTCCGAAAGAAGATTTTGAAAAGAAGATGATCAATCAGAAATATGATTACATAGAGGAAGTCATGGAGGAATGCCTGTTTTATAAAAGTGAAAAGTCGGCAAACACAGACAGGATCGATGCTGTACTCACACATCGGGTGTGGGGTGTCCCCGTTTTTCTCGGGATCATGGCTCAGGTGTTCTTTCTGACGTTTTTCGTCGGGGATGCCATGAAGGGTGTTTTTGAGATCGGACTGGATTTCGTCTCACAGGCAGCCGGTCAATTGCTTACTGAACTTCATACGGCTGACTGGCTGATTTCCCTGATCGTGGACGGTATTATTGCCGGCGTGGGTGGAATTCTGACTTTTCTGCCGAATATTTTTATTCTGTTCCTGGCGCTGGCCATCCTGGAGGACAGTGGATATATGGCACGTGTTGCGTACATCATGGATGGAATCATGGGGAAGGTGGGACTCAGTGGAAAGGCATTTCTTCCAATGATTCTGGGATTTGGCTGCACGGTACCGGCTGTTATGGCAACCAGGGCTTTAGAGAGGGAAGAAGACCGCAGAAAAACGATCTTTATTACTCCATACATGTCCTGTTCTGCAAGGCTTCCGATTTATGTTTTATTTTCTGATATGTTTTTTGGAAAATATGCCATGGTGGCAGCATTCTCCATGTATGTGATCGGAATGCTCATGGCGATTGTCATTGCTCTGGTGACGAACCGTCTGAACAGAAATAAAAGCAGTCAGTCGCTTCTGATCGAACTGCCCGAGTATAAAACACCGAATGGCCGCACGATCCGGATTTATGTATGGGAGAAAGTAAAGGATTATCTGACAAAGGCGGGAACAACGATTTTTGTAGCATCGATCATCATCTGGTTTATCTTAAACTTTAATCAGAAGGGGATGGTAACAGATATTTCTCAGAGCTTTGGGGCAATGATCGGAAGGTGCCTGGTACCTGTACTTGTTCCGGCGGGACTCGGTATGTGGCAGATTGTTGTGGCACTGATTTCCGGACTTTCCGCAAAAGAGGTGGTTGTTTCAAGCTTTGCCGTATTGTTTGGTGTCGGCAATGCCAATTCAGCGGCAGGTATGGGTAAGATTGTGCAGAATCTGGCAGAGGGAGGATTTGGCCCGTTAAATGCCTATGCTCTGATGGTATTTTGTCTTCTGTATATTCCGTGTGCGGCTGCCATAGGTACCATTAAAAAGGAAACAAACTCATGGAGATATACGGTGGGACTGATGATATTCCAGCTTCTCCTGGCATGGATGGCGGCGGTGGCCGTATATCAGCTGGGAGGTCTGTTATACTAGTGCAACCCGCCTGTGTGATCGGGAAAGCAGGAAGCCCGAAAACATTCGAAATCCGAGACAGGGGGAAAATGATATGATAGCTTCAATAGTAATAGGAACACTCATATTTGCATATGCAGGATATGTGATATTCAGAAAGGTGAGAGAATGGAAAGCAGGAAGATTCTGCAGCTGTGGCTGTGAATCATGTCAGATGAAGTGCTACGGGAGGAAACAGGATGGAGGGAATCAGTAAAAAAATATATCTGGAGCTGGAACCGCCGACGGAGGAGGATAGTCGTTCGGGTCAGGCACGTATTATGGATGCTCTGAAAGAGAGAGGTCTGGATACCGTCATGGATATCCGTGTGATGAGAAAGCTCTATCCTCTCTGTGAAGATGCGGACTGGAAGGTTACTGTATCTCTGGCCTGGGACGGATATCGCTGGGTGATGACAGATCTGGAGGCGGGAGATACCGGAAAACGTCATTTCGGGCTGGCGACGGATCTGGGAAGTACGACGGTGGTTACGCGGCTCATCAACTGCGAGACAGGAGATGTCATAGCAGAGGCGAATCATTACAATCGCCAGATTTCTTATGGAACAGATATTCTGACCCGAATTTTCTACTGCAAGGACCATGAGGAAGCGAGAGAGAGGATGCGGCAGGCAGCTGTCGATACGATCCTGGAGAATCTGAAAGAGCTGGAAGAAAAGTCGGGGATCCGTGCTGAGGAATGTATCCAGATGGCTGTTTCAGGAAATACGACAATGATACATTTCCTGATCGGGCTGGATGCGTTCTGCGTATTTTCTACACCGTATGCGGTCCGTGTGGACAGGCCGGGCTTTCTGAAAGGAACGGATCTGGGGATACCGGTAAACGGGTATGTATTTTGTTATCCCGGAAAGTCAAATTATCTCGGTGGCGATATCACCAGCGGGCTGATCGCAACGAAAATGTACCGGGAAGAGAATCTGTGTGTCTTTTTTGACATCGGCACGAACGGAGAGCTGGTTGTGGGAAACCGTGATTTTCTGCTGTGTGGCGCAGGAGCTGCGGGACCGGCCCTTGAGGGCGGTGTGGTGAAGACGGGAATGCGTGCAGTTGAGGGCGCAGTAGACCGGGTTCATATCAAACATGGTGTTTTTTACAATCATGTCATCGGCGAAGGAAAGGCTGCGGGAATCTGCGGTTCCGGAATCGTGGATCTGCTGGCAGAGCTTTACCTGAACGGCTGGATCGACCTCCGGGGCAGGTTCGATCCTGAGAAAAGTCAGCTGATAAGGAAAACAGAGGACGGTTATGCAGTGGAATACGAACCCGGATTGCTGTTTTACCAGGGGGATATTGATGAATTTCTGAGAACGAAGGCAGCTGCGTATACCATGGTTGAATATATACTGCGTGAATCCGGGATTTCCATGGATGAGATATCAAAGTTTTATGTATCAGGAGCTTTTGGAAAGCATATTTCGAAAGAGTCTGCCGTGACGATTGGAATGTATCCGGATATTGACAGAGAACGTCTGCTCAGTCCCGGGAATTCGTCTCTGGATGGTGCAGTGGCGGTACTTCTGGACCGGAGTGTTCTGGATGATATTGATCGCATTCTGGAGAAGATGATCTATATTCAGTTTGGTGCTGTGGATGATTTTCTCCACATGATGGTAGCGGCTCAGGCCATCCCGCATACAGATCTGGAGCGGTTTCCCTCTGTGAAAAAATGAGCCAGGGGTCAAAAGTACTTTCTTATGTCCATTTGTCCCTTGGCTCATCAAAATTATGCTTGACAGCTGTTAAATACTGCTATATACTTTGAAAGTCAAAACATTTGAAAAACAAAATAAAAGGAGAATAGATACGATGTTAGAGAAAATGAAAGAAATGATTGCAGACCAGTTAAATTGTGAGGCAGAGCAGATTACAGAAGCTACTTCTTTTAAGGAAGATCTTGGTGCAGATTCCCTGGACCTGTTTGAGATGGTTATGGCTATGGAGGATGAGTTTTCTGTAGAGATTCCTTCAGAAGATCTGGAAAAACTGACAACCGTAGGAGCTGTAATGGAATATCTGCAGGCTAAAGGTGTGGAGGCGTAAGGAATCAGAGTATGAAGACAAGAGTGACAGAGCTTCTGGGAATTGAAAAACCGATCATCCAGGGCGGCATGGCATGGGTGGCAGAGCACAGGTTGGCTGCCGCCGTGTCAGAGGCAGGCGGCTTTGGAATCATTGGGGCAGCGAGTGCACCGGCAGAGGTCATCAGAGAAGAAATACGAAAAGCAAAAGAGCTGACGGATAAGCCTTTTGGTGTAAATGTCATGCTGCTGAGTCCCTATGCAGAGGAAGTGGCGCATGTAGTGGCAGAGGAAGGGGTCAGAGCAGTCACAACCGGGGCCGGAAATCCTGAAAAATACATGGAACTCTGGAAAAATGCAGGGATCCGTGTGATCCCGGTGGTAGCATCCGTGGCGCTGGCGAAAAGGATGGAACGCTATGGAGCCGATGCAGTGGTGGCAGAAGGCATGGAATCCGGAGGACATATTGGCTCACAGACTACGATGACCCTCGTTCCTCAGGTGGTAGATGCGGTGGAAATACCGGTGATCGCAGCAGGCGGTATTGCTGATGGAAGAGGCTTTGCAGCAGCCATGATGCTTGGTGCAGAAGCCGTTCAGATGGGAACACGATTTGTGGCTGCAAAAGAGTCCATTGTTCATCCGAATTATAAAGAGCGCATCATGAAAGCGAAGGATATTGATTCTGAGGTAACAGGAACTACGACAGGGCATCCGGTTCGCTGTCTGAGAAATCAGATGACAAGGGAGTACCTGAGAATGGAAAAAGAAGGTGTTGCCTTTGAGGAACTGGAGAAATTGACCCTGGGATCACTTAGAAAAGCAGTGATGGAAGGCGATGTAAAATACGGAACCGTTATGGCGGGACAGAGTGCCGGACTTGTGAAAAAGGAGCAGAGCTGCCGGGAGATCATAGATGAGATCCTCGCAGAGGCAGGACATCTTTTAAAATGAGTATGCAGCAAAGCAAAATGCGAATGTTTTCGTCGGTTTTGAGAGTGCGAAGCACGGAAAAATCGACGTAAGGCTCATTTGTCGGGCAACT
>OGON01002714.1_pt1 | contig 10411 bp, 9 predicted proteins | sample 1552671 | NCBI WGS metagenome assembly OGON01 (sample SAMEA2580136, study PRJEB22360) | human gut metagenome | biome: human gut; feature: human-associated habitat; material: faeces | place: Denmark | collected 2008/2010 | reverse complement strand
TGCGACGGCTGGGCACAGGTGGAGGACATCGTCAACCAATTCCGGAACGTGCGGAAATATCTTTTCTGCCCCGAGAAAGGCCTGTATTATCATATTATCCGTACTTTTCTGTTCACTTTTTTCAGAGGCTAAGAAAAAACAGGATATTCCTGCTCCTTATGCATGGAGTATTACCCAGCCGTTAGGGTCGAGATATGATGTTCCTATGGATACTCTCATGCACAATTTTTACAGCACGGATATTCCTTCCAGCTATTCAACGGCTTATGGGACGACCGGGAATCTCGGCGCTGCTGCTTTTTCCAAAATATTTTTCGACAGGCCTTTACCCTCTGAATTTATATTTAAAGATCCATTCGGCCATTGGATACAAACAGCCTCTTCATGGAAATTCTATAATTCACACATACCTTATACCCAACTATCTTATCTGACAGGAGGCTCGAAACAAACTGCCCAAGATGATTTAAAAGCTGTTTTCTCTGGAAATTTTAATCAGAAACTGGAATTCGGAGGTAGCATCAATTATATCCTATCGAGAGGCCACTACCAGCATCAAGCGACGAAAGACCTTGCATACAGTATCTTCGGAAGCTATTTGGGGGACCGATACGATATTCAATTTTTTCTTAATACATATAATTTCGTAAACCAAGAAAACGGAGGTATCTCGGACGATACATACATACTTCGTCCCGAAGAGGTACAAGGAGGACAATCGAGCGTAAACACCCAAACGATTCCAACCAATCTGACGGATGCATATAACCGTATTCGCGGTAAAGAATACTATGCCACCCAACGATATAAATTCGGGTTCTATCAAGAAGAAGAGCAAGACACAACCGTGATACGTACATTCATTCCCGTCACCAGCATTATACACACCATCGAGTATAACGAAAATAAGCATAGGTTTGTCAATCAATCGGCGACCGAAGACACTACCTACTTCGCAAACACCTATTTAGGTCTTGGAGGGACGAATGAAGAAACCCGATACCAGTCTATACGAAATACTTTCGGAATATCATTACTCGAAGGATTCAATAAGTATGCAAAGATGGGATTGGCGGCTTACGCCACTTACGAATATCGCCATTTTTCCCTGCCTCAGGACACCCTTTCGGCTGGAACTACAATAGAGGGATTGACTCCACGTCCCGATATATCCAATCCTCGCAGCCACGGAGAAAGTCTTCTATGGGTCGGTGGAGAAATTTCAAAACAAAAGGGAGAATTACTGACTTATCATGTAAACGGAAAATTCGGACTTGCCGGAGCAATCATAGGTGATATCGACATCACTGCCGATATTCGCAGCCGATTCAGGCTTTGGAATGACACCGTTCAACTAAGAGCCTATGGCTTTTTCAAAAACACCGAACCTTCTTATTTCTATAAGAAATACACTTCCAATCACTTCATTTGGGACAATGATTTCGGGAAAACACGTCGAATGAGAGTCGGAGGTGAATTCAACATAAAACGGTGGAGAACCAAATTGAACGTCGGTGTCGAAAATATACAAAATTATATCTATTTCGACAATAATAGCTTGCCCCGGCAAGAAAGCTCCATGATACAAGTATTCCACGCAAAACTCAATCAGGATTTTAAATTCGGAGTTTTTAATTGGGAAAACGAAATAGTTTACCAAAAATCGAGCAAACCATCGATAATCCCCTTACCCGAATTGAGCGTATATAGCAATATGTACCTTTTATTCAGAATCGCCAAAGTATTGCATGTTCAATTAGGTGTAGATTGTCGTTACTACACAAAATATAAAAGCGAGGCTTTCCAACCGGCGACCTTAACTTTTCATACCCAAGATGAAATCGAAGTGGGAAATTATCCTTTCATGAACGCATATATAAATATGAAATTGAAACAAACTCGTTTCTTTGTCATGATGTCGCACGTGAATCAAGGGATATTCGGGGGAAATAACTATTTCTCATTACCACATTATCCGTTAAATCCAAGTATGTTTCAAATGGGGTTATCCATAGATTTTTCCAATTAACGATATGAAGTTCAAACGACACATATTTATATATGCCGCACTATTGATAATAGTTGTCGGAACAATGATATGGTTGCGTCCCCGAAACACTTACCGACCGAGAACTTTCGAGGAAATCAAAGCCGATGGTGTTTTGAGGATCGTTACGGATTATACCCCATTGTCTTACTATTTACAAGGCGACAGCCTATCGGGATTCGACTATGAATTGGCCCGCATGGTAGGTAATCGAAGCGGGCTTTCCATTGAGATAACCCCAGAAGTTAACCTAAGCAAAAGTATCGACGGATTGAAAAAAGGCCAATACGACATCATTGCCCGTCAATTACCCGTAACGTCCGAAATCAAGGAAGAATTGGCTTTTACCATACCCATTCAACTGAACAAACAGGTATTGGTTCAAAGAAAAGATCCCAAAGCGAAAAAAAAACTGATAAGAAACCAACTAGATTTGGCCGGAAAAACTCTATACATCGTCAGTGATGCTCCTACAAGATTACGCATTCACAACTTGTCTCGTGAAATAGGCGATACCATATATATACAAGAAGAAAAGACATACGGGGCCGAACAGCTCATCATGATGGTCGCTACTGGGGAAATCGACTTAGCCGTATGCGACAAAGCAATAGCCCAGCAAATGAGCAAAGATTATCCCCAAATAGACTGTAATACCGATATAAGTTTTACTCAGTTCCAATCATGGGCCCTCAGAAAAGACGACTCGATATTACTCGACAGCTTGAACAAATGGATTTCTGAAATTCAAAAAGAAGACAAATATAAAAAACTGTACAATTCTTATTTCTGACAGATAAAAATAAACAAAGGATTAAAAAAGTTTTTCTCGTATGAAACGACCTGATATAGAGCACGAAGGTATTATAACAGGTATTTCCAAATCGCATATATTCGTGCGCATCATACAACACTCGGCTTGCGCAGGTTGTCATGCGGCTTCATTGTGCACGACAACCGACCAAAAAGAAAAAATTATCGAGGTTGAAAAATGCGATTTTCCCATACAGATAGGAGATAAAGTTTCGGTAGCTCTTTCTACCTCGGCAGGATACAGAGCTATATGGTTTACGGCAGCCCTCCCGGTAATTCTCATTATGCTGTCGCTCGTCATCAATGAACGAATAGGAGTAAACGAACTATATTCGGGGGTATGTGCCCTTGTTGTATTAGCGATATATTACACGATACTATATTTCTATCGCGATCGACTGAAAAAACGATTTAGATTTTTCTTGAAACCAATACATGTCTCATAACTTATGGTAACGGCAATCATCATACTAAGTATTATCGGACTCATCAGCGCAACATTACTTTACATCATTTCCCGTAAATTCCATGTAGAAGAAGATTCTCGAATCGACGAAATAGAATCTATTCTTCCGGGAGCGAATTGCGGCGGTTGCGGATATGCCGGATGTCGGAATTTCGCCGAACAATGCACGAAGGCCACATCGTTAGACAGTCTGTTATGTCCCGTCGGGGATAATGAGGTTATGCAAAAGATTGCTCCCATTCTTGGCCTGAATGCTGTGGAAAAAGCTCCTCGTATCGCTGTTATCCGTTGCAATGGCTCTTGCGAGAACCGCCCGCAAACCAGCCATTACGAAGGAGCACATAGCTGCGCGGTCGTTTCCTCGCTTTATACCGGAGAGAGCAATTGCAATTACGGGTGTCTTGGCGAAGGAGATTGTGCGGCAGCTTGCGAATTCGGAGGTATCACGATGGATCCCGTCACTCGACTTCCCCGTATCGATTCCAATATTTGCGTTGCCTGTGGTTCTTGTGTAAAAGCCTGCCCCAGACATTTAATCGAGCTACGGAAGAAACAAGAATCCATGATATATGTGGCTTGCAACAATAAAGACAAAGGCATCATCGCCCGCAAAGTTTGTTCCGTCGCCTGCATAGGTTGTGGAAAATGTGTCAAGACCTGCCCCGAAAAAGCTATTTCTCTATCAGACAATTTAGCGTATATCGACGATAACCTCTGTCTATCATGCCAAGCGTGTGTCGACGGATGCCCTACCCATGCGATACATACCGAAATAAGAAACAATATCAGGGAAACATCAACCCCCAGAAAGGAAACTGCAATATGTTAAAAACATTCCGCATAGGAGGCATACACCCCAAAGAGAATAAACTGACATCGCAATGCCCGGTAACCGCCATTCCGGTTCCCCGACAAGTCTCTCTGATGCTCAACCAGCACATCGGAGCGCCGGCCAATTGCATTGTCAAGAAAGGCGATACCGTAAAAGTGGGGACTCTCATCGCCGAGGCCAACGGATTCGTATCGTCCAACATACACTCCCCGGTATCGGGAACCGTCTCGAAGATAGATAAAATAGCTAACGCATTCGGAATATATTCTCAGGCAATTATCATCGATACGGAAGGAGACGATTGGGAGGAATATATAGACCGGACTCCCTCTTTGGAAAAAGAGATTGCTTTATCTTCAAATGAAATTATACAAAAAATAGCACAAAACGGTATCGTCGGTTTAGGCGGTGCGACTTTTCCCACCCATGTAAAACTGACACCTCCCAAAGAATTCAAGCCTACGGTCCTCATCGTCAATGCGACGGAATGCGAACCCTACCTGACGGACGACCATGCTCTCATGCTCGAATCGCCCGAACAAATTATAATAGGCTGTCACATTCTAATGAAAGCTATCCATGTAAAACAGGCTTATATAGGAGTAGAAAATAACAAAAGAGACGCTATTGCCCTACTAAAAAAACAGGCCGAAAAATATCCGGGCATAGAAATAGTGCCCCTCCGCACCCGATACCCGCAAGGCGGTGAAAAACAGCTCATCGATGCCATTCTTCATAAGCAAGTAGCAAACGGGGCATTACCGGTTTCGACCGGAGCTATCGTCCAAAATGTCGGAACCGCTTTTGCCGTGTATGAAGCCGTTCAGAAAAATAAACCGCTCGTAGAGCGTATCGTCACCGTTACAGGAGACGGTGTTAAACAACCGGGGAATTACCGGATAAGATTGGGTATGCCTATCCGTGAGCTGATAGAGATTGCCGGCGGTCTTCCCTCCGACAGCGCAAAGGTCATTCTCGGAGGCCCCATGATGGGAAAAGCGGTTTCCAATCTAGATGCCCCTATTCCCAAAGGCTGTTCGGGTATCTTGATATTAAACGAAGCCCATGCGCACCGGAGCGAAACCTCTTCCTGTATCAGATGCGGCAAATGCGTTTCTGCATGTCCTATGGGACTCGAACCTTATCTCTTGGCCAAATTGTCAGAAAATCATTTGTTCGAGAGAGCGGAAAAAGAACTCATCACCGCATGTCTGGAATGTGGCTGTTGTGCTTATAGTTGTCCGTCAAACCGTCCTATACTCGATTATATACGAATAGGGAAAAATGCAGTAAACCAAATCATACGATCCAGAAAACAATCTTAATTTATCTCGCAATGGAATTAACCGTATCGCCAGCCCCTCACATACACGATAATTTAACCGTCTCGAAATGCATGTACAATGTCATCATCGCATTGCTGCCTGCATTCGCCGTTTCCCTTTATTTTTTCGGAATCGGGGCTTTAATCGTTACTCTCTCGTCTATACTCTCTTGCGTCATTGTCGAATATCTAATCCAGAAATATTTACTGAAAGAAAAGCCTTCTATCGGTAACGGTTCGGCCATACTCACCGGATTGCTGCTGGCCTTCAACCTGCCCTCCAATCTGCCGATATGGATCGTTGTCATCGGTTCTATCGTTGCGATAGGGATTGCCAAAATGTCTTTCGGAGGCTTAGGGAACAATCTTTTCAATCCGGCTTTGGCGGGACGGGTATTTCTTCTCATATCCTTCCCTACCCAGATGACCCAATGGCCTCGGCCAATCGTATCACGGTGGAACTATACCGATACCGAGACCGGAGCAACACTACTTTCTAAATTAAAAGAAGAGGGAAGCCAGTGGATCGAACAAATAGATATCGCTAATCTATGGATTGGAAATCAAGGAGGTAGTTTAGGTGAAGTAGGCGCTATCGCCCTACTAATCGGTTTTGCCTATCTGCTTTACCGGAAAATCATCAGTTGGCATATACCCGTCTCTATCCTCTTGACAGTCTTCTTATTCAGTTTCGTCTTGGCATGCGGGCAAGAAACAGGCAATATGCAAAATATACCCATGTGGCAATATGCATTCGACTTTGCCCTCATTCAGCTATTGTCCGGCGGACTTTTGTTAGGGGCTATATATATGGCGACCGACTACGTGACCTCGCCCATGACCTCCAAAGGAATGATTATCTACGGAATCGGTATAGGTATCTTGACCGTCGTTATACGCCAATGGGGAGGTTACCCCGAAGGAGTTTCTTTCGCAATCCTTATCATGAATGCTTTTACACCGCTTATCAATAATTATATCAAACCCAAACGTTTCGGCAACCATCGATCATGAAGAAAAAAGATTCTACATTTTGGAACATGCTTTGGTCTCTGACCTTGATAACCGCCGTGGCCGGCGGACTATTGGGATATACCCATCGACTTACCCAAGAACCCATAGCACGTGCGACTAAGGCAGGAAGAGAAAAAGCAATCCAACAAGTCATTCCGAAATACGACAACTCCCCAATAGACGAACAATGTTCCTACACTGTCCGTAATGAATACGGTGAGACTACGGCTATCGTCTATCCGGCAAAAAAAGAGGGTGTTCTCGTCGGAGCCGCTGTCGAATGCAGCAACTCCACAGGGTACGGTGGCGAAATACGCATTATCGTGGGTTTCGAAGCCGATGGAACGATTCGGGACTATCGAGTCCTGAAACATCAGGAAACGCCCGGATTGGGCGCAAAAATGGACGAATGGTTCAGAACCGAGAAAAATAACCAGAATATTATCGGGAAATCGCCGATTCGCAACAAATTACAAGTCAAACAAGATTCCGGCGATATAGACGCCATCACAGCCGCGACAATTACATCGAGAGCTTTTTTAGCGGCCATACAAACCGCCTATACGGCTTATATCGAATCCATGAAAGGAGGCAATCATGAGTAAAACGAAAATACTTTTAAACGGTATTATAAAAGAAAATCCGACTTTCGTTCTTCTATTGGGCATGTGCCCCACCTTAGGAACGACCACCTCGGCCATAGGAGGTTTGGGTATGGGACTTTCTACCCTGTTTGTACTAATTTGCTCCAACGTCGCAATCTCGATGGTCAAAAACTTTATCCCCGATAAAGTGCGAATACCCGCTTTCATCGTTATTATAGCTACGTTCGTAACCATTCTACAACTGTGTATGCAAGCCTATTTACCCGATTTATATGAAACACTCGGACTTTTTATACCCTTGATTGTCGTTAATTGCATTTTATTGGGACGAGCCGAGGCCTTTGCCGCCAAGCACAATCCGGTGGACTCCTTTTTCGACGGGCTCGGTATTGGACTCGGTTTTACATTTGCCCTTACCTTACTGGGTTGTATCCGTGAATTTTTAGGAACAGGACACGTATTCGGTATCTCGGTTTATCCCGAAGAATATGGGTCTCTCATCTTTATCCTCGCCCCCGGTGCATTTATCGCACTAGGCTTTTTAATCGCTATTATCCATACACTTAAAACCCGCTGATTATGCTCACCTATATCTCTATATTTGTTACCGCCATATTTGTAAACAATATAGTTCTATCCCAATTCTTGGGAATCTGCCCCTTTCTTGGGGTCTCCAAACGCATCGACTCGGCACTGGGTATGGGTGCGGCGGTAACTTTCGTCATGACCATAGCGACGATAGTTACCTATTTATTACAAACCTATTTATTGATGCCGATGAAACTGGACTACATGCAAACCATTGTTTTCATACTGGTTATTGCCGCATTGGTCCAGCTACTCGAAATTATCATCAAAAAAATAGCACCTTCCCTCTATCAGACCTTGGGCGTTTTCCTGCCATTAATCACTACAAACTGCACGATATTGGGTGTCGCATTGATCGTTATTCAAAAAAATCTATCGCTTCTCGAAGCTACCGTTTATGCCATATCGACAGCAATCGGATTCACATTGGCTTTGGTAATCTTTGCCGGGATGCGTGAACAAATGAGTTTATCCCATATTCCCAAAGCCATGCAAGGCACACCAATCGCACTCATCGCCGCCGGATTACTGGCTATGGCCTTTATGGGTTTTTCGGGTATCAAAATAGGATAACTATCAATTTATAAGTAATACACCATTATAAACTATGTTATAAAACATAATAAGACAAAAATATTACATTTTATCCATATTCGATATATTTTTTAATTAGACTATTAATTTAAAAGTCAATCATTTACACCGATAGGTAGTTTAACAAAAAAACTACCTATTTTACTATCAATTTAAAAATATATTTTTTATATTTGTGGAACTAAAAACAAAATCATATGGCTAATATTAAAGGTGCTGTTGTCGTTAACAAAGAGCGTTGCAAAGGTTGTGAGCTATGTGTAGTAGCGTGTCCGTGCCAAGTTTTGGCATTACAGCCGACCGAAGTTAATGACAAAGGTTATCATTATGCTTTTATGCAGAATCCCGACGCTTGTATCGGGTGTGCAAGTTGTGGTCTTGTATGCCCCGATGGGTGTATCACTGTTTATAAAGTAAAATTATAACCGGTTTAATCTCTAAATCCGTTAATTATGAAAGAAGATATAAAACTAATGAAGGGTAACGAAGCCATAGCACATGCCGCCATACGCTACGGAGCCGACGGTTACTTCGGATACCCTATTACGCCCCAGTCGGAAGTCATGGAAACACTCATGGAAGAAAAACCGTGGGAAACGACCGGAATGGTAGTACTACAAGCCGAAAGCGAAGTTGCAGCTATCAATATGGTGTATGGTGGAGCTAGTTGCGGTAAAGCCGTGATGACATCGTCTTCCAGTCCCGGTGTCAGCTTGAAACAGGAAGGAATTTCTTATTTGGCCGGTGCAGAACTACCCTGTTTGATCGTCAATGTGATGAGAGGAGGCCCGGGTCTCGGAACCATACAACCGAGTCAAGCCGATTATTTCCAAGCCGTGAAGGGAGGCGGTCACGGCGATTATCATTTAATCGCATTAGCTCCCGCTTCGGTTCAAGAAATGGCCGACTTCGTGGCGTTGGGATTCGATCTCGCTTTCAAATACCGTAACCCGGCTATTATTTTAGCCGATGGAATTATCGGGCAAATGATGGAAAAAGTGGTACTTCCGCCTTTCCGCAAACGCCGTACAGAAGAAGAAATAAGGGAACAAAATCCGTGGGCGACATTAGGAAAAACCAAAAATCGGAAAAGAAATGTAATCACCTCTCTCGAACTCGATCCGGCAATTATGGAGCAGAATAACATTCGCTTCCAATCCACCTACAAACGTATCAGTGAAAATGAAGTCCGCTTCGAGGAAATCAATTGCGAAAACGCCGACTATCTGATTGTCGCATTCGGTTCCATGTCGCGTATATGCCAAAAGACAATCGAGCTGGCAGCAGAAGAAGGTATCAAAATAGGATTGTTGAGACCCATCACGCTATGGCCGTTCCCGACGGAAGCTATCGCTCGCCATGCAAATCATGTGAAAGGAATCCTATCGGCCGAGTTGAATGCCGGACAAATGGTAGAAGACGTTCGATTGGCTGTCAACGGAAAAGTGCGAGTAGAACATTTCGGACGTTTAGGTGGAATCGTACCTACCCCCGACGAAGTTCTTAATGCTCTCAAAGAAAAACTAATGTAAATACCCGAACCTTTATCTGGTTCATAATTTTTATGCACATGGATATCAACGAAATTATAAAGCCCGAAAACTTGGTTTACACTAAACCTCGGCTGATGAACGATAATCCCATGCACTACTGTCCGGGTTGCAGTCACGGAGTAGTACATAAACTTATTGCCGAAGTTATAGACGAAATGGGTATTGAAGAAGAAACGATCGGTATCGCTCCCGTAGGCTGTGCTGTTTTTGCCTATAATTATCTCGACATCGATTGGATCGAGGCTGCCCACGGACGTGCGCCGGCCATCGCATCGGCCGTAAAACGGCTTAACCCCAAGAAAATGGTATTCACCTATCAGGGTGACGGCGATATGTCGGCTTGGCCGCCATTGGAACGGCCGAAACCATTCACGCTTGCAATCGCGGCGAGAATATAGCCATCATATTTATCAACAACGGTATATACGGAATGACCGGCGGACAAATGGCTCCTACTACACTAGAAGGAATGGTGACCTCTACCTGTCCCTACGGACGGAATGTCGCACTGAACGGTTATCCTTTACGAATTGCTGAATTGGTAGAACGGGTGGACGGAACTTGTTACGTGACTC
>OGON01002713.1_pt1 | contig 10413 bp, 8 predicted proteins | sample 1552671 | NCBI WGS metagenome assembly OGON01 (sample SAMEA2580136, study PRJEB22360) | human gut metagenome | biome: human gut; feature: human-associated habitat; material: faeces | place: Denmark | collected 2008/2010 | reverse complement strand
CCTTCGCGGCCTTTTCAGCGGCTTCGCGCTCTTTGCCCGGACAATTGAAGTTCGGGCACAGCTTCCACGGGCCGCGCGCGGTGGTCACGATTACCATAGGCGCGCCGCAGTCGGGGCACGTCTCCTCGGTGGCGGTGAGCTTGCCGTATTGCGGAAGCGGGTAGCTCGTCTCGCATTCCTCATAGTTCTCGCAACGTATGAAACGCTTGAGCGTGCGCGGGTTCTTCGACGCGATGAGCTGCTTGTCGAGGCCCTTCGCGGCACACGTCGGGCACTTCCCCACCACGATATCGGGCTCGTGATTCGTGGGGCAATTCGGATCGATGCACTGGATGCGCGGCTTGCTGCGGAAGGCGGTCACCTTGATTTGAGGCATGCCGCACTCGGGGCACTTTTCCTCGACCGCTTCGATTTTGCCCTTCGGCAACGGGTAGGTCACATCGCACTCAGGCCAACCGGAGCAGCCAATGAACATCGAACGCGTTTTCTGGCTCGCACGTAGTTGCAGGTCTTTGCCGCACTTCGGGCACGGTCCCACATATGCGTCGGCGGCCACGGCGTCGGCTAAGGCATCTTTAATTTGCTCCTGATGGGGCAAAAGCTCATTGAGCACGTCGTTCAAGATGTCGCGCGACAAATCGACCACGTCTTTTTGGGTCTTATTGCCGGCGGCAATCTGATTCATATCTTCTTCGAGCGTCGCCGTCATGTCGGGGCTCGTGATTTGCGGTGCGAACTGGCCGAGCGCGTCGCATACGGCAATGCCGAGCTGGCTTGGCTCGATAGGATCGTTCTGCACGTATTTCACCGTGTAAAGGCGCTCGATAATCGCATGGCGCGTGGCCTTGGTACCCAAGCCCAAACGCTCCATTTCCTGAATGAGCTTGCCCTGGGAATAGCGCGCCGGCGGCTCGGTCTGCTTCTTGGTGCATACGGCGCCCTTGAAATCGACTGTTTGGCCTTCGGCAAGAGCAGGCAGCTGCTCTTCTTTTTTCATGCCGTACGGGTAAATGGCGCGGAAGCCTGGCTTCACGACGACATCGCCGCGCACCGCGAACGGCTCGGCGTTCACTTCGATGGTCACCTTCGTGCCTTCGATGACGGCGGCATCGGAAAGGGTCGCCAAGAAGCGGCGGGCGATGAGGTTGTAGAGTTTCCACTCAGGCGCGCCAAGCTTATCGGGGGCGGCGGCAGCCGTGGGGTGAATAGGCGGATGGTCGGTCGTTTCCTTCTTGCCTCGCGTGGCAACAAGCTTGCCGCGCTTCAGCAGTTCCTGGCAATACGGACGATATGCCGCAACGTCGGAAAGCTTTTTCACCGTGCCTTCGAGATCGAGCGATTCAGAATACACCGTGTTGTCGACACGCGGATAGGAAATATAGCCGTCCATGTACAGGCTTTCAGCCAGACGCATGGTGCGTGCGGGAGAAAGGCCCTCGCTCGCTGCGGCGGCCATAAGCGACGTGGTATTGAACGGCACCGGAGCAGCCTGCGTGCGCTTTTTCTTCTCGATGGCGGAAACTACGCCGGAAGCCTGGCCCTCAACATGGGACATAACGGCATTCGCGGCCTCTTCGCTCTTGAAGCGAGCCGTCGCGTGCGGAGCGCTGAACTCGTCGGCGGCATGCTGGAAGTCGCCCTTGATCACCCAATAGTCCTCGGGCACAAACGCCATGCGCTCGCGTTCGCGCTCGACCACCAGGGCAAGCGTCGGCGTCTGCACGCGGCCGGCGGAACGCACGTTGCCAAAGCCGCCAAACTTGGCGAGCGTCAGGTAGCGCGTGAGCACCGCACCCCAAATGAGGTCGATGTGCTGACGGCTCTCGCCGGCGTCGGCCAGGTTCTGGTCGAGCGAGACAAGGTTATCGAAGGCCTGCGTGATCTCGGCCTTGGTAAACGAAGAATACTGGGCGCGGGCGACCGGCAAGTCGGGCGCCACCTCGCGCACCTTGTTGAGGGCGTCCGAACCAATCAGCTCGCCCTCGCGATCGAAGTCCGTAGCGATGATGACGCTGTCGGACTTTTTGGCGAGGTTCTTAAGCGAGCGGATGAGTTCCTTCTCGGCCGGCAGCTTAATGACGGGTGCCCAGGTGAGATACGGCAGACTCTCGAGCTTCCAGCCCTTGATGGAGATGCCGTCGGCAAGAAACGGCTTGCGCTTGGTGTCGTAGGGCGGGCGTGCCAGGCCATCGGGCATGTCGGCCGGCAGTATCTCGCCGTCCTCGGTAACCGAATACCAGCCCAGCTTTTTATCGAACAGCACGCTGTCGCAAAAATCGGGCGCAAGGATGTGACCGGCAAGGCCGATCGTCACGCACTCCTCGCCCTTCCACTCAAAACGGTAGATGGCGGTGTTGTACACCTTGTCCTTTTTGGGCTTGCCCGTGGACAGACGCTCGGCAATCTGACGCGCGGCGTCGTTTTTCTCGGCGATGATGAGCTTCAAAAGAGGCTCCTATCTCGTATCTCTGCGGCTACGCCCGCCCGTATGGCGGCCGACTTACGCCCTTGCTTGCTCAATCTGCCCGATGAGCCAATCGCACCAGGCATCCATGCCCTCGCCCTTGCGCGCGCTCACGGCAAACCGCGGCGCCTGCGGATTGAGGTCATCGAGTGTCTTAGTATACCTATCCATGTCAAAATCGAAAGCCGGGGCCACGTCGACCTTATTGAGCAGCTGTGCGCCGGCGTGCTGGAAGATGCCCGGGTACTTGATGGGCTTGTCGTCGCCCTCGGGCACCGAGAGAATCATGATGGACAGGTTCTCGCCCAGGTCAAAGTCGACCGGGCAGACCAGGTTGCCCACGTTTTCGATAAAGATGACGTCGATGTTCTCCAGACCGACGGCCTGGTCGAACGCGTCAACGGCCTCCATGATCATGTTGCCCTCGAGGTGGCACAGGCCACCCGTGTTGATCTGGATGGCGGGCATGCCGGCTTCCTTCATGGTGATGGCGTCGACATCCGAGGCAATATCGCCCTCGATGACGGCACAGCGCAGGCCAGCCTTGTCGCGCAGGCGCTCGTTGGTGCCCAGGATCGTGGTGGTCTTGCCCGAGCCAGGGCTCGACAAGACGTTGATCACATAGGTGCCTGCCTCATTAAATCGCTGACGCAGCTGATCTGCCAGGCGCTCATTGCGCGACAGAATCGGCGACGCGATATCAATCGTTTTCTCAGCCATACTCAGCGCTCCTTACTTTGGCCCCTTTATACCCCATCACCAGATGGCTAGCGGGCTAATCGTCGGGGGTTTCGATTTCGATACTCGCGATATCGAGCTCGCGGCCGTGCAGTAGGCGCACGTTGGCACCACCACACTGGGGACAGCGACAGTGGAAGCGATCGTGGTCGAAGACCTCGCCGCAGTCCAGGCATTCACTTTGTGGGTGAATCTCCTCAACCGCGAGCTCGCAGCCCCGCGTGAGCGGGTCCTCATCGCGAAATGTCTCCCACGCAAAGTCGAGCGCCTCGCGCACAACTTCGGTCATATCCCCGATACGCAGCGTTACCAAAACGGCGCGCGAGGCCCCCGCCCCACGCGCCGCGCGAATCACTGTATCGAGTATGCCGTTGACAATGCCAACCTCGTGCATACCGATTTACTCCTCGTCGTCCTCATCGTCCGAGAACAGGTCCAGACGGCTCACAAACAAGCCCTCCTTGCCCTCGCGCGCGGTAATGACCACGCGGGCAATGGCGAGCGAAATCTCGTAGAGCGAGAGCAGGGCACCATACATGAGGCCCAGCGTAACGGGCGAGCCGTCGGGCGTAATCACAGCCGAGCCCACAAGCAGGCCCACGTACACGTAGCGCCAGGCGCCGCGGAAGGCCGCGTAGGACACGATGTGGAAGACGGACAGGTAGAAGATGATGAGCGGCAGCTCAAACGCCACGCCAAAGCCGATCATAAAGAGCAGCTCCATGTTGACGTAGTTCTCCAGGTCGGGCAGCGCCGTGGCGACGGCCGAGGTCTCGCCGATAAGCCACTCAAAGCCCGCCGGGATGATGATGAAATAGCAGAAGATGGCGCCCAGGAAGAACAGCACCGTCGAGGCGAGCACCGTGGGCACGACCCACTTGCGCTCGTTGGGGCGAAGCGCCGGCAGGAAAAACGCCAAGATCTGCCAGATGATCATGGGCGTGCACATGACAACGGCCATCTTGATGGCCAGCGAAAAGCGCAGACCAAAGCCGCCGAGCGTAGTGGTGATGTAGAACTTACCGTCCGGCACAAAAGAGCGGATGGGGTCTTCCAGGATATCGAGCACCACGGGCGTGGCAAAATACAGCACGATAGCGGCGGCAAACACCGACACGACCACGATGGTCAGACGGCGACGGAGCTCTCCCAGGTGATCGAAGAGCGGCATACGCGCAGGTCCGATAGGCATTACTCATCGCCTCCCTTCGGGGCGTCGGCGGCAGCAGCGTCGTCCTCGGCCTCGAGCTCGCGAGCGAGCTGGTCGACGACGGCCTTGCGCTTGCGGGGACGACGGGCGTAGAGGTCGGCCGTCGTGGGCTCTGCCGGCTCGGGCTCGGACTCCGGCTCTGCAGCAGGCTCAGGCTCGGCGGCGGCAGCAGCAGGCTCGGCCTTGGCGGGCTCGGCCTCATCAGCAGCGCCTTCGCCCTCGGTGGCACCCTCGCTCGCAGCCTTCTCGGCGGCAAGGCGGGCACGGCGCTCGGCAAAGGTCTCCTTCTTTGCGGGCGCAGCCGTCTCGACGGCATCCTCGTCCGCATCGGAATCATCATCGACGGCAGCCTTCTTGGGCTTGACCGGGGCCGATGCGGCCTCGCTCACCGGATCGATAATCTCGGACTGAACAACGGCCGTCATCTTTTCCTGCGTCTCGCGGAACTGACGGATGGCACGACCGATCGTGCGGCCCATCTGTGGGAGCTTATCCGGGCCAAACAGCAAAAAGCCGAAGACCACGATGATCGCGAGCTCACCCTCTCCAATACCAAACACACATACCTCCAAGGCTCGATGTGAGTCGAGCCCGCACCGCGCCATTCGGCCGGAACTCGTCTATTCATTCGGTCAAGTATAGCGCCCGGACGCCAAAACGTCCGAGCGCATCACAAACATATGCCAAACGGCACGCCCTTTTGGGGGCAAAGATTATGCAGCGGTGATCGAAATCTCCTGGTCGACACCCAACAGCTGGACCACGCGCATCACCGGGGGCTGCACATTGGTGCAGCTAAAGCGCTTGCCGTGGTCGACCGCGTGGTGCGCGGCGCCCACGAGCACGCCAATGCCCGTCGAATCGATGTAGCTCACCTGGGCAAAATCGAGCTCAACGGCCTCAGTGGGCTGCTCGAGCGCCAGGTCGATGGCATTGCGCAGGCTATCGGCGTTAGAGATGTCGATCTCGCCGGTTACCTTAATGGTGTAGAGCTCTGGCGTGGGGTTGGTGGAAATACCCAAATCCATGTATATGCTCCTTTACGTATCGAAGGTGCGGATAGTACGGGAAGCCGCGCGTTAGGCGCGCTCGGCACGCGCGAGCTCGGCAGCGACAAGCTTAACGGCCAGCACCAGCACATCGAGCGCGGCCTCCAGGTCCTCGACCGTGGGATAGCTCGGCGCGATGCGGATGTTGGTATCGCGCGGGTCCTTGCCATAGGGCCAGGTAGCACCGGCCGGCGTGAGCTTGACGCCCAGGTCAGCACAAAGCGCAGCGACCTTTTGGGCCGAGCCCTCGGGACCATCAAAGCTCACAAAGTAGCCGCCGCGGGGATGCGTCCAAGTGGCGCAACCCGTATCGCCCAGGCCCTCGGTGAGCTTGCGCTCAACGGCCTCAAAGCGCGGGCGCAGGAACTCGGCGTGCTTTTTCATGTGCTCCCTGACCGCCTCGATGGTAGGAAGGAAACGCACGTGGCGCAGCTGGTTGAGCTTGTCGGCGCTGATAAGGCCTGCCTTCAGGCGCTTGGAGAACTCGGCGATGACCGCGGGGCTCGCACCGATAAAGCCGATACCGGCGCCCGGGAAGGTGATCTTGGACGTCGAGGCGAAGGCCACCACGCGATCCTCGGTGCCCGCCGCGCGAGCGAGGTCGAAGATATTGGCGAGCTCGTCGGTCTCGTCGTACAGGTCGTGCACGCAGTAGGCGTTGTCCCAGAAGATGCGGAAATCGGGCGCGGCCGTGGGCATCTCGACCAGGCGACGCACGGTGTCCTCGCTAAAGGTAATGCCCGTGGGGTTGGAATACTTGGGCACGCACCAGATACCCTTGATGGAGTCGTCGGCGGCAACCAGGCGCTCGACCTCGTCCATGTCGGGGCCGTTGTCGGTCATCGCGACGGGGACGTTCTCGATACCCAGATCGGCGGTGATGCCAAAGTGGCGGTCGTAGCCGGGAACGGGGCACAGGAACTTGACCTTCTTGCCGTCGTGCGCGGCCTCATAAGCCTCCCAGGGCTCGCTGCCGCACGAGCCGCAACGCCAGAACATACCGGCAATATCGTGCTCGATCAGCAAGCTCGACGAACCCAGCACGAGCGTCTGCTCGGCGGGGCAACCCAGGAACTCCCCCGCCAGCTTGCGTGCCGAGGGAATGCCCTCAAAGCAGCCGTAGTTGGAGCAGTCGACATTGCCGTCGTGCAGATCGGCATCGGCATTGAGGATATCGAGCATGGGTCGAGAGATGTCCACCTGGGAGGGCGACGGCTTGCCGCGGGCCATGTCGAGCGCCAGGCCCTTGGCCTTGACCTCGGCGACCTCGGCTTTGAGCGCCTCGATGGCGGCATCGAGTTCGGTGGTTTCCATCTTCTGGTAGATCGTCTGCATGGGTGCGACCTTTCACGAAGCGGTACGTTGCAGTTCTTCTAAGTATAGACCGCCACCGTCGCAACGTTATGAAGCCGTGATAGATTAAGTCCATCGCAATGAATTACGAATCGCCGCGCATGCCGGCATGAAGCGCCCAAGGAGGCACTATGGAGTACGGATCGTTCCAGGCCGAGGAATTCGGCGACCTTCAGCGCCTGGTCGACGGACTGTTTTACGACCGCCACGCCATCGACCGCCTGGATCTGATCGTACAGGCCGAAATCTTGGACCTGGCGCCCGATCTCATGGAAATCGTGAACCTGCTACCGCCCGGCTATTACGACCGCCAGTCACTTTGCGACCAGCTCAACTCCGCCTTGGCCGCCCACGGCTGGGGCGCCATCTACGGCACCGTGGAATAAACCTAGTCATTGGGGCCTGTGGTCAAAAAATAGCAAATATGAGCACTGTTACTTTTTTAGTAACAGCGATTTTGAATTAAAAAGGCCAGTCTTGGCCTTTTGTGTCCGGTTTTGGAAGGATGCATCAGCATCTTTCGTCCAGCCACGCAATCGTTAATGCACAGACAGAATAGATTTGTACATTATTTTTCGCGCCTAAAATGAAACGCCGTTTGTGACAGTACTCACAAACGGCGTTTTTTGGCCACTGGGTGTCCGGCAGGTGGCAAGTACCACTCAAAACCGCGTTTTACACGCGCTCGAGCAGGCTCTGGCGTCTGTTTCTACGCGCCTACTCGTTCTTGGGCGCGGGGTGCTTGCAGATCACACTCATGTAGATCATGCCAAGTACGGCCGCGGTGACAGAGCCGGCGAGAATAGCGGCCTTGGCAGCCAGAACCTCAAACTGGGCCGTCGGGAAGGCGAGGCCGCTGATGAGAATCGACATGGTAAAGCCGATACCGCCCAGAATGCCCACGCCGGCAATCATATGCCAGTTGACATTGTGCGGCAGCTCGCAGGCCTTGAGCTTGACCAAGGCGAACGTCATGCCAAAGATACCGATCGGCTTACCCAGCAGCATGCCAAAGTACACGCCGAGCGTCACCGGGTCGGTGAGCAGCGTGCTCATGTCCACGCCCACTAGGCGAACCTGTGCGTTGACGAACGCAAAGATCGGCAGGATCACAAAGTTGACCGGCGTGGAGATCAGGCGCTCCATGCGGATGAGCGGCGGGGTCACGCGGTGCATGACGCGCTCGACCCTGGTGGTCGAGACGGTAAAGTCATGCTGGCCCAGGATGTGCGCCTCGTCGTCGTAGCGGTCATCAAGCAGCGGCAGGCACTCGCCCAACCAATCGGTGAGGCTATCGAGCTTGACGCCGCACTTGGCCGGGATGGTAAAGGCCAAGATGACGCCGGCGAGCGTGGCATGTACGCCGCTCTTGAACATGCAGAACCACAACAGCAGACCCAGTACCGAATACGGGGCAAGGCGGTAATGCTGCGTCTTGTTGAGCCACACGAGCGCGCAGGTCACAAGCGCAGCGGCGCCCAACCAAAACGGATTGGGGCTCTGACCGTAGAAGATGGCGATGGCGGCGATGGAGATAAGGTCGTCGGCGATGGCAAGCGTCGAGAAGAACACGCGCACGCCGTTGGGTACGCGATTGCCCAAAAGCGACAGCACGCCCAGCGCGAAGGCAATATCGGTTGCCATGGGGATGGCCCAGCCGTTGTGCGCGCCGGCATGGTTAAAGATCAGGTAGATGCAGGCGGGAACGACGACGCCGCCCACGGCCGCCAGCATGGGGAGCATGGCCTGGCGCGGGTTCTTGAGCTCGCCGACCGTCATCTCGTACTTAAGCTCGATGCCCACTAGCAAAAAGAAGATCGCCATGAGGAAGTCGTTGACGAAAAGCTCAACGGTGAGACCGGCTGTCAGGTTACCCAGACCCACATACAGCGGGGTCTCCAAAAAGTGATGGATGGCCTCGTAGGCATCGGTGTTGGCGCAAATGACGGCGGCGATAGCGGCGAAGACCATGACGGCGGCGGAAATAGTGCCGTTCTCGGCAATGCGCTCCCAAATGTCGTGACGCTCAAAGCGTTTGCGCTCACGAACGTTAAACAGCTGCTCGGGTGCTGCCATGGGCGGCTCCTTTCACGGGAAGGCTCCCGTCTTAAAAAAGCACGGCCCGCCCAAGTGGCGGCGCCGCGCTCTAACGTATTACGCTTGCATCTAGCCTACCCTGCACGACAAGCGCACAAGCACGGCCGAAAAGCGGAACCACAGGTTGAACATTATTTGCTCAACGGCGCGGGCACGCCTGTCCAAGAGACGACGCGGCGCCGCGCACAAAAAACGACCGGAGCGCGGGGTGTCCGCGATCCGGTCGTGGCATTTGGTCAACTAAACCTAGCAGGCGGCCATGATGGGGGCAGCGACCTGCTTCTTACGGGAGAGGACGCCCGGCATCCAGACGCCGTCGTGCTCGTCGGCAATGCCCAGGCCCTTCTGAGCAGCCTCGGTCTCGCCCTCGAGCAGGACCTGCGAGCCCTCCTCCATGATGTCGGTGATGCACAGGACAATGCCGTCAGCACCCTTCTCGGCGGCGTAGGCGCGCATGGCCTCGCGAATCTCGTCGATCATGCCGAGTGCGCGGCTCTTGTCGACGGTCTCGTACTGGCCGATGAGCAGCTTCTTGCCGGCGGGCTCGAACATCTTGATGTCGTTGCCGACCATCTCGGCAGCGGTGAAGGAGCCGGACGGACGGGTAAGGAAGACCTCCATGCCAAACTTGACCGGGTCGACGCCCACTTGCTCGCCGAGCTTGGCGGCAACGGCGCGGTCGACATCGGTGGTGGTGGGGCTCTTGAGCATGAGCGTATCGGTCATCATGGCCGAGAGCAGCAGCTTGGCCTGGACGTCGGAAAGCTCAACGCCGAGCACGCCGGCGAGCTTGGTGACGATGGTGCAGCTGGAGCCCCAGGGCAGGCAGATGTAGTGCAGCGGGCCGGCGGTCTCGAAGTCGCCGATGCGGTGATGGTCGACGACGCCAAAGACCGTGGCGTCCTTAAGGCCGGCAACGGACTGGGCGGACTCGTTGTGGTCGGTGAGGACGACGAGCTGACCGGCCTCGACGAAATCGATCACGCGGGGCTCGGCAATGCCGGCGTCGGCGAGCAGCTTGGCAGACTCTGCCGGAAGCTGACCAAGGGCGCAGGCCTCGTAGGTGTTGCCGGCATACTCAACCTGGTTGAGCAGCTGGGACAGGACGACGGCGCTCATGATGGCGTCGTTATCGGGGTTCTGGTGACCAAAGACAAGAACGTTTGCCATGGGTATCCTCCACTTGATATGTGTACTTGGACGTAGCTATGGTAGCACGCCGATGCCGAGCCTTCGCAGACGGAAGGGCCACGGCATATTTTGGGGCGCAGGCACGGGGGCCAAGGCTGTCCCTTTTGCACCATGTTGGTGCAATGTAACCTGTCCCCCTTGCACCAGCTATTTACCGGCGGCGCGCAGGGCTACGTAGGCGGCACCGATGATGCCGGCGTCGTTTCCGAGCGAAGCGACCTTAATGGGCGTCTCGCGCGAGGCGGAAAGCGCGTACTGCTTAAAGTGCTCGCGAACCTTGTCGAGGTAGACATCGGCCGAGGCGGAGGCGC
>OGON01002711.1_pt1 | contig 10414 bp, 9 predicted proteins | sample 1552671 | NCBI WGS metagenome assembly OGON01 (sample SAMEA2580136, study PRJEB22360) | human gut metagenome | biome: human gut; feature: human-associated habitat; material: faeces | place: Denmark | collected 2008/2010 | reverse complement strand
ATACGATTGGTTTTGATACGGCGGTGAATACAGCGATGGAGGCCATTGACAAGGTCCGCGATACATCCACATCCCATGAGCGATGCAGTATTATTGAAGTTATGGGAAGAAATGCCGGATATATTGCACTTTGGTGTGGTATTGCCAACGGTGCAGAGGATATCCTGCTTCCTGAATTATATAATTACGATGAGGAAGCCTTGATTGATCATATTATTGCCAACCGAAGAAGGGGCAAGAAGCATCATATTATCATCAATGCAGAGGGTGTTGGCCATTCCACCAGCATGGCCAAGCGGATTGAAGCGGCCACCGGCATTGAGACGAGGGCAACGATACTTGGACATCTGCAGAGAGGCGGAAGCCCGACTGCGAAGGACAGAGTGATGGCTTCCGTCATGGGAGCCTATGCTGTAGACGCTCTGATGGGCGGCAAGAGCAATCGTGTTGTTGCTTATAAGGACGGCAAGTATGTTGATTATGATATTGAGGAAGCATTGGCGATGCAGAAGGAGCTGGATCCGTTCCAGTACAGTGTAGCCAAGATCCTTGCACGCTAGTACATCGTTTTCGAAATAACTATACCATTCACTTGCCTGCGAATCCGAGTGTACAGGTATAGTTATTTACGAAACGATATACTAGTCCACATTGATATAATTACAGAACAGATATAACTGAATCATACAGAGATATTCAGGGGCTGTCGTCAGAAAATTCCGCAGTGGCTTTGAGCCATCGGGAAGAGGCGGCAGCTCTTTTTTTGAAGGAGGAGAAGATGATCACAAGTGTTTCCAATCCACAGATGAAAAGGATTAAAGAGCTTTTGAATAAGAGTAAGCAGAGAAGAAAGGAAAAGTGTTTTGTGGCAGAGGGCATCCGGATGGTTGCAGAAACTCCGGCGGACAGACTGGAGAGGGTTTATGTATCTGAGAGCTTTTACAGGCATCCGCCGGAACTTCGGGGACTGGATCTTTCGAAGGCACTGATCGTGGATGATCAGGTATTCCGACAGGTTTCCGATACACAGACACCTCAGGGAATTATGGCGGTTGTCAGACAGCAGGAGAACAGTCTGGACGCTATTATGAAGCAGCCGGATGCATTGCTGCTGTTCCTTGAGAATATCCAGGATCCGGGTAATCTCGGCACCATGATGCGGACAGCGGAAGGAGCCGGCGTAACGGGGATCATTATGAGCCGTGAAACGACAGATATTTATAATCCGAAGACCATCAGGGCTACAATGGGGTCTCTGTACAGAATGCCGTTTGTCTATGTGGATGATTTCTGTGAGACTATCCGTATGGCAAAAGCACAGGGCATTCGGTTGTATGCGGCCCATTTAAAGGGAAAGCATACCTATGACGGAGAAGACTACAGACAGCCTTCAGGATTTCTCATCGGCAATGAAGGCAATGGCCTGACGCAGGAAGCGGCTGACAGTGCCACGGATTACATCAGAATTCCTATGGGAGGACAGCTTGAATCGCTGAATGCAGCGGTTGCAGCGGCGGTGCTGATGTATGAGGCGAATCGCCAGAGAAGAGAACAATTGTAAATTGTTATCATTTCGTAAGGAAAAATTCAGAAAATTCAGATTTATTAACATATCAAATGTCAATTGTTTTAAATAATGAGGAATGATATAGACATCAACCGTAAAAAATGATATGATGAAGACAACTACAGATATCTGACGCAGATGCGGAATAGAATGAGGCAAGGAGGGATTTGCGTGGAACAAATGGAGATTATCTGGCTGGCATTGATGGCAGTTCTGCTGATCATAGAGATTATGACGCTGGGGTTGACGACAATCTGGTTTGCAGCAGGCGCTCTGTTTGCATTTCTGACAGCGTTGCTCGGATTGAATCAGGGAATCCAGATTGGCGTTTTTGTAGTTGTATCTGTTGTACTGCTGTTTTTCACAAGACCATGGGCTGTGAAGTATCTGAATACCAGAACGGTCAAGACGAATACGGAGGCCCTGGTTGGCAAATCAGCCAGAGTCATTGCGGATATCAATAACCTGAAGGGTGAAGGTCAGGTTGTGATCAATGGTCTGGAATGGACAGCAAGAAGCTCGGATGATACCATCATTTTCAGAACAGGTGACGTTGTCACTGTTGTTGGTATTGAAGGCGTGAAACTCATTGTCGAAGGACAGAAGAAAGGAGACTAATATGATTTTAGTGATTGTATTAATTATTATCCTGTTATTGATCTTAGCATCCTGCCTGAAGATCGTTCCCCAGGCCCATGCCTATGTTATTGAGCGTCTGGGTGCCTATCAGGGAACCTGGTCGGTTGGTTTTCATATCAAGATGCCGATCATTGACAAAGTTGCTAAGAAAGTTATCCTGAAGGAACAGGTTGTAGATTTTGCACCTCAGCCGGTTATTACGAAGGATAACGTTACCATGCGTATTGATACCGTTGTCTTCTATCAGATTACAGACCCGAAGCTGTATTGCTATGGTGTTCAGAATCCGATCATGGCCATTGAGAATCTGACAGCAACAACACTGCGTAATATTATCGGTGATCTGGAATTGGATGAGACGCTGACATCCCGTGAGATCATCAATGCCAAGATGCGCTCAACACTGGATGAAGCCACTGACCCATGGGGCATCAAGGTCAATCGTGTCGAACTGAAGAATATTATCCCGCCATCTGCGATCCAGGATGCCATGGAGAAACAGATGAAGGCTGAGCGTGAGAGACGAGAAGCCATTCTGAAAGCAGAAGGAGAGAAACGTTCCACCATCCTTGTTGCAGAGGGTAAAAAACAGTCCGCTATCCTGGATGCTGAGGCTGAGAAGCAGGCGGCGATCCTTCATGCGGAGGCTCAGAAGGAGCGTATGATCAAAGAGGCTGAAGGACAGGCACAGGCAGTCCTTAAAGTACAGCAGGCAACTGCAGAAGGACTTCGTATGATCAAGGAAGCAGGAGCAGATGAATCTGTTCTTACTCTGAAGAGCCTGGAGGCTCTTACAAAGGTTGCTGACGGTAAGGCAACGAAGATCATCATTCCGTCCGAGATACAGGGCATCGCAGGGCTGGCAACATCCCTGAAGGAAATCATGACAGATAAACCGGCAGAGCAGAAATAAATCTGTAGCCGTGAGGAGGACATATTATGAATCTTAAAGGAAGAAATTTCCTGACACTGAAAGACTTTACACCGGAAGAGATCACTTACATGATCGACCTTGCAGCAGATCTGAAGGCAAAGAAAAAAGCAGGAGAGCTTCATGAGTATTACAGAGGTAAGAATATTGCCCTGATCTTTGAAAAAACAAGCACAAGAACACGCTGTTCCTTCGAAGTGGCAGCTCATGATCTGGGAATGGGTTCTACCTATCTGGATCCCACAGGCTCCCAGATCGGAAAGAAGGAGAGCATCGCAGATACTGCAAGAGTTCTCGGAAGAATGTATGAGGGAATCGAGTACCGTGGCTTCGGTCAGGATATTGTTGAGGAGCTTGCGAAGCATGCAGGTGTACCGGTATGGAATGGTCTGACAAACGAGTATCATCCGACACAGATGCTTGCAGATATGCTGACAGTACGTGAGCATTTCGGCAAACTGAAAGGCCTGAAGCTTGTATACATGGGCGATGCCCGTTACAACATGGGTAACTCCCTGATGGTTGTATGCTCCAAGCTTGGTCTTGATTTCGTAGCCTGCACCAACAAGAAATATTTCCCGAATGATGAGCTTGTAGCACAGTGTCAGCAGTGGGCAGAAGAGGCAGGTTCCACCATCACTCTCACAGAGGATGTGGAGGCAGGAACAAAAGATGCGGACATCATCTACACAGATGTATGGGTATCCATGGGCGAGCCTGACGAAGTATGGACAGAGCGTATCCACGACCTGACACCATACAAGGTTACCAGACATGTAATGGAGAACGCCGGTGAAAAGGCGATCTTCCTTCACTGTCTGCCGGCATTCCATGATCTTAAGACAAAGATTGGAAAAGAGATGGGCGAGCGTTTCAACCTTACAGATATGGAGGTTACAGACGAAGTATTCGAGTCTCCGCAGTCCAAGGTATTCGACGAAGCTGAGAACCGTATGCACACCATTAAGGCTGTGATCGTTGCAACATTAGGAGAGCCGGAGAAATAATGTCAGATTTATTTAATGAAGAAATAATTTCACAGGCAACACATACAAAATGGGCGGGCAAAACCGTCCATTTTGCAAGAGAAACAGATTCCACCAACCTCTGGGGAAAACGTGCCTGGAAGGAAGAAGGCGCAGGACACGGAGAGCTGTTTGTGGCAGAATATCAGTCTGCAGGACGCGGACGTTTTACAAGACGATGGAGTGCGCCGCCGGACAGTGCCATTACTATGAGTATCCTTATCTGCCCGGAATTTTCTCCACAGAAGGCGCCGATGCTGACACTTGTTATGGGACTTTCAGTTGCACAGGCAGTAGCAGAGCTCGGTCTTGAGGTAGGGATCAAATGGCCTAACGATGTAGTTGTTTCCCGCAAAAAGATCTGCGGTATCTTAACCGAAATGACCATGAAGCAGGATAAGATCGGCTGTGCAGTTATCGGAGTCGGGATTAACGTAAATATGGAAAGCTTCCCGGAAGAAATGGCAGATAAGGCTACCTCTCTGTATCTGGAAAGCGGACATCCCTTTGACCGGGCACAGGTAGTCGGACTTGTGATGAAGCATTTTGAGGAAAATTATGAGAGATTTGTACAGACAGAGGATCTCAGCGGCCTGAAACCGGATTATGAGAAAATGCTGGCCAATCTGAACCAGCCGGTACGTGTACTGGATCAGAATGATCCATATGAGGGGATCGCAAGAGGGATCAATGCCGGCGGAGAGCTTCTGGTAGAGCGTGCAGACGGTACAGTCGAGGAAGTAAATTCCGGAGAGGTTTCTGTACGTGGTTTATACAGCTATGTGTAAAACATGCAGCACAGATCGGATAAAATTTCCGGCAGCGATTTTCCGTTGATGTTTTATTGCAGTAGTGGAAAAAACAAGAATCTCCCTGCTTTAGCTGTGGGGAGTGTCAAGTTATAAATAAAGGAGTATTTATGTATCAGGATAACATTGTGCTCTGCGGAGCAAGCTCTTATGAGCAGAAATATTATTTTAACCAGGATTTTGCGTCTCTTCCTGAGACGGTAAAGCAGGAGCTGCAGATCATGTGTGTGCTTTTCACAGAGGATGTAGGCGGGATCCTGACACTGGAATTTGATGAGGACGGCAGTCTGCAGTTTAAGACAGAGGCCCTGGAGGCAGATGCCCGTTTTGACGAGATCGGAAGTGCACTGAAGATCAAGGAACTCCAGCGGGACAAAAGAGAGCTTCTGGAATCTCTGGAAATGTATTACAAGGTATTTTTCCTGGGAGATATTCCGGATGAGGAACTGCAGAAAAAAGCAGATGCCGTTGAGGAATGATCCATGAAGATGCAGTGGAAGATCGGAAATGTGGAGATACCGAACCCCTTTGTGCTTGCACCGATGGCAGGGGTTACGGATCTGGCATTTCGAAGACTTTGCAAGGAGCAGGGTGCAGGCCTGATCTGTATGGAAATGGTCAGTGCCAAGGCAATCTCTTTTCATAATAAGAATACAGAGGCGCTGATGGAGATCGATCCCGGGGAGCATCCGGTATCCATGCAGCTTTTCGGCAGCGAGCCGGACCTTATGGCAGAGGTGGCAAAAAGCATTGAGGAGCGTCCCTTTGACATTCTCGATATCAATATGGGATGTCCGGTTCCCAAGGTGGTAAATAATGGCGAGGGCTCAGCTCTTCTGAAGGATCCTCAGCTGATCGAAGAGATCGTCCGCAGTGTTTCTGGAGCAGTTTCCAAGCCGGTAACGGTGAAGGTCCGCATTGGCTTTGATGAAAATACGCCGGTGGATGTGGTGGAGATCGCAAAACGGGTGGAGGATGCCGGTGCAGCAGCCATCGCAGTTCATGGAAGGACCAGACAGCAGTATTATTCTGGTCAGGCGGACTGGGATGCTATCCGCAGGGTGAAGGAAGCGGTGACTATTCCGGTGATAGGAAACGGAGATATCGTTTCACCGGAAACTGCAGAAGCCATGTTTAAAGAGACTGGCTGCGATGCGGTGATGATCGGCCGTGCAGTACGTGGGAACCCGTGGATCTTCCGAGAGCTGAACCACTATTTCCGCACCGGGGAAAAGCTTTCCAGGCCAACCGCAGAGGAAGTATGTGAGATGATCCTGCGCCATGCCGAAGATCAGATCGCGATTAAGGGTGAGTATATCGGGATCCGTGAAATGCGGAAGCATGTAGCCTGGTATACAGCCGGTATGCGGCACAGTGCGGGAATCCGGAGAGAATCTAATAATATTTCAAGCTATGAAGAACTGAAAAAGCTTACAAACATGGTACTGGAGCGATAAAAGAGAAAAGTATGCCGGAGAAAACGAAACGTTCTATTGACAAGGAGCGGGGCGCGTGCTACAGTCAGTTAGCGGGAATCCGCAGAAAGTTTTTTGTTTTACAGGAGAAAAATAATGGCAGATAAAATAGCAGTTTTAATTCCTTGCTACAACGAAAGCAAGACGGTAGCAAAGGTTATCCGCGATATGAAAAAAGCACTTCCGGAAGCTGTGATCTACGTATATGATAATAACTCTACAGATGGAACAGACGAGATTGCCAGAAAAGAAGGGGCAGTTGTCCGTTATGAGTATCAGCAGGGAAAAGGAAACGTGATCCGCAGTATGTTTCGGGATATCGATGCGCAGTGTTATCTTATGGTAGATGGTGACGATACTTATCCGGCAGAGTTTGCAGCTGAAATGTGCAGCAAGGTTCTGGAGAAAGGCACAGACATGGTAGTTGGTGACCGCCTTTCTTCTACATATTTTACAGAGAACAAGAGACCTTTCCACAACTTTGGAAACAGCATCGTAAGAGGTTCCATTAACCGTCTTTTCAAAAGCAACATCAAGGATATCATGACAGGTTACCGTGCCATGAGTTACCGCTTTGTAAAAACATTCCCGGTACTTTCCAGGAATTTTGAGATCGAGACAGAGATGACGATCCACGCCATCGATAAGAACATGCAGGTTGAGAATGTAGTCATTGAATATCGTGACAGGCCGGAGGGAAGTGAGTCCAAGCTGAATACTTATGCAGATGGATTTAAGGTCCTGAAGACTATTGTGAAAATGTTCAAGAATTACAAGCCGCTGGAGTTCTTCTCCCTTATCGCAGCAGTGCTGTTTGTGGTGGGAATGGTATTCTTTATTCCGGTGCTGGTACATTTTCTGGAGGTTGGGACAGTGGAAAAGATCCCGACACTGATCGTCAGCGGGTTTGTGATCCTGACAGCTATCATCTGCTGGTTTTCCGGGATCATCCTTTCTACACTGGTCAATCAGCATAAACAGGATTTTGAGTATCAGACACAGATGGTGACTAATCGTTATAAAGATCTTTTTCCGGAGAAGAAATAAGGAATCAGACCGGGCAGGATAATACAGAAAAGCCGTGTTGAAATCTGAGATTTCGCGCGGCTTTTTTTGCATATTTCAGGGACCCTTTTTCGACGTGGAATGCTTGACAATACTGGGGCTTTTCGGTATAATACAGGAATTGTGAATATCCTGAGATTTTTACGCCCTTTTTTAGAAAAAAGAGCTCTTGGGAATGGTAGCAACAGAAATATCCGAAGCTGTATTTTTTTCAGAAAAAACAGCACGGTTTTGAAAGGAAGTAAGGCAAAATGGAAGAAGCAAAGAAGAACTTACTCACATACGCAGGACTTAGAAAACTGGAAGACGAGCTGCACGATCTGAAAGTTGTTAAGAGAAAAGAAGTAGCAGGAAAGATCAAAGAGGCCAGAGAGCAGGGAGACCTTTCTGAGAACGCAGAGTACGATGCAGCAAAGGATGAGCAGAGAGATATCGAGGCACGTATCGAGGAGATCGAGAAGATCCTCAAGAACGCTGAGGTTGTAGTAGAGGATGAAGTCGATCTTGACAGAATCAGCGTAGGCTGCAAGGTTAAGGTTCATGATTATGAATTTGAGGAAGATATGGAGCTGAAGATCGTAGGTTCCACAGAGGCTAACAGCCTTGAGGGAAAGATCTCCAATGAGTCTCCGGTAGGTAAAGCACTGATCGGTGCACACACCAACGATATCGTTGAGGTTGAGATGCCGTCCGGAATCATGAAATATAAGGTTCTTGAGATCCAGAGAAACGTATAAAGCAGACAACGGAGCGGATCGCACAGATCCGCTTGAACGACAGATAGATTAAGGAGGCCAACAAGTGGCAGAGCAGAAGAAGCAGGATGTAAACCAGCTGCTTAAGGTACGTCGTGACAAACTGGCAGACCTTCAGGCAAATGGCAGGGACCCGTTTCAGATCACAAAATTTGATCAGACACATCATTCCCTTGAGGTAAAGAATCTCTATGAAGCACATGAGGCAGAGCTTCTCAAAGATCGCAAGGAGCTTGATGTAACAGGTCTTGATGAAGAGCAGGCAAAAGAGGCTCAGAAGAAGGATTATGAAGAAAGAAGAAGCATCATGGACGCAAGCCCGATCCATGTATCAATCGCAGGACGTATGATGTTCAAGCGTGTAATGGGAAAAGCTTCTTTCTGCAATATCCAGGATTTACAGGGTAACATTCAGGTTTATGTGGCAAGAGATGCCATTGGAACCGATTCCTATGCAGATTTCAAGAAATCTGATATCGGTGATATTTTTGGTCTGGAGGGATTTGCTTTCAGAACAAGAACAGGTGAGATCTCCATTCATGCAGAGAAGATGACTCTTCTTTCCAAGAGCTTACAGATCCTTCCTGAGAAATTCCACGGACTGACAGATACAGATACCCGTTATCGTCAGAGATATGTGGATCTTATCATGAACCAGGACAGCAAGAATGTATTCATCAAACGCTCCCAGATCCTTAAGGAGATCCGTAACTTTCTTGCAGGGCGTGACTTCATGGAAGTTGAGACACCAATGCTGGTTTCCAACGCAGGCGGTGCAGCTGCAAGACCATTTGAGACACATTATAACGCACTGAACGAAGACGTTAAGCTTCGTATTTCCCTGGAGCTTTATCTTAAGAGACTGATCGTAGGCGGACTTGAGAGAGTTTACGAGATCGGCCGTGTATTCCGTAACGAGGGTGTTGATACCCGTCACAATCCGGAGTTCACTCTGATGGAGCTTTATCAGGCATATACTGATTATGAGGGAATGATGGAGCTGACAGAGTCCATGTTCCGTTACCTTGCAGAGAAGGTCTGCGGTTCCACAAAGATTTCCTACAATGGTATCGAGATCGATCTTGGAAAGCCTTTCGCACGTCTGACCATGAACGATGCCATCAAGAAATATGCAGGAATCGACTTTGACGAAGTAGCAGATGATGAGGCAGCCAAGAAGCTTGCTGATGAGCATCATATCGAGTATGAGGATCGCCATAAGAAGGGTGATATCATCAACCTCTTCTTCGAGGAGTACTGTGAGAAAGAGCTGATTCAGCCGACATTTATCATGGATCATCCGATCGAGATCTCTCCGCTGACCAAGAAGAAACCTTCCGATCCGAACAAGGTAGAGCGTTTCGAGCTCTTTATCAATACATGGGAAATGTGTAACGCATATTCCGAGCTCAACGACCCGATCGATCAGAGAGAGCGTTTCAAAGCACAGGATGCTCTTGCAGACGCAGGTGATGAGGAAGCCAACCACACAGATGAAGACTTCCTGAATGCACTGGAGATCGGTATGCCGCCAACAGGTGGTATCGGATACGGAATCGACCGTCTCGTTATGCTCCTGACAGACAGCCAGGCTATTCGTGACGTACTTCTGTTCCCGACAATGAAGTCACTCGGTGATGTAAATAAGAAAAATGATGTAAAAAATCAGGCTGCCGAAGAAATGAAAGCAGAGCCGGAAAAAATTGATTTCTCTAATGTAAAGATTGAGCCTTTATTTGAGGAAGAAGTTGATTTTGATACATTCAGCAAGTCAGATTTCAGAGCTGTAAAGGTTAAAGAGTGTGTTGCAGTACCAAAGTCAAAGAAACTCCTTCAGTTCACTCTTGATGATGGAACAGGCACAGATCGTACGATTTTAAGCGGTATTCACGCTTATTACGAGCCGGAAGAACTGGTTGGTAAAACACTGATCGCCATCACAAACCTTCCACCAAGAAAGATGATGGGAATTGAGTCTTGCGGTATGTTATTATCAGCAGTAAATAATCTGAAAGACTCAGAAGATGAAGAACTGCATCTGATCATGGTTGATAACCACATTCCAGCAGGTGCAAAGCTCTATTAAGATGATGTAAAGATGTACCGTTTCACCAAATAGACGGGACGTACTTCATTTGATAAAAAACT
>OGON01002709.1_pt1 | contig 10422 bp, 8 predicted proteins | sample 1552671 | NCBI WGS metagenome assembly OGON01 (sample SAMEA2580136, study PRJEB22360) | human gut metagenome | biome: human gut; feature: human-associated habitat; material: faeces | place: Denmark | collected 2008/2010 | reverse complement strand
ATCGAATTTTAACTACAATATTCGTATATGCCCCCTCAATTCCCATACATTTAATGTGGTATATGACGGACAGAAAACGTCTACTTCTTTCATGCCGACGGCGACAGGAATACAGTTTTATCTTCCGGTGGAAGTTGGTGGCAAAGAGCTGCACCGCTTTACTTGGTCGGCTGCAAATGAAACACTGGTAGCTGAAAATGCTCCGGATGTTGTGTTGAAAGTGGATTATGATCCGGAATATATCATTTACGCGCAATATTTGGGTAAGTATACGATGAATTACCGACGTGGTGAGAATACTCCTGTATTGTCTCTGGAAATCGAGTTAGTGAAGAAAGAGGATATGAAAAGTTATACAATTAAAGGTATGTTGCCGATTGATCTGACAATGATTTATAATAAGGCAGAACGGCGTATGGAGCTCCTGAATCAGAAGTTGACGGACGGTAGTGAAGCTTATTTGAGCATTTGGATGGTGAATCCCGGAAGCCTGACGTATGGAGGAACTGATTTTGTGAATGGTATGTACGGCAAACTGAAAGAAGGTTCTGACAACGAATATGAGTTTGTAGACGACGGAAGGAAAGCTGATTTTGTAACTCGCGGTATGATTCTGTGGAGCAAGGCGGGTGAATATAAGGCTTATGCCGAATCTCGTTTTGCATTTATCACTCTTGTTAAACATGAATAAAAAAAGGAATGACTATGAGAAAAATATATTCTATATTACTTTGTGTGCTATGCTTGTCGGCTATTGGTTGTAGTGATGATAAGGATACGGCGGATGTAGCATTAAAGGCGATAAGGTCGGATGTTAAGTTTTCTGCGAATGGTGGCACAGGAACTATTGAACTGTCAGGCGGTAAACAGGTAAGTGCCACCTCGGATGTCGCTTGGTGTAAGGTAGCCAGTGTGTCCGATCAGGAAGTCAGTTTGGTTGTTGAGGCTAATCTTTCTATATCCAGTCGTACCACAATGGTGGTCATACAATCCGGGGAAGATATATTGCAAGTTCCCGTGACCCAGTTGGGCGATACTTTTATTTGTGATGTAGAAGGTACAAAGGATTTTCTTATGCAAGGGGGTGAAGCTGTTTTCACTTTGCATACCCGGCGCGAATATAGTATTCAATCTACTGCCGAATGGCTGACTTATGAATTGAAAGGCGATCAGCTTCATGTGGTGGTTTCTCCTATGTTGGACGGTACGGATTATCGGGAAGGGACGTTGACCGTTCAGAGTGGGAAAAATGAATGGTCGGCGACTTGTGTTCAGCGAGGATTGTCCGGTACATATACTATGATGCATACCCGTAATGACGGAAAACGTTATACGGGTAGTTGTACCTTTACGGCAACAGATGAGAAGGGAGTGTATGATTTGATAGCAAAAGATGTTCCGCTCAATAATGGTGTACCTTTTAAAGCTGTATTGACTGACGGACGGCTGGTTATCAACTTTGATAATCAGTATTTGGGATTTATCTCTCCTAATTACATTTATCTCTGTGCGTATGATAAAGCGGCTAATGTATTAACTTGGGGAGGAAATATCACGTATGTTGCTGATTTGCAGTTTACAAAAGCAGGATTACCATTCTTTGAGTTTAAAGATGATGGAACATGGAAAGATCATAAAGTAGACGGATTTATGTATGGCATTTTTGATAAGAAATGGGAAAATGGAGGCCAGTTTGCCGGAAAAAGTTACGGGTATGCGGTTGATATTGTAATGGAACACCAATGAAACAAGTTATATGCTGGAATGTAGAATGACTTAATACTAAAGATACAGCGACATGAAAGATACTAGAATAAATAACATGTTTTGAATATATGTAAGCAAGCGAGTTTAGAGTAAGTCGGATCATAAATTCTTTGAAAGATGATTTAGCTTACATTAATTATGTAGAATAGCTGTCTTGTGATAAAGCAGCTATTCTTTTTTGTATATAGGCGTACGTAGTGAATATTCAATTGATGCTTCTTTTTCTTATAGATTATCTATATGTTTCTAAACTTATTTGATAATTGTTTCCACACGTCCGTTCTTGAAGAAAACATAAAAGGAGCTGGAGTACATCCACTGCACTTCTCCGTTTGATTCCAGAACCGTTTGCGGTTTGCCGAAAGCCAGGCGGCATTCATCCTCGGTCATACCTTTCACCGGTTTACCGATACTGATCTCGTTCCAATGGGTGATCGGTGAAAGTTGATGTGTGGCGATGAAGTCGAACATCCGGTTGAGCATTTGCGATTCCACCTGTACGAAATCATCCATTATCTCCTTGTGCGACGCTTTCTTCTCCGGTTGCAGTTTCTCCATGGCGGTGACTTTCTTCATTACAAGTACCGACGATTCTATCAGGACATCAGAGAGATAGTAGACCAGCTTGCCTTCCGCTACCCGGAAAATGGCTTTGCAATAATAGGTGTTGTTCTGCTTTGAATCTGCTTGCGAGGCGAGTACCAGGTCGCAACTGAAACTTTTGGCCGGTACGTTGGCTTCCGTTATTCCTTCACGTAGCTTCGGACAGACGTTCTCCACCGTCCACAATAGCGCGTTGGCGTAGATATGCTCATCGCTTGCCGGGCTGAAAGAAGTAAACCCGCTGACTACGTATTTGCTGCCGTCGGCACTGACAGGATAAGTTTTCTTCTGTTCCGTAAACGTCTGCGCTATGGCGGGCAGTATTATCCCTATCAGTAGATAGATAATTGCAAGGAATCGTTGTTTGGTCATCATACTCCGTTGTTTTTAAGAAAAACAGCATTCACCCCTTCTCCCTGTTGAGAGAGAAAGACGTGAACGCTGGATATATGTGTAATTGAGGTTTGATTGTACTTCACTTAGAAAGCTACACCCAGACGAATCAGGACATTGCTGGTGTTACACTCCCATGTTTTGATAAAGCCGCGCTGATAAGTGAAATCCAGGTTGAAACGGTCGTACCATATACCGACACCGATATTCATGCCTGCATCCACCCGCTTCCAGTCTTCCCAGTCGCCCATGTTGACGCTTGTTTCTTCACTGTCTCCCTGATAGGATTCTTTTTCTTTAATCTTACCTACATAGTCGCAACTTACGTAAGCGCCGAGATGTGCGTCGACTGCCAGAGCATCCGTAATGTTGTATTTATATCCGAAAGTAAACGGAGAAACCTGTACGTTGTGGGCCATTAAGCTTAGGCTGTATTCGTAGTCGCTTTCGTTTTCTTCGACCTTCCAGCCGCGGGAACCGAGTCCGAACTCCATTCCCCAGTACGTACCTACACTCCCTAATGGCTTCTGGAAACCGTAAACAAAGTTGTAACCGAGTTTGCTGCCGGTGTCTTCCGCTCCGTCTCCGGTCATTTTCATGACATTCAATCCGCCACGCAGGAACCATTGTGTTTCAGAAGGCTGTTTCTGAGCGGATTTGATGCTGACACTTCTGGATGATACAATCTGTGCTTGCACGCCTGCACACAGTAAGAATGCGGCTGCCAATGATAATAGTTTTTTCATGTTGAAATTCTATTTGATTATTAATACTTGTTGTCTGTTTATTTGATAACGGTTGTTATTTGATGACGGCGGCTATCTTGTCTTTGTCGGCTGTTGTGAGAGTTTTTTCCATACGGATCCATTCGTAGTCCGAGGCTTCTGCCGTCTTCCAGTTGATAAAGGTGGCCGGATAGCCGATGACGGTCACTTTATACCCGTTCCCGTCGTCATTGGTTTTGACGTTGAATGTGGCTGCCACTATCACGTCTGCATTATGTTTTTGCGAAGACATATAGATTGCATAGCTGCGGATGTTGACCAGGTCGCCATTCATCTCCTGTTCGGCTTGTTCTCTGGTGAGCGTCCATTCGTCTTTGATGCGTCCTTTCGATTTGTCTATCTGCAACTCCACGGTTAGCGGCTTTACATAAGCGTTTGAGGTGACATCCAGTAGACGTGCCTGTGTTTCCTGCATTCTTACATTTGTTTTCTGTGCGTACGCTCCGATTGCACCGATAAAGGTGAGGAAAATAACTAAAATCAGTTTTTTCGTTTTCATATCCCTTTGTGATTATATGTTAATATGCTTGCAAAGGTATGCGAAAGGACTATACCAGCAGGCGAAAACATAGTTCCAAGGAGGATACGGAATTGTATCCTATTTGGATACACCGGAGGAGCTGCCCGTACTGATGCTGTCGGATAAATCGTGGAAGAAGTCATGGTTGAGGATGCAGGAGATGCGCCAGAGCAGGTGGATGTCGATATTCTCTTTCCGGAAGATCTTGTAGACGTTGGGACGTGTGCAGCATAGCTGACTGGCGAACCAGGTAACAGTACGTCCTTGTTCGTGAAGCGTGCGTTCGATAAGTTGTCCCGCATGAATCATGTCATTCTGCAAGTGTGCGTCCCCCGGATTCCCGTTGGAGGAACGGATTATTGTAATACCGGCGAGAATATATAAAAGAGGCGTGGGAATCTCACCTTCGTCCGTTCCGTGTTTCAAGGCCTTCGCAATGCCATATCATCAAGAACGAACAACGCAGAAAGCCCACGCCGATATGTACAACACCCGTAACCTCCCTTTGTTTTCTCAAAAAGAGGCACGGATGTATATAAATACACATCAGGAGGACGTCTTTGTTGCTATTCATCTTTCTGGTGATATGAAAAAACTGCGAAGTTTTGAAACACGAAAGACAAACGCTTGTAAACGTCTTCTCTATATAAACAACTCTCCCCACTAACCACCCGAAGGCTTTCTGCGGAAGAGTCCGCTGCAAATTTATGAAAAATAATGAGGCGGGAGAACAATATGGTTACTAAATTTTGCTTATTCAGACCGTGCGGCGTGTTTTCAGAACTTCGGTCACTTACTTTTTCGCGGACCGGATGTTTCGCATGAGTCCCTGATACTTGGCCCTTTTCACTGCGCTGCCCTTGAACAGTGTCCTGTATTGTTCTTCCGAGAGGCGGTGCCAGTCTTCCTTCCGCATGGTCAGCAGGGAGGCGGAAGGGGAGAATTCTATTGTCCGTGAAGGAGTCGCGAATCGGTTCCATGGACAGGCACGTTGACATTCGTCGCAGCCGTAGATCATTTTGCCCATTTTTTGCCCCGTATCGGGCGGAAGTTCTCCACGGTATTCAATGGTCAGGTAAGAGAGACATTTGGCGGAATTGAGCCTGAAAGGCGCTTCTAACGCTTTTGTAGGACAAGCGTTGAGGCAACGGGTACATGAACCGCAACGGTTTTCCTGCGGACTGTCATAGCGGTCGGCAGGCAAGTCAATAATTAATTCTCCCAAAAAGAAGCAAGAACCCGCTTGCGGAATGATAAGCTGGGTGTTTTTCCCTATCCAGCCGAGTCCGGCACGCCATGCCCAATAGCGTTCGAGTACGGGGGCGGTGTCGCAGAAGGCGCGTCCGCCGGCAGAATAGTTGTTTTGGATAAACTCAAGCAACGTCTTGAGCTTTGCCTTCATGACATCGTGATAATCTTTGCCATAGGCATACCACGCTATCTGGTATTCATTCTCCGGCAGCTTCGTTTCGGGATAATAGTTCAGGGCAACACTCATAACGGTGCGTGCCCCTTCTACTAAGAGCCGCGGGTCGAGGCGCTTGTCCTCATAATTCTGCATATAAGCCATTTCCCCCTGGCAACCGTCTGCAAGCCATTGGCGGAAAGTATCAGCAACCTTTTCACTGACAGCTTCGGCAGGCGCTGCTCCACAGGCTGAAAAGCCGAGGCGCAGGGCTTCGGCTTTGATTATTTCAGTGGGGAGGAGTGCTTCCATTTTTATAGCTGATATAACGTATGTTTTAGCTGATATGACGTATTCTGTATAGCTCGCGTAACGTTATAACACTTTAAACTCATATCCTTCCGCTTTCAGAAACTCGATAGAGCGGGGGAGGGCATATTGCAGATTCCCGTTGTTCCACGATTTCAGAGAGTCGTGGAAGGTGATGATGGAACCGTTGCGTACGTAGCGTTTTACGTTGTTCAGTACCTGTTCCGGGCGCATTCGCTTACTGTAATCGCGGGTTACGAGATCCCACATGATGATACGGTAATGGTGGCGAAGGGTGTAATATTGCCGGAATCCCATGTGCCCATGTGGCGGGCGGAACAAGTCCGAGTGGATAATTTCGTCTACCCGTCTGGTGTTGGCCAGATAATCCGGATTGGAATATTCAAAGCCGCGGATGTGGTTGAAAGTATGGTTGCCGATGCGGTGTCCGTGTTCTACCACCATCCGGTATTCGTCCGGGTGTTTGCGGATATTGTCGCCTACCATGAAGAAGGTAGCTTTAATATCGTGTTTCTTCAGTAGCTCCAGTACCCAAGGGGTAACTTCCGGGATAGGGCCGTCGTCAAAAGTCAGGTAGACTGCCCGTTCGTTTGGGTCCATCCGGAAGATGGCTTGTGGATACAGCGCTCGGAAGAACCAAGGTGGTTGTTCTATAAACATAAGAGTCTTTATTAATAAGTAACAGGTAATAAGTAATAAGTAATAACCGTGCGGCTTATGGCGCAGCTTATTACTTATTACTTAATACTTATTACTTAGTTTTTATTTCCCTTTCATTCTCGCAACGTACTCATTGTATAGCTGGTCGAGTTGTTCCGAGTAATGTTTAGCCAATTCTTCTGATTTGTATTTCTCCATCAGGCGTACTTCTGCGTCAAGCAGTCCTGCGTTGTACATGAAGTTTTCGCTGGCGATGGAAAGTTGGTAATCAGTCAGGCTGAGATACCAGATCATGTATTCGAGCGACTTGTTGGCAAGTTCGTCGATGATCTTGTTCGCTTTTTCGTTTTGTCCCAGCTGGTAGTAGGCTTCCGCCATTTGGAAGGCGCCGTTTGCCCAGTCATACGGTACGTTGTATGACGGGATCATCTTCTCGGCGTAGTCGAGTGCGGCGAGTGCCTTGTCTTTTTTGCCTTCTTTGATGAGCTGTCCTACGAGCTGTGTGAAGATGCGCCGGTGTGTGTAGCACATACGCATTACGTTTTCGTCGATGTAGATGCCCGGTTTCTCGATGCCGCCGAACTTGAACTTGTTCATCAGGTTGTCGTACATCTTTTCGCTGTCGATCTTGCTGTTCAGCTTGTCCGTATCGAACGGAGTGAAGCGGTATGCCAGACCTTCCTGCGTGAAGTGGTTGTCCATGCCGAGGTGGTTTTCACTGCCTACGGTGATAGCCATGTAGATGGGACGTTCCCAGTTGGCGTTGGCAAGCATTTCGAGCATCATCAGTTCGCTCTTGTAGAGGGCGCGTTTCGGGTTGCCGTTGGCGTCTCTCAGCAAGATGGTCATGTATTCGGGGATGGAGTCGCCCAGCGCTTCCGGTATTTTCATGCCGGAACGGCGGACAGCTTCCTTGTCGATCTTCATTACGATGCTGTCGGTAGGGATGACGCGCAGCCCTTCCTTATCCGAACGAACCCAGTATTTGAGGATATTCTTCAGTTCATACGGGTTTTCTCCGAACTGTTCTTTCAGTTCGTTCATCGCTTCCGGATTTCCGTTTTCGAGCGCGCTGTCTGCCTGTGCATACATCTGGTCGATATTCTTCTTTACTTCCGGACGGATGGGGATGTATTCGTTCTGGCCTTCGACGTATTCCACACGGTCCCAAGTGATCGGGAGTGACGGAGAGTCGTAGGCGGGACGTTTCATCTGGTCGATGTACCAGTCGGTTTGCAGGTAACTGAGGTTACAGGTACGTGCATCTGTACGGAAACCTTCTGTCTCCTGATTGTACCACAACGGGAAAGTATCGTTGTCACCATTGGTGAAGATGATCGGATTTCCTTCTTCCTGCAAGGTCATCAGATAGTTCTGACCGAAGTCACGGGCAACAAAGCGTCCGCTACGGTCGTGGTCGTCCCATGTCTGTCCGGCCATTTGGATGGGGACAAGCAGACAGAGTACTGATGCGAGAGCGGCAGCCGGAACTTCTTTCATCTTGCAGTAATCGCGTAACATACGGATGATACCTGCGACTCCCATACCTACCCAGATGGCGAAGGCGTAGAACGAACCGGCATACGCATAGTCACGTTCACGCGGCTGCGCAGGTGTCTGGTTGAGGTAGAGCACGATGGCGATACCTGTCATAAAGAACAGGAAGAACACCACCCAGAATTGCTGGATACCCCGCTGGCTGTGGTATGCTTGCCAGAAGAGTCCGATCAGGCCGAGCAGCAGCGGCAGGCAGTAGAATACGTTGTGTCCTTTGTTGTTTTTGAGGTCCTGCGGAAGCAATTCCTGGTTGCCCACCAGCAGATTGTCGATAAACGGGATTCCGGTGATCCAGTTACCGTGTTCTATTTCTCCGCTGCTCTGAATGTCGTTCTGCCGTCCGGCAAAGTTCCACATAAAGTAGCGCCAGTACATGAAGTTGAGCTGGTAGGAGAAGAAGAACTTGATGTTTTCCCATTGGTTCGGTACGTTCACCATCACCATTTCGCCGCATTGGTCGTATGGGACGTCATGTCCCTTGATGTCTACCCACTGCTTGTAGAGTGAGGAGTGCGCGGAGCTGTACATACGGGGGAAAAGCATATTTTGCGCGTATTCGTATTCGATACGTCCCGGCAGTTCGATGTATGAGTCTTTTTCGTCCGGTGAGGTTTTTTCTTTGCGGACGTATTTACTTCCCGTCTGTGACTGGCGGGGGACGCAGTATCCGTCTTTCACGTCGAGTGCCACTTTCGAGGAGAAAGCAGGACCGTAGAAGAGAGGACGGGTTCCGTATTGTTCACGGCCGAGGTATTCGCCCAGCGTGAAGATATCTTCCGGAGAGTTCTGGTCCATCGGTGTGTTGGCGGTAGAACGGATCACGATCAGTGCATAAGAGGAATAACCGATCACGATCATCATGGTGCACAGCAATGCCGTATTCATGGTACGGGCGGAGATGCGCCATTTCTCTTTGATCTTTTCCTGTACTTGCGGAGCAAGGTAGATGCCAAGAATTGCGATCACTACGACACCGATAAGGATGCTGCTTACGCCGTGTCCGTAGAATGGAATACCCAGCAGGGCGATGGTCAGAATGAATGAGATGGCCATGCGGAGTCTGCTCTTTTCGGTGTAGCTTTCGTACACACCCCAGATAAGGGCGGCGGCGAGCAGAATGATATAGACAACGACGCCGGAGTTGAACGACATGCCGAGTCCGTTGACAAACAGCAGTTCGAACCAGCCGCCGACTTTAACGATACCGGGCACGATGCCATAAAGCACGGCTGCTACGAGTACGCCCGATCCGAGCAGGGCGAGCAATGAGCCTTTGGCAGTGGCGTTCGGAGTTTTCTTGTAGTAGTACACCAATACGATTGCCGGCAGACAGAGGAGGTTCAGCAAGTGAACACCGATACTCAGTCCGGTCAGATAAGCGATCAGGATTAGCCAGCGGTCGCTGTGAGGCTGGTTGGCCACATCTTCCCATTTCAGAATCAGCCAGAATACAACGGCTGTAAAGAGGGAGGAGAAAGCATATACTTCGCCTTCTACGGCAGAGAACCAGAAGGTGTCGCTGAAGGTGTAGACCAGTGCGCCGACCAGTCCGCTACCCATGACAGTGATAAGTTGTCCTTTCGTGATGTTGTTCTCGTCGGTGATTACCAGTTTGCGTACCAGATGGGTGATGCTCCAGAAAAGGAACAGGATACAGGCACCGCTCATCAGGGCACTCATATAATTCACCATTTTTGCCACGGTGGTCACATCGGAGGCAAACTGGGTGAACAGGTTCGCCATTAGCATGAAGAAAGGTGCGCCGGGCGGGTGACCGACTTCCAGTTTGTAGCCGGTAGTTATAAACTCGGGGCAATCCCAGAAACTTGCAGTCGGTTCTATTGTCAGGCAATAAACCGTTGCCGCAATGATGAATGTAAGCCAACCCATAAGGTTGTTTACGGTTCTGTACTGTTTCATTAGCACTATCGTAGTTTATTCGTTAAAAACAAGTTATGCGGTCGCAAAGATAGTGATTTGTAAGGATAATGAGGCAGAAAGTAAGAAATATTAAGTAACAAAGGGGTGATTTACTATCTCTTTCACTCTTCCGGAAGGCGGGAACTTGTGTGTTGGCGAGTAAGGAAATTATTTTTTCTTCTGTCAGACTGACCTAAAGTCTTGATTTATTTTTCTACTTTTGCTTACTGACAACAAATGCTTGTGAAGTAATGGACAAAGACATAACACTGGAACAAGAATTCGATCTGGTCTTCAAGGCACATTATTCGCTGGTGAAGAATTTCGCATTGATGCTCCTTAAATCGGGGCAGGACGCGGATGATATAGCACAGGACGTTTTCACGCGACTATGGGCCAAACCGCAGATTTGGCAGGATAACCCCGGGATAGATAAATATATCTATGCTATGACCAAACATGCCATTTTTGATTTTCTTAAG
>OGON01002706.1_pt1 | contig 10428 bp, 10 predicted proteins | sample 1552671 | NCBI WGS metagenome assembly OGON01 (sample SAMEA2580136, study PRJEB22360) | human gut metagenome | biome: human gut; feature: human-associated habitat; material: faeces | place: Denmark | collected 2008/2010 | reverse complement strand
GGGATTGATGAGGAACACCTTCTGGCAGTGCTTGCACAGCCGCAGGGGTTTTGCATCGCCCACCAGCATGAAGCTGAACATCATCTGGATGCCCAGCAGCAGAGAGTGGAAATCCCAATAGATGGTCGGCTTGTCCAGCAGCTCAATATGATAGCTGGGCGCAATGCCGCCAAAGGCGGCCATGCCCATGCGGTACAGATTTCTTGTATCCTCGTCGATCAGATTATAATCGTTGTAGTACAGAATAGATGTGGTCAGGGTAAAGGCCCAGTCCTTGAACTGCTGTGCCACCCATTCATACGGTTCAGCGTACTCCCGCTGGAAGCTCATGGTTTTCGCCATGGGTTCATCTGCAAAGGTCATGGTCAGCGCCACCATCGTGCGGTCACCGGACACGCTCCAGCTGGACTCAATGCCCTTCTTGACCAAATCCAGCTGGTCAAAGGGATAGAACAGCGCCAGATAGTCCTCGGTTTCCATGGATTCTGCCCTGATGAAATGGTTTTTCGGCAGATACACTTTCTCATAGTCCATGAAGGACGGCGTGGTGGGCAGCGCTGTCATCAGGCCCAGCAGGCCGTAATGCGTCACAAACTCCAGAATGGCCTTTTCCACCTCGTCCTCCGGACTGCGGTTCATCATCAACATTCCCACATTCAGCGCATCCAGCACGATTCCCGGCGCTTCCTTCAAGGGATTATAGATGTCAGGTTTAGCGTTCTTTCCCGGCGTGATGTACCGCTTCCCATCTGCGGCGGCTTTCAGTTCATAGCGGTCATACCGCACCCAATGGGAACGGGACTGCTCAAAGAGATTCTTCATGGCGTCGATCCTCTCAACTCGTAATCCAACTATATATTAACCATATTACTATTGTATCAACCGTCCTTGACATCGTCAAGGGCGGTTTTCTTTTTTCTCGGTTTGGTTTTGTTTTCCCGGCGGATCACGGCATCTTTGCCCATGGTTTGCAGCAGTGCTTCATATTCCTCTACGAACTCTCGCTCCCGCAGCGTAAGTCCATGATCGTTTTCCAGCTTTTCGCTCAGATGCTCATACATCCGCCTTTGCAGCTTTTTCTGAATGGTCATCCGTAGCTTTCGGATGTTCCGGTCGGACTGCCCACGGATGGCGGCAAGCCGTGCGGCGCTGTATTGCTTGACGAACAGGTAATACAGCACTTCCTTCTGTTCATCGCTGAGGGTGAAGAAGAGCTTGGAGAGAAACCGGTTTGCTGTCAGCTCGTGCAGCTCATAGGGACAGGAGAAGATGATGTCGAGAAAGTTTCCCTGACAGAGCTGACGAAACCTTGGCAGATTCATCCAGAGGGGAGCAATCTTCGGATCAGGTACAGCCTGAAACTCCAACGGCACGTCTCCACGCAGATTTTCGTGGTCACGCTCCCGGCGCTCCCGGTTCCTGTCCAGCTTGTTCCATTCGTCTACCACAGTCAGAAAATCCGATTCTGTCCGGGCTGCTTCCTCTAAACGCTTCAACGCCTCTGCACGAATCTCCCGCTTGAGTCGTTTTTCACTGGTGGGCGCGGCTTCTTCCTCCTCGTCCTCCAGCTCGGCATGATAGTCTCTGGGATGCTCGTCCTGCTCCAGCTCTCTCTCCAGCTCCAGCGTGCGTTCCTCTGCAAGCGCTTCTTCCAGCGTCTCATCCACCGGCGCAGTGTCAGACGAATCCTCCCAATCGGCAAAGCTATCCTCATCCATTTCAAGGTCGGCTTCCTCTATTTGCTCATCGGTATCTTCTTCCTCATCGGAAGAATCATCATCCCACAGCAGTTCATCCTCCCATGGTTCCACGACAGCTTCACCTCCTCGAAAAAATATTTTTCTTTTTCTCAAAAAACAGTTCCGATTTACACCCCGTTTTTCTCCTATTAGTGAAAGGGTAATCTAAGCGCAAGTTACTAGGGTTACTGCCATAAAGCATAAAGGACAGAAAGGAGAAATGAGTATGGAAAATCAGCGCAAAGACATGATTGGCTTACAGCCAACGGAACCAAACACATTATATCAAAAACCAACCAATCACGCAAGGAGGATGCCTATGGAGCAGAACAAACGAGAACAGTTTATCATCCACCGGATCGGCGGCACCACCTACAAGGTCAAAGTCGTGTTCAATGAAAACGGCGGCGAGACCATGGAGGATAAAATTTTGCGGATTGTACGCAATGATATGGTTACAAACGACGGAACCTATGGTATAATGGAGACACCACAAATGAGCCGACAGTCTGAAAGGAGCGCATCATGAGCGTGAAACAGACTGAAAGCAAAATTACCGCTCTCTATGAGCGGCTGTCCCGCGACGATGACAATGCCGGGGATAGTAACTCCATCGTGAATCAGAAAAAATACCTCGAAAGCTATGCCCAGCAGAGGGGCTACACCAACTGCCGTCACTATACCGACGACGGCTGGAGCGGCGGCAATTTCGAGCGTCCGGCATGGAAGCAGCTCATCGCAGATATTGAGGCGGGCAAGGTTGCCCATGTGATCGTCAAGGATATGAGCCGGGCGGGGCGTGACTATCTGCAAACCGGGTTTTACACGGAGGTATTCTTCCGGCAGCACGGCGTTCACTTTGTCGCCATCGCCAACAGCGTGGACAGTGATGACCAGAACAGCAACGAGTTTGCGCCCTTCCTCAACATCATGAACGAATGGTATCTTCGTGACCTGAGCCGCAAGCAGAAAACCGCCATTCGGGTCAAGGGGGAATCCGGCAAGCCAACCACCAACTGTGCCATCTACGGCTATAAGAAAGACCCGGAGAACAAATACCACTGGCTGATCGACGAGGAAGCGGCTGCCGTGGTGCGGCGTATCTTCCAGCTGACCAATGAGGGCAAAGGCCCCTACGACATCGCCCGCATCCTGTTTGATGACAAGATCGACACGCCTGCGGTCTACTTTGGCAAACAGAACAAGGGTGTCTGGAAAAGCAAGGAGGAGTTCCCCAACCCGTATAACTGGAGCGGCTACATCGTTGGGCAGATTCTCTCCAAGCCGGAGTATATGGGGCATACTGTGAATTTCCGTTCCCACAAGCAGTCCTATAAGGACAAGAATGCGGTGATGAATCCCCCGGAGGATTGGCTGATTTTCGAGAACACCCATGAAGCCATCGTGGATGCAGAAACATGGGAGCTGGCACAGAAGCTGCGGAAAACGCCACGGCGGCATGACACGCTGGGTGAGGCGAATCCCCTGACAGGGCTTGTGTTCTGTGCTGACTGTGGAGCAAAGATGTATAACCACCGCTCCAAAGGCGGCACGGAGAATAATCCCTATCCCTCTGATTTCTTCGATTGTTCCTCCTATACCCTCGCCCGCCAGAAAAGAACTGCCGCCTGCTGCGGCCATTATATCACGACCAAGGCCCTGCGTACCCTGATTCTGGACACCATCCGCACGGTCAGCACCTTCGCAATTTCCAATCAGGCAGCGTTCATGGAAAAGGTACGCTCCGCCTCCCAGCTTCGACAGGCAGAGGCGGCCAAGGATGCCAAGCGAAAGCTGAGCAAAGACAAAAAGCGTATTACCGAGTTGGACACCATCATCAAAAAGCTCTATGAATCCTTTGCTGTCGGGCGCATTACCGATGAGCGCTTTGACAGTCTGCTGGCAGATTACGAAGCCGAGCAAAAAACGCTGCAAGCCTCTGTCACAGAAGCGGAAGAAAAGCTGTCCGCTTTCGCAGAGGATACCACCCGTGTGGAGCTGTTTCTGGAGCTGGCAAGGAAGTACACCGACTTCTCTGAGTTGACCACGCCCATGATCAACGAGTTTATTGAGAAAATCATCGTCCACGCCCCGGAAAAAATTGACGGTGACCGGGTGCAGGAGGTGCAGATCCACCTTCGCTTTATCGGGCAGTTCGAGCTTCCTGCGCCGGAGCTGACTGAGGAAGAAATTAAGCGGCAGGAGTTTTTGAAGAAAGAACGCATCCGCAGCCGGGAGCGCTATCAGAAGTTGAAATCCGGTGAACGCACGGTTGGCGTTCCGGTTACGCTGACCTGCAAGTGCTGCGGGCAGGAATTTGCCTCCAAGCGGACAAACACCCTGTTTTGCGGCCCCAACTGCCGCGCAAAATTCTACCGGCAGGAGGCGGCGGAGAGCCGCAGCCGGGCGTGTGCCTGCGAAAACTGCGGTAAGGTGTTTACCACAACAAGGTCAGACGTGAAATATTGCAGTGACGATTGTCGGTATGCAGCACAGATCAAGCGGCAGGGCACACGGAAGAAAGCTCTACGAGAAGCTAAGAACGAAAAAGAAACGAAATCAGCATAAGATAAGACGCAACCGGCGGCTTGCCCCTCAATGGGCAGGCCGCCGTTTTTGCGCAGAAATGGAGGTATCATGCGCATTTTTGAAATCGTAAAAGAGAATGTCAATCTGCGGGAGGCGGCAGAGTTGTACGGGATCGATGTGAACAGGTACAGCAAAGCTCTCTGCCCCTTTCACAACGACCGGCACCCCAGCCTGTATGTGGCGGACGATCACTTTTATTGCTTTGCCTGCAGGGAGCACGGGGATGTGATCGACTTTGTAGGCAGGCTGTTTCAGCTTTCACCGTATAACGCGGCACGGAAGCTGATGGCAGATTTTCATCTCAGCCCGGACAAGCCGCCCAGCGCAGCAGCACTCCACGTAAAGCATATCCGAACAGAAGCACAGCAGCTCATGGAAAACGAGCGGCTGTGCTTTTCTGTTCTGTCGGATTACGCCCGTGTGCTGCGGGATTGGAAGGTGCGGTATGCGCCGCAGTCGCCTGACGCGCCTGTTCACGCCCGGTTCGTGGAAGCCTGTCACAAGCTCGACGAAACGGAATACTATCTGGATATTCTGTGCGTCGGGGATTCCCACGAACGCGCCGAAGTCGTGCAGCAGCAGATGGCAGACGGCAAACTGGACAGGCTACGACGGAGATTAGAGAAAATTCACAAGGAGGAATTGGAAGATGGATATGACACCGCAGGCGTGGCCTGACTGGTACGACGGCAGACACATCAATGAGGTGCTGTTCTGCCAACAGTTTCTGGAGAAGCACCCCATGAAATGTGTGCGCGGGCGGCTGTTCACGGTAGACGGGCTGATTGAGGACGAGGGACAGATCGGCAATCTCATTCTGGAGGAAATCTCCGGAGTTCTGACCTCCGGGCTGTCCAAAGTTGTGACAAATCTGCTTGCCAGCATCAAGCTGCAAGCGTATTCGCCGCCGCTGCCCATTGAAACCGACCGCATCCATGTTGCCAACGGAACGTATTTCATGGACGGCAGCTTTACCGCCGACAAGAGCTACTGCAACAACCGGCTGACCGTCGCTTATAATCCAAACGCACCCGCCCCGAAAAAGTGGCTGCAATTCCTTTCCGAACTGTTGCAACCGGAGGACATTCCCACCTTGCAGGAGTTCCTTGGTTACTGCCTGCTGCCGACTACCAAGGGGCAAAAAATGCTCATGCTCATCGGCAAGGGCGGCGAGGGCAAAAGCCGCATCGGACTGGTCATGCGCTCGCTGTTGGGTGACAGCATGAATACCACCAGCATCCAGAAGGTGGAGAGCAACCGGTTCAGCCGTGCGGACTTGGAGAACAAACTCCTGATGGTGGACGATGATATGGATTTGAGCGCCCTGCCCAAGACCAACTATATCAAATCCATCGTCACGTCCGAGTGCAAAATGGACATGGAGCGCAAGGGCGTCCAGAGTTACCAAAGCCAGCTCTATGTCCGGTTCCTCTGTTTCGGAAACGGTGCGCTCACCGCCTTGCACGACAAGTCCGACGGTTTCTTTCGCCGCCAGATCGTGCTGACCACCAAAGACCGGCCCGCAGGCAGAGCAGACGATCCGTTTCTGGTGGACAAGCTGCTGCGGGAAAAGGAGGGCATCTTCCTCTGGTGTCTGGAGGGGCTGCACCGGCTGATCGGGAACAACTATCAGTTCACAGTCAGCTCCAAGGCCAAAGAAAATATGGAGACGGTCAAGCGCAGCAGCAACAATGTGATTGAGTTTCTGCAATCCGAGGGCTATATCCGCTTTCGGGCAGACAGCGAAGCCAGCTCCAAGGCGATCTATGAAGCCTATACAAGATGGTGCGATGATAACGCACAGAAGCCCATGTCTGCCAACCGGGTCAGCTCTGAGCTTGCACAAAATGAGCGGCTTTACAACGTGGAGGCCACCAACAATGTCCACGTCGGCGGCAAGCGGGTGCGTGGCTTTATGGGCATTGAGGTAGTCAATCCGCTGCCGTATTGAAAATGAGAACCGGACTTCAAAATTGCTGTACACGCCGTACACTCTGTACGGCTGTTTTTGATTCCATTCTTAAAAACTGCTTTTGCTTGTGCGCACCGCGGAGTGTTTCACGGCAGAGTATAAAATCCGCCGCTGAACCGACGGCTGGTACGCGAAACCGGCGTACAGAAGTGTACAGAAGGCGGGCTTGCCGTACCAAGCCGTACACCGACGGCTCGATTTTGCTGTTCCAAAATCAATGCTTGTGAAATCCGTGAAGATTTTCGCCGCAAGCCGAACGCACTGCACCATCCGGTGATTTACCGGAGCGTGAAGCCGATGCACCGGAATGTGGTATATCCCACCGTTCCGCATGACCTCACGCAGAACAGTGAAGCCGGTAGGGTGCTGTTACGAACAGAGCATCACGGGCGGAAATCTGAGCGGATTTGCGGCACGGTAGATTTTTCACTTGCAAATGCACCGGGATCACCGATAAGAAAACCAATTACACGAAAAATGGAGGTAAAAAGTTGATGAAATCCAATCTGAGAAATGAGATCAAGTCGTACATCGTCCGTCAGGGCATGACCATGCAGGAGGTTGTCGATCTGCTGCGGGACGAACACGGCTGGTCTGACAGTGTTTCCAACCTGTCCAATAAGCTCCAGCGGGAATCCCTGCGCTATGTCGAGGCTGTCCAGCTTGCCGACGCGCTGGGCTATGAGATCGTCTGGCAGAGGCGGAAGTGAGGAGGATGTTCACATGACAGATGCAGAAAAGAAGCTGTTGCAGGCGCAGCACCGATTGGAGGAAGCACAGGCCAGAGACAGAGTCAAGGAGCGCAAAGCCAGAACGCGCAGACTTATTCAGGAGGGCGCGGTTTTGGAGAAAGTACTGCCGGAGGTGCGGACGATGGAGCTGTCTGCGCTGGAGGATTACCTGATGCAGAAGCTGCCGCAGCACGATTGAGTCCGCTGGGAGGTCTCCGGGAAACCGGGGGCCTTCCTCTTTTTTCTCCCGAAGGGCGCACTTACTCACCACCTGTAAAACAGGCAGTGGTATGCCTGCGGCATCGTGCGCTCTCCGAGGGGGATTTCGCTTTCTGCGGAAAGCGACAGACAATGCCACAGCATTTGCGGATGCTGCTGTCATCGTCTGCGCGATTGGGCAAATACCGTCGCTTCAACCGACGCTATTTTCCAACCGCCTGCGCAAACCTGCCACCGGCAGCTTTGCCGCAGAGATGGACGGGCCTCCTGCCCGTCCATTTTCTCTTTTGCAAAAGAGAAACAGAAAAAAGGAATCGAGGTAAACGAGACATGGCAATTTATCATCTGGAAGCAAAGGTGGTCAGCCGGGGCGCAGGACGCTCCGCAGTGGCCGCCTCCGCTTATCTGAGCTGTTCCCGCCTCTACAACGATTACGACGGGATACAGCATGACTACACAAAAAAGCAAGGACTCGTCTGGCAGAAGGTTTTCTTGCCGGAATATGCACAGCAGGAATGGCAGAATCGTGAAAAACTCTGGAACGCCGTAGAGGAAGTGGAGACTGCGAAGGACAGCCGGTTGGCGCGGGAGTTCGTGGTTGCGCTTCCAATAGAATTGAGCCGTGAGGAGCAGGTCGAGTTGCTGCAAGAATTTATCCGGGAGCAGTTCGTATCAGACGGGATGTGTGCTGATGCTGCCATCCATGACACCGATGGTCACAATCCTCATGCCCACATTCTGCTGACGGTGCGCCCGCTGGATGAACGAGGCAAGTGGCAGTACAAGACCGAGAAAGAATACCTCTGCATGAAAAACGGCGAGGAACGCGGTTTTACTGCCGCTGAGTTCCGGGCAGCGCAGAACGAGGGTTGGGAGAAACAGTACCCTTACAAGGTTGGCAAAAAGAAGGTGTACATGACGCCATCTGCTGCCGAGGCGCAGGGGCTTGTCCGGGCTGACAAGCATCCCAAAAGCACCCGCTACGGCAGGCAGAATCCCATCTCCGAGCATTGGAACAGTGAGGAGCAACTTGTGACATGGCGGGCAGCGTGGGCGGATGTGAGCAATCTCTATCTGGAGCGCGCCGGACGGGAGGAACGCATTGACCACCGCAGCAACGCCGCACGGGGTATTGACGAGATTCCCACCATCCACGAGGGCGTAACAGCGCAGGCGTTGGAGCGCAAGGGAATTATCTCTGACCGCTGTGAAATCAATCGACAAATCAAGGCAGACAATGCGCTGCTGCGGGAGTTAAAAGCTGCGGTCAAGAAGCTGGGGCAGGCGGTAAAGAATACAATCCCGGTTATTGCCGAGGCGATGGAAAAGCTGTTGGCGAATATGATTGTTTTTCACTATCAGCTGCGGCATATCGGCCTGGGCAAGCAGCGCATGAAAGAGTATATCCATGCCGTTCAGCCGAAGCTGGTGCGCTATACCGAGTTGGTTCAGGAAATTCGGGGCAAGAGCAAGGAACGGAAGTCTTTACTTGCCGAAAAGAAGGAGACTCCCTTCTATCTCATCCCGAAACAGCGTGAACTGTCCCGCCGTATTGCAGAGCTAACCGAGGAATTAGAGGAGCTGAAATCCGAAAAGGATATGCTGCTGCACTCGCTGGAATGCAGCGACGATGCCGGTATCGCTGCTGTAAAAAAGGATATTCCCACAATGGAAGCGACACTCAAGAAGCTGTCACAGCAGGAAGAAAAGTATACGGCTGAGCTGAACGATGCCTTGCAGCAATACGCCGAGCTAAAGTCGCAGTCGGCGGAATTCGATTCGGACGAATTACAGGACGCAAGGCTTGCCCTGCGCCCTGCAATGGAGCATTCTGCGGTTGACCGTGTGCAATCTGCTTATGGGAATAACTACGATCCCCTGATGATGCACGACAGCAAGCGGGATGTTGCTGGTATGCTGAATGAGCATGAGGAAAAGCAGTCAGTTCGTAAATTCCTGCGAAAATATTGCAAACTTCCAGCAAAGAAAGAGAGAACAGTTGCCCATTGCGAACAAGAGCGCTAACGCATGCCATTCTTATGTTGAATTCTTGACATATTTCTATGCGGAGGCGTTCATTTTTGAGAGGAAGCCATCTGAAACTAAAAGAAGATTATTGCAAATACGAGATTATTTGTTGCGGACGCACAAACCGTGTGGTATAATAACAAGAGTTGCTATAATCGCAAATTGAGGTGAATCAATAAAATGAAAGTCAGCTATAAAAAATTATGGGTCATGTGTGCTGAGCGAGAAACAAGCAAAGCTGAACTGCGAAAAAGAGCCGGCTTATCTTCCGCAACTTTTACCAAGCTAAGGAAAAATCAAGAGGTTACACTTGGGGTACTGCTCAAGATCGCAGATGTAATGCAGTGCAACGCCGGAGATATGATGGACTTCATTCCGGATGATAAAGTGGTTCCGACAGAAGAAGACGCGGGATAAGAACACTCCAAAAGAGGTTTTATTTATGGATCAGATACAGCAATCACTATGTGATATGACGAAGCGAAAACCCGCCTGCTTGACAGATAGAACCATACTCCGGTCAGCGTTGGCGGATTATTTACCGAGTAATAAGTTAAAGCAGAACTTATTGCTCAATGCGTTCGATAATGATGTTGTTCAAAGTCTTCGCAAGGGTTCTGATGTTACCCTTAGTGCGTTGAACTGTATTTCCCAGCTTGAGAATGATTATGGAGTCACAAAAGATGCTGCGTTTTGGTCAATCCAGACTTGGTGTTATCTGTTAGGATTAGACGCAGTTGCAGATGCGTTAGTTGTATTACAGCCGTCAAACCATGCTCCAATGCCCAATGTGTCGAAGCCTTCCTCTTATAAAATTGGCTTGGGCATTTATAGGGCTGGAACGGATTTCCCTGCGGGGGAGGTTTCTGTAAAAATCGATATGCCTATTACTGAAGGGCGAATCCGGGCTATGTCTGGAAAAAATATCAAGCGTCTTTCTGGAATGGTAGAGTTCAAAGACAAAATCTATGTCACACTGAACGAAGGCGAATATCTTCAGCTTGAATGCGTTTATGGAGAGCTGAGTCCTCCTGCATACACCTTCACAGTTACTAAGATATAGGAAGATTTTTGGAGGAATTGCCTATGGGCTTTTTTGATTTTCTCAATCCGCAACCAACTACTCCGACAGTGCCGAGTGTTTTGCCAG
>OGON01002705.1_pt1 | contig 10431 bp, 10 predicted proteins | sample 1552671 | NCBI WGS metagenome assembly OGON01 (sample SAMEA2580136, study PRJEB22360) | human gut metagenome | biome: human gut; feature: human-associated habitat; material: faeces | place: Denmark | collected 2008/2010 | reverse complement strand
GTTCGGCGGTGCTGGCGTAGGTAAAACCGTTATTATTATGGAGCTTATCCATAACATTGCTACTGCACACGGCGGCTATTCCGTATTCGCAGGCGTTGGCGAACGTACTCGTGAAGGCAACGATCTGTGGGGCGAAATGAAAGAGTCTGGCGTTATCAACAAGACTGCTCTTGTATACGGCCAGATGAACGAGCCTCCTGGAGCACGTATGCGTGTTGGTCTGACCGGCCTGACCATGGCAGAATACTTCCGTGATGTTGGCGGCCAGGACGTACTGCTCTTTATCGATAACATTTTCCGTTTCATTCAGGCTGGTTCCGAAGTATCCGCATTGCTCGGCCGTATGCCTTCCGCAGTAGGTTACCAACCTACCCTGGCAAACGATATCGGCGCACTGCAAGAGCGTATTACCTCCACCAAGACCGGTTCTATCACATCCGTACAGGCTGTATATGTACCTGCGGATGACTTGACTGACCCGGCTCCGGCAGGCACCTTCGCTCACTTGGATGCAACCACCGTATTGTCTCGTCAAATCGCAGAGCTTGGTATTTATCCGGCAGTTGACCCGCTCGACTCCACCAGCCGTATCCTCGATCCGCTGGTAATCGGCGAAGAGCATTATCATGTTGCTCGTGGCGTACAGGCTATCCTGCAACGTTACAAAGAATTGCAAGATATCATCGCAATTCTGGGTATGGAAGAATTGAGCGAGGAAGACAAAGTAACTGTTGCTCGTGCTCGTAAGATTCAGAAGTTCCTCAGCCAGGCATTCTTCGTTGCTGAACAGTTCACCGGTACCCCCGGTCAATATGTTCCTCTGAAGGAAACCATCCGCGGCTTCAAAGAAATCCTCGAAGGCAAGCATGATGACCTGCCGGAAGGTGCTTTCTACATGGTTGGTACCATTGATGACGCTGTTGCCAAGGCTGCAACTATGAAGGATTAATAGATGGCTACTCCGTTTTCTTTTGAAATTGTCACGCCGGATAAGATGCTGTTCACTTCTGAAGAAGTAACTTATGTGGGTTTCCGTGCTTTGTCCGGTAATCTGGGCCTCAAAGCTAGACATATGCCTATCATTGCGACCATGGATATTGCGCCGATGAAGCTGGAGTTCACTGACGGCAGCGTTAAAGAATTTGCTGTTTGCGGCGGCTTTCTGGAAATGAAAGACAATAAATGCACCGTTCTGGCAACTATTGCCGAAGCTGATGCAGATATTGATACCGCTCGTGCAACCGCAGCTAAAGAACGTGCAGAGCAACGTCTTGCTTCCAAGAGCGAAGACATTGACACTGTTCGTGCTGAAAACGCGCTGAAGAGAGCTGTTGCCCGCTTGCGTACTACTCACAAGCTGTAATAAGCATTGCGACAATGCCAAAAAAATTACCCCCGTCCGTCAGGGCGGGGGTTTTTGCTATGTAATCTTAAGTTACCATTTCTTTTGATTGGCAATTATTTTTCCGAGTGTAGCTAAAAACTGCTCACGTTCGGCGCTGGTGATAGAGGCAAATTCTGTTTCATCAATAGCATTTAATGATTGATGAACCCAAAGAGCTTTTTCTTTGCCCTTTTCGGTTAGGCAAATAAGGCTGGAGCGTTGGTCTGTGGGATGTGGTTGCTTATAAATCAGGCTATCCTTTTCCATATGCTTTAATAAAGTTGTTACAGTAGACTTATCAAGGAAGCAGCCTTCGCTGACAGCTTTTTGTGTTGAAGCGTTATGCTCAAGCAAAAATTCCAGGATTTTCGGTTGCCCCGGTAACAAACCGGCCTTCGGTAATTGTTGGGAAAGGCGGCGATTTGAGCGCAAAAAGGCCTCTAAAAGCAATAAATGTAATTTTTCCTTACTCATTTTTTCAAATGCTTATCATAAAATGCAATGATAAGATTCATGATTTCCGGCTGGATCCAGTACGGACCGCCGTGCGTTGCCCCTTTCACAAGATAACGTGTTGCTTCAATATTGTGCTTGGCAAGCTCTGCGCGCAAAAGCTCGGTTTGGCTGGGAGATACGAGGACATCGGCATCACCGTGCATCAAAAGAAAGGGAGCGGTTTTTTTGCTGATATAGGTTAAGGGATTGGCCGCTTTGGCACCTTCCTGATTGGCCATGATGCTGCCGTCTTTACCGCCGAAAACCGGGGAGCCGTTCACCCACAGTGCTTCGGTGGCTGCTGCACTCTCATGAGCTTTTTGCACAGCAGCGCTGTAATCTGCACCGATTTTCGTAACGTCGGAAACACCGTAAACATCAACTACTGCCTGTACGTCACTGCTGTAGCTTAAGTTTTCGCCTTTGTCAAAGCCTTTGACGCCGTTAGTTGTTCCGGCCATAGCAGCAAGATAACCGCCTGCACTGCCGCCGAAAACGCCGATGTGCTTAGCGTCGATATGAAATTTTTCGGCATTGGCACGCAGGAAACGTACTGCGGATTTTACATCCTCCAAGGGTGCCGGGAAGGTGGAGGTAGGTGCAACGCGATAGGTCATGCTGGCAACAACATAGCCATGCTCAGCCAGGTCAAGCCATTGCTGCATGTAACCGTCCTTGTTGGCATTGATAAAGCCGCCGCCGTTGATATATAAAATTACAGGATGCGGTTTTTTGTCCTGCGGTATTACAAGGTGCATAGTCAGCGGTTTATTGGTGTAGCCACGATCGGGAACCTGAGCGTAGACTACGTTGGAAACAAGCTGCACGAAGGGGCGCGAGGTGTTTTTCAGCTCTAAATTTATAGTAGGTGTACCTTGGATTGCAGGAGCTGCGTTTTGTTCACTCGCAAAGACAGGAGTGTTATGAGTAAATGTCAGCATAGCTGTGGTTAAAGCAAGCGTGCTTAAAATAGCTTTAAAGTTCATATGAGTCAATCCTTTCTTGTTATTTTAGTTGGAATTCAAACTAAATTCAAGGATAGTCTATAATACTTTGGCTTAATTGTCAAGCTGATAATAAAAGCTGCTGACGGTATCTTTAAGAGTGCAGGGCGTTTATGGGTATAACATAATTTTCTTAAGTTAAAGTATTGTATACATTTCCCTTCCTCTCCCCAAATGGTGCTATTTGTGGTATTATTTACATAGTGCTGTTTGGCACCGCTTACTAAAGTTGATACAAGGAGTGATAGATTATGACAACTGCAAAGGAATTGCAAAAGAATTTGACTTGGGACTTCCCCTATATCGCTAAAAAGAATACTGCGGCGAAGGAGGCAGCGTTCGCCTACTGCGAAGGCTATAAGGAATTTTTGGATACAGCAAAAACCGAGCGCGAATTTACCGCCAAGGCTGTAGAAAAGCTAGCTGCTGCAGGCTATGTTCCCTTCGAAGAAGGCAAGGAATATAAACCCGGCGACAAGGTTTATTTCGTAAACCGCGGCAAATCTCTGGCTATGTCCACCTTCGGCACTGCACCGCTGGAGGCAGGCGTGCGCCTGAACGCTGCGCATATCGATTCTCCGCGTCTTGATTTGAAACCGAACCCGGTATACGAAAACCATGAGATGGCTTATTTCAAAACGCATTATTACGGCGGTATCCGCAAATACCAATGGGTGACCGTGCCTCTGGCTATGCATGGCGTTATCATCAAAAAGAACGGTGAGCTGGTGAAGGTATGCGTGGGCGAAAATGCCGGCGACCCCGTATTCTGTGTAACCGATTTGCTGCCGCATCTTGGCGCTAAGCAGAACGAGCGCAAGCTGAGCGAAGGCATTAAGGGCGAGGAGCTGAATATTGTTATCGGCAGCCTGCCTTTTGTTGACGAAAGCGAAGAAGAAGGCGTAAAGGATGCCGTAAAGCTGAATGCGCTGGCTATGCTCAACGAAATGTACGGTATTACCGAGCATGATTTTATGCGTGCGGAAATTGAATTTGTTCCCGCAACCAAGGCGCAGGATGTAGGTCTGGACCGCAGCCTGATCGGTGCCTACGGCCAGGATGACAAGGTTTGCGCTTATACCGCACTGACTGCGGAGATTGATACCAAAGCACCGTACTACACCACTGTTACGGTTTTGGCAGATAAAGAGGAAATCGGTTCTTACGGCAACACAGGCCTGAATTCCGATTTCGTACTGCACTATCTGGAGGATCTGGCAGCAACTCAGGGTGCCAACATCCGCAAGCTGCTGCGCAATACTACTGCACTTTCCTCCGATGTTAACGGTGCCTACGATCCGAGCTTTGCTTCCGTATATGAAGAACGCAACAGCTGCTTCGTCAACAAAGGCCCTGTACTGACAAAATATACCGGTGCGCGCGGCAAATCCGACTCCAACGATGCCAGTGCCGAAACGATGGCCAAGGTTATCAGCATTATGGATGAGGCCGATGTTTTCTGGCAGATCGGCGAGCTGGGCGCTGTTGATGAAGGCGGCGGCGGTACCGTTGCATTGTATGTTGCTTCTATGGATATGGACGTAGTTGACCTTGGTGTGCCTATTCTGTGCATGCATTCTCCGTTCGAGCTGAGCTCTAAGCTGGATGTTTATTACACCTATAAAGCATTCGCTGCTTTCCTGGAGAGCGATAAATGAATGCCCTTAACGAGCTTTGGCAGGCAGAAAAAAAGCAGCGTATTTTAGTTTTATGCAATGAGAACGAAATTGCCGGTTTGCAGGCCCAAGGAGTGCCTGTGAGCTGCGAGGACAGCCTGCTTTCGATGCAGCACCTGAAAATGGCACGCCTGGAGGCAGAGCGCCGCCATAAATTGAATGAAGGCTTACAGGTTTTTACGATTACGCCGGAGCCTGTGCAGGCGACGGAAGCAGAACGGGCGCTGATTTACGCTATGCTTGTACGCTGCCGTAAGGTTATAAGCTGCCGTGATAAGCTGGAGGATATGCTGAAATTTGACGACCGCGAGGGCTGGGCAGCTTATAAGCAGGAGTATGAAAATAAAGTGCTCGATGCGTATAAGGCTACGTGGCGTGACGCAGAAGTCTATCCTTATAATATTATTGATAACATCAAAGAGTACAATAAAAACGAAAGCTATATTTTAAAGCAGCTTTACTGGCATCTGGCAGAGCGTACTCCTGGAAAGGTGAATTGCGGTGATGCCGAGATGATTAACGAGCTGCGAAAAATGTTCTGCGATTTAAGCGTGAGCCTTTTGCAGGCCGATGTTGTTGTAGTTAGCGAGGGCTTGGAGGATGCAGAGCTTTTGGCTTTGGCAACCAAATTTATGTGGCACGGTGAGGCAAAAGTAGAGCGTTTGTGAGTGCAGGCAGGATTGCCCTAAAATATGTAGCAAGTTATGTCGCAATAAAAAATCACCCGAAGTCGTAATGGCTTCGGGTGTTTGCGCATATTTATAAATAACTTTTGATATTCCAGAGCAGATAAAGCGGTAAGCTGACGGTTTTTGTATCGTCAGAATCGTTAATGCCGATGTTTCTGCATTTTTCCTATGAAAAATGTACTTGCGCGCACAAAGTTCCTATGAAAAATGCAATTTTAGCTGCAAACTTCCTAGGAAAAACGCAAATAAACCTTATCGGGCGGTTTTTGCGTTTTGTCACAGATTTTTCCTTGCATATTAAACTTGCTTATAGTAGACTATAATATGTAGAACTAGGCAAGGCCGCTAAGCTTCTTGAGAAGAAGCACAAGGTATATAAGTAAGGACGGTGACTGTAAGATGGCTGATATCGTAGAAAGTCTGGCAGGAAACAAAATGCTGATGCTGAAGCAGGATATAGCTTTTTTGCGCAAGCGTCTGGCGGAATGTGCTGATGAGGATGCTAAAAAGGCTATCCGCAGGGAATTAATGGAGAAGGAAACCTATTATAATATTTTAGCAGACCGCCAGCGGGTGAATTTCTGAGCCGGAAGCAGTGCCGGCTTTTTCTTATAAGGTCGGGCGAAATATGCCTGTGGCAAAATTTTCCGGATTTTTATTAAGTCTTGAAAAGAGCCTGTGTTTGATGATAAAATATTTGTTACGGAAAAATTTTTCCGACTTCGCATATTCAGGAGGATTATTTTGGAAAAACTAATTGTGAAGGGCGGAAACCGCCTCGTTGGTGCAGTTAAAACCAGCGGTGCGAAAAACGCTGTACTGCCGATTATTGCAGCTTCTATCCTGGGAACTACCCCAAGTCATCTTGATGAAGTTCCGATGCTGGAAGATGTGCATACTATAAGTGAAGTTTTAAAATGTCTGGGACTGGCTGTAGAATGCAGTCCGGAAAAGAATGTGCTGGATATCGACAGCACTGAGATAACCTCGTATGAAGCACCGTATGAGCTGGTGCGTACCATGCGTGCGTCCTTTCTGGTAATGGGACCTCTGCTGGCGCGTATCGGTAAAGCGCGTATTTCTATGCCCGGCGGCTGCGCTATCGGCGCACGTCCGATTGATATTCATCTCAAGGGCTTTGAGGCCTTGGGTGTAAAAATCGAACAGGGACATGGCTATATTGAAGCAAGTGCTCCCGAGGGACTGAAGGGTACCAGCATTTATTTTGATTTCCCGAGCGTAGGTGCTACCGAAAATATTATGATGGCAGCTTCTCTTGCTGAGGGTACTACTATTTTGGAAAATGCTGCCGAGGAACCGGAGATTGTCGATCTGGCCAACTATCTGAACAAGATGGGTGCCAAAATCCGTGGCGCCGGTACCGATACTATCCGCATTGAGGGTGTAGACAAGCTGCATGGCGCAGATTATACCATTATTCCGGACCGTATTGAGGCAGGCACTTATATGATTGCTGCTGCTATGACCGGCGGTGATGTTGTTGTGGAAAATGTTCTGCCGGAGCACCAGAAGCCGTTGATTGCCAAGCTGCGCGAGGCAGGTGCCGTGGTTGAAGAGGATATTGATAAGGTACGCGTTATCGGCAAGAATCCGCTGAAGGCCGTATCTATCAAAACTCTGCCTTATCCGGGCTTCCCGACTGATATGCAGGCTCAGATGATGGCGATGATGGTTATTGCCGAGGGCCGCAGCAAGGTTACGGAAACTGTTTTTGAAAACCGTTTTATGCATGTGGTTGAGCTGAACCGCATGGGTGCGCAGATTTCTACCGAAGGCCGCAGTGCCGTTATCGACGGTCCCTGCAAGCTGACAGGCTGTGATGTGCGTGCAACCGATTTGCGTGCCGGTGCAGCTATGATTCTGGCGGGCCTGGTGGCCGAAGGTACGACACGTATCGGCGATTTGCACCATATTGACCGTGGCTACGAGAACATTGTTGCTAAGCTGAAAAATCTGGGTGCAGATATTGAACGCGTAGATGTAGATTAAGGAGATATGACTAATGTTTAAGAGTATGGATATCGGTATTGATTTGGGTACCGCTAACATTCTTGTTTATGTCAAGGGCAAGGGCGTTGTCCTGAAGGAGCCTTCTGTTGTGGCTATTGACAAGGTGCGCAACAAGGTGCTGGCTGTGGGCGATGATGCCAGAGAAATGCTGGGACGTGCTCCCGGAAGTATCGTTGCTATCCGTCCGCTGAAGGAAGGCGTTATTGCGAATTATACCGTAACGCAGAAGCTGCTGGCTTATGTTATTGAGAAGGTTGCGGGCAAGAGCCTGTTTTTCAAACCGCGTGTTATGACCTGTGTGCCTATCGGCATTACTTCTGTAGAAAAGCGTGCTGTTATGGAGGCTACTACCCAGGGCGGTGCTTCCAAGACCTATCTGATTGAGGAACCGCTGGCTGCGGCTCTTGGCGCCGGTATTGATATTTCTGTACCGCGCGGCAACATGGTTGTTGATATTGGCGGTGGTACTACTGATATCGCTGTGCTGAGCCTTGGCGTTATTGTTGTTGATTCTTCTATCCGTATCGGCGGCGATCATTTTGATGAGGCTATTGTGCGCCATGTGAAGAAGGTACATAATGTGCTTATCGGTGAACGTACTGCTGAGGCAATCAAGTTGGAAATCGGTTCTGCTGGAGATACTGAAGGTATTGAAAATATGGAAATTCGCGGTCGTGATTTATTGACGGGATTACCAAAAACAATCGAGATTACTGCGGAAGAAATTTCTGAGGCGCTTCATGACACGGTTTCTGCAATCGTTGACTCGGTAAAAAATACATTAGAAAAAACTCCGCCTGAACTAGCAGCAGATATTATGGATCGCGGAATCGTCTTAACAGGTGGCGGCGGATTACTTCGCAATTTAGATAAAGTGATTAGCGAAGAAACGAAAATGCCGGTCTGGATTGCTGAAAATCCACTTGATTGTGTAGCAATCGGAACAGGTAAAGCGCTCGACCACATTCACGAATTCAGAAATCGTGCAAAACTATAAGAAATAATCATCTCTTCACATTCGCTGTCATCGGTGAATGTGAAGAGATAAGAAATCCTAATTCAACTTACAAATAGAGGTGTTGTCATGCCACAATTCTTTTTAAATAAAAAGCTTATAATATTGTTGATAAGTATTATTATTCTCGTGGCATTGATTGGCTTTTCATTGAGAGATAAAGAAAATGTAAGTTGGCCGGAACAGTTCGTGAAAGATAGTGCTGCTATTGTCCAACAAATTGTTCATACACCAGTACAGTTTATTTCTAATGCATTAGAGGATCTGCGTGATCTTCAAAATACATATAAAGAAAATGAAAAGCTAAAAGCTCGCTTGGACGAATACGTGAAATTGAAAACGGAAGTTCAAGATTTGGAGAAAGAAAATGAAGAGCTACGAGAAGTTTTAGATAAGCAAGATGACTTGGGTGAGTATACATCCATTCAAGCAACTGTAATTGGAAGAAATCCTGAAAGATGGCAAGAAATTTTGATCATTAATAAGGGAAGCATGCACGGTATTGAGAAGGATATGGCTGTTATTACGGCAAATGGTCTGATTGGAAAAATAAAATCTACCAATTCATTTTCTTCAACAGTGCAGCTAATGAGTACAACCGATTCTAAGTACCGAATTTCGGCTCTTATCCAAAATGGCGGCAGTAATGTGTTTGGGTTAATAGAAGGTTACGACACGGAAAAAGAAATGCTATTATTGGAAAAAATACCATATGATGAAGAAATTGAAATTGGCTCTAATGTCATCACTTCTGGACTTGGGCAGGTATTTCCGAAAGGTTTAATCATTGGAACTGTAGAGGAAGTCGAAGTCGATCAGTATGGATTGACGCAGACAGCTTATGTGAAACCGTTCGCAGATTTGTATGATATTTCTAACGTCATGGTCGTATCACCTGATTTGGATAAAGCAAAAGTAACGAAGGACTTGGAGGATTCTGATTTGAAGGGGGCTGGCCTGTGAAGAAATTTTACATTCCTTTAGTTGTGCTTGGTCTTTTCATTCTAGAAAGTCTGTTTGTTAATATCCTGTCAGCTCAATTGTTTCATAGCGAGAGAATTTATGTTCCTCGCTTTTTAATAATATTTTTTACCTTTTTTGCTGTTTATGGTAACAACCGCAGTGCAATTTGGTATAGTATGGTTGTCGGATTGCTTTTTGATATTGTCTATACGGAAATTTTGGGCATCTATATGTTTGTTTTTCCGGTAGTTACTTATTTGGTATGCAAGGCAATGAAAATTTTGCAAAATAACATATTCATGGTGTCTGTCATTGCTTTAGTGGCCATTGCCTTGACAGAAGTCATTGTTTATTTTGTGAATGCCATTCTTGGTTTTGCTCCGATGTCTTTGCAAGTATTTAGTACTATTCGCTTGCTGCCGACACTGTTATTAAATTTAGTTGCTATTATTATTTTTGCTTATCCATTTAAACAAGTAATTGTCAAATATTCAACAGAAGATAGTAAAGATGTACTTTTTAGAAAACGGTCGTAAATTACTACTTTATTTTATGAAAAAAAGGAATCGAGAAAGATTGTGTAGAATATTTAATTGTTGAGGTGTGAAGTTCGTGATAAATAATAGAAATATGCAAAATGTTATGATCAAAGGCACCAAGGAAGGGCTAACACTACATCTCGATGATTCAAGTTCTTTTGAAAATATTATCGAAGAATTAAAAGGAAAATTAACGATTTCGAATAGGTTGCAAAATGATGATCCTGCCATGAAAGTGAATGTTCATACTGGAAATAGACAATTTTCCCAAGATGAACAACAACAAATCATATCTGTGATTGAAAACAACCATAAGCTGATTGTTGATCGAATCCTATCGAATGTTATGCCTTTACAAGAAGCAAAACGATTAATTAATGAAACAGAAATAAAGTCCATAGTTGGAATGATACGGTCTGGACAAGTTCTCGAAGTAACAGGGGATCTTCTTTTGATTGGAGATGTAAATCCTGGTGGAGTAATTAAGGCGGACGGAAATATATTTATTGTCGGAAATGTCAGAGGAAGTGTGCATGCCGGTTGTCAAGGAGACAAAAAAGCAGTTGTGGCAGCCAGCATGATGACCTCGGCGCAAATTAGCATTGCTGGTGTGATAACAACAACGGCTAATTCAG
>OGON01002697.1_pt1 | contig 10472 bp, 8 predicted proteins | sample 1552671 | NCBI WGS metagenome assembly OGON01 (sample SAMEA2580136, study PRJEB22360) | human gut metagenome | biome: human gut; feature: human-associated habitat; material: faeces | place: Denmark | collected 2008/2010 | reverse complement strand
CTTTCTGTGCCAGCATAGACCAGTATTGCAGTCTTGCAAGCACATAGGCATACAGTACATCATAGCGGATATAGTGCATGGAACACTGGCGTAATCCCTGCCCGTTCTTGCTGCAATGGTAGTACCCGTATGGGTTCTTATTCTGCTTGTTTTCCCCATAGGCTAAAGACCATCCGCAGTCTGCACATTTTATCAATCCTGCGAAAATCTGTGTCGTACCGTTTCTGCGTTTCCTGCGTCTGCTTGCAATCAGCTCCTGAACTTTTTGGAACACTTCTTCAGAAATGATGGCTTCGTGGGTATTTTCCACACGATACCATTCTTCCTGCGGCTTCCGCACCTTTTTCTTGTTCTTGAATGAAATGTTGCTCTGCTTGTTGTGAATGCTGTGACCGATGTAGGTTTCCTCTTTCAAAATGCTCTTGACCTGTGCTATCGTCCACGCATAGGCTTTTTCTGCGGGCGCACCGGCGTAGATATTGGCGAAAGTCCCGTATCTTTCATAGTTCAGCCAGCCGGGGGTAGGTACTTTTTCCTCCACCAGAATCCGTGTAATGCTGGCGGCTCCACGCCCGTGTACAGCAAGGTCAAAAATCTTCTCTACAATCCAGCGTGTTTCCGGGTCGATCAGAAGATGACCTTTTTTGTCCGGGTCTTTTACATAGCCCAGCGGTGCATAGGCTCCATAGTGTGCGCCATTGGCAAATCTTGTGTGCATGGCAGCCTTGACCTTTTTGCTGGTCTGTCGGGCGTGCATTTCATTCAGGATGTTTAAGAACGGTGCAAGCTCGCTTTCTCCGTTGATGGTGTCCACATTGTCATTGATGGCAATGTAGCGTACTCCCTTGCTGGGGAAATAGATTTCCGTGTACTGACCGGTCAGGATATAGTTTCTTCCCAGACGGGATAAGTCCTTTGTGACAACGCAGTTGATTTTCCCGTCTTCGATGTCATCAATCATCCTTTGGAAACTTGGACGCTCGAAATTTGTCCCACTCCATCCGTCGTCAATGTACTCGTCTACAACGGTCAGCCCATGCTCTGCGGCATACTGTCTAAGCATCATGCGCTGGGTCTGGATACTGCCGCTTTCCCCCTGTAATTCATCGTCACGGCTCAATCTCAAATATAGTGCAGTGTTATAAATCGTTGTATTGTATGGTTGTTTCACGGTTAAAAATCCTCCTTCTAAAAGAAACAACCCACGCTTATACAATACTCGCTGGTACAAGTATATCATAAGCGTGGGCTGATTGACAGTCGTTATTCCGTATTTTTTCAGGAAGCGGCGGCAGCGTGCTGGATCACATCTTCCAGCAGGCTGTCAAGCGGCTTCCCATCCTGTGCGAAATGCTCCGATACCTTGATACGGACTTTCCCCATGACAAAATACTGGGTGCCGTCTTTTTCGGTAAGCAGGGTGCCGCTGTTTTTGTTATTGCTCTCGTTTTTGCTTTTTGCCATAGGCAGTTACCTCCATAAATGAAATATGCCCGACAAGGGAATGTCAGACAGGTGTACAGCCGCAGACTGTCTCCGTGTCAACCAAACCGTGTCAACCGGCAGAAAAGACTTTGAAAACAATCCATAGGCGCTCTATTATTACTTTTTACTTTTTCTTTGATTTCTTGGTTGACATGGTTGACAAAGGAGAGAAATGCCCCAAATATCAGGCTTTTCCCCGTCAACCGGCTGTCAACCAAAGCGTCAACCAAACTGTCAACCGGTGGCTTTTCAGAATGGAAGTTCCATTTGCCGGGCTTCTTCTTCCGTGATTTCCTGAAAACCGTCCCCCTCCGGCGGAGCTTGGTTGACACGCTCCCAGCCTTTTTGAGAACCGTATTTCTTATACCGCTTCGGGCTTTTGTAGGCTACCCAGCCCTGTATGATGCCGCCCGCAATGCCGGTATTCATAATCTCGCAGATTGCCCGTGTCTCCCAGTCTGCCGGGGAATTTAAGTTCCCCAGCGCTTCCTCATAAAGCTGCTTGGAACATACCCTGTCGCCGGTGTAGTCCTCCAAATAGGCGTAGATCATGCCGGCCTGTGTGTCTTCCTGCATAAAGTCCTGCTGGTGGGCGTTCAGGTATCGGTTCATTTCCATGCTGAATGACAGCTTATACTTCCCACTGCGATAAACCGTCATGGCTTCCGCCCACATCTGTTCGATATACGCCCTCGCCGCCGCTTCATCGTCCAGTATGTGAACCTCCGCCCGTTCCGGGTACACCGTCACGGGGAGAAAGCGCCGGTTGCCGGTGCGGTCACGGGGCAAAAAGTCCTGCCGGTTGGTCGTCCCTCCAAATACACATTGCCGCAGCCGGTCTGCCGGATGTGTCTCATACGGCACTTTGTAGGTTTCTTTCTGGCGGCTTAAGAATGACTTGATTTCCTCAATACTCTTGGCGTTGGCTGTGGCAATCATCTCCGACATCTCGATAATCCAATGCCCTTGCAGCTTGCGGTACACATTTTCATCGTCCAGCTTTTTCAAATCGTCTGAAAACCATTCGTCCCTGCCTGCCAGCAGCCGGAAAAAGGTAGATTTCCCGGCTCCCTGACCACCAACCAGACAGAGCATGACCTCAAACTTGCTCCCCGGTCTGAATACCCGCCGGATGGCTCCCATCAGGAACAGTTTCAAGGCTTCATAGGTGTATTCGTCCGTATCGGCTCCCAGAAAGTGATGCAGGGCGTAACGGATGCGCTCTGTGCCGTCCCATTGCAGGCTGTTCAGGTAATCCCTGACTGGATGGTAGCGGTTTTCATTGGCAACAATCTTGATGGCGCTCTGCACCTTTTTCTCGCTGGTAAGCCCGTAATTTTCTTCCAGATACAAAAGCAGGTAGTTCATGTCCATGTCGGTCAGCGTGGTACTGGTGCGCTCCCAGCCCAGCGGCTTCACAATGTCAATCTGCTCCGTCAAAAGGTTCAGGCGCAGCGCCCCGCGAAACAGAGGGTCACGCTGGAACACCGTCAGGCAGTTTCGGATGCTGTTCTTCACGCCGCCTTTCTGCGTCCCCTCTAATGTTTCCCGGATTTCTGCCGGTGTCTGCGCCGGTTCCATTGTGTCCATCGTCCTTTTGACCGCTTCCTGCGTTTCCGGCGGCAAGCTCTGAAATTCGCTGTTCAAGCCGCAACACCTCCTTTCCCTGTGCGGCGATCAATGCCGCTTTTTCTTCTATTTCTCCGTATAACAAAATATCCAAAAGGTATTCTGTGTAGCTTATCCTCTGCAACGCTTCCACAAAAAGAGGATGCCAGATGGCATCCTGCGGCTGTGGGGCGTGTGCTGTTTTCCAATGCTCCAGCAGGCGCAGATAATCGCATAGCACCCGGAAACAATACCGTTCCGTTTCCTGAAATCTCTGCTCCGCTGATTTTTGTCGGGGCTGTGACCTGTTGTGACGCTTCCTATCTGGCGGCGCATTGCCGGATTTCTCATAGGAAACGCCGAAGTCCTCCGCAAGCCTGACCGCAGCTTCCCGTTTCCCCAATCCATGCAGCAAAGCGGCAAAGTCGATCACATCCCCGGAAGCCCCGCAGCCGAAGCAGTAAAAGCGGCTGTCCACTTTCATGCTGGGCGTGCGGTCATTGTGGAATGGACAGCAGACCATGCCGTTTCTCCCCACCCGGATTCCATAGAATGAAGCAGCCTGCCGGGTGGTAACAGACTGTTTCACCGCTTCAAATACATTCAAATGCTCCCTCCATAAAAATACTGGTAGCGGTAAAGCTGCCGGTTATATCATAGCTCCATCTCATGTTTCTTTCTCTGTACTGCCTGTGGCTGCTCCCTCCGGCGCAGTGCGGTATCTACGGCGTTCTGCACCTGCCGTAGCCGTATGACTTCCTCCCGGAGTGGCTTGTGCTGCGGAGACAGTTCGGCATACTCTGTTTTTAACTGTGCGTATTCCTGTTTCCATGCTTTCAGGGCAATGGGTTTTCCGTCCAGTTTTTCTTTCAAAATACGGCGGGCGGCATAAAACAGCCGTAACTCCGCATCGTGGGATGTTTCAAATTTCTCCCTCTGTTTCTTAAACTTGATATTGTTCAATTCCGTATGAACAGGTTTTAGCCGCTGGTAATTCTCGCCCTCCCGTATCAATTCCTGCAATTCCTTTATCCGGGCAGATTTCTTTTTCATGGAGTCGCTTAACGCTTCAAATTCTTCGTTGACAGAGGAAAGACGCTCCTGCAAATCCTCTAATGTGAGCAGCTTGTTTTCCGTCAGATAATTGACGGCTTCGGCAAACTGCTTTAAGTTTCCGGTTCTGGCTTTATTGCTCCATGCCCCTGCGTTGCGCTGGTTGTAATAAGCGATCAACAGGTCGGCAAGGCTCGGTGTCTGCGGTTTGGAAAGTTCTTCTTTTACCTCTGCCATCCAGACAAACAGGGCTTTGATCTTCTTCCTCACATCCTGCATGAGCCGGTTGGTGGCTTTAATCCAGCGGTTCAGTTCCCCTTTCTCGGTGCGGATGCCCTTTGCTTCCATCTGCCGGACATTAGCTCCCTCGTGGACAGTAGGTATCAGGTCAAGCCCCTGCCGCACATAGGAACGGTGGTCGATACGCACATCCAGCCCTTTTTCCTCAAATTTTGTATTAACGGCAGCCGCCCACTGCCCCCGCCAGTGTTCCAGCGTTTCCGGCTCATGCCAGTCTGTTGTATGGACAGCGTTAAACATATAATCGCCGTTTTTATCCCGGATTCGGTTTCCATCTTCATCAAGAAGATATTCCCGACGCTGTTTTTGTCCCCATGTGCCATCCGGGTTCAAAGGGCGCATGGTTGTCATCACATGAAAATGCGGGTTAGGGATGCCGCCGTCCTCTTTCTCCGGGCTGTGAAAAGCAAGGTCGGCAATCATGCCTTTTGTCACAAACTGCTCCTGTACGAACTTCCTCGCCAGCTCCATGTTTTCTTCCAGCGTCAATTCATTCTGCATGGCAATATCAAAGGAATAGGCAAGCTGTGCTTTTGGATGTTTCTCGCAGTTCTCCACAGCATTCCAGAGGGTCGCCCGGTCAAGATATATTTCCGGCGCATGGGGCGGCAGCATGATTTCCGAAGCGATCACGCCGCCCTTTTTGGTGTAGTCGCTGACTTCTCCATAGTAGCTGCTGTAAAGACGCTCCCCGGCTCGATAGGCTGCGCTGGCAATGGCGCTCTGACCGGCGCTGCGCTTGATCTGTGCGATTGAAAAATGATAAAGTGCTATCCTTAGTCACCGCCTTTCTCCTGCCCGGAAATACGGGCGTGGTTCTCTGTGGCAGACCGGATGAAATGCTCCGCCTGCGGCAGATTCAAAATGCTTTCCATGAGGGAATAAAATTCCGCTTCGGATAGCTCCTTTGTCTGTGGTGCAATGCTCTCAATAGCTGCCCCACGGGTAATCAGCCGGTGCGTCCTCTGTTTCCGGGAACCGCTTTCCAGATACGCCTGCCGGTTTTTCAAACGCTGCATTTTCCGTTTTTCCTGTTCCAGCAGGACAGTGGTTTTTTCATATTCCTGCTTCAACTGTTCCAAAGATTTTTCCATGTTCTCACATCCTTTGCTGATAAGATAAAGAAAGACCATCCGCAGACAGTCCGTGTGTCAGTGCTTCTATAAAACCCGATGAAAAGGGAAAACCGCAGAGCGGATTTCTCTTTGCGGCGGGTACACAGGGGATAGCCGCTTTAGCGGCGCAAGGGGGTGTAGCCACCTTGTCGGAGCGAAGCGAACGCAGACCTCGGATTGCTGATTTTATCAGCGGCAGAGGTAAGCTCCGCAGGACGCACGATACATGGTCTTTAGACTATGTATAGAAGTGCGCCCTTAGTTCCTAAGGGATTTTGCCGTTTCCGGCAGTCTTGTCCTTTTTCTTGGAACGCTTGGAAAGATACTTCGGGCAGTCAACCACAACCGCCCGGAAGCTCTGTTTACATTCGTGCTGGCATTTCCGGCACAGTTCGTTGTAAGTGATACGGCTGCGGTCATTTAAGAAGAAAGACCATTCCAACCGCCGCTTGTTACTCATTCTTGCCATAACCGGCTCCTTTCTCCGTTTCTATCTGATGTACGCAGATAGGCTGTTTTGATGTAGCGTCTCGGTATCATTTTTAAGTTTTTTTCCCTCTGTATGCCCCTTTGGAAAGTGCGGCAGTATTGCAAGTCAGGGAATGATACCTCACGCTTATTTGTCGCTTCCCGGTACGGTTTCGGAGCCTTTTGCCATCCATTCAAAGAAAGCAATTTTGCTGACCTTGATAAGTCTGCCCCTGCGGAACGCTGGAAAGCCGGGTGTGTGTACCAGCTCATAGGCGCTCGCTCTTGAAATTCCCATAATCCGCTGAATGTCCGCCACATCCAGAACCAGCGGTAAATCCTCGTAGCTGTTCAATCTCTTTTTATCGTTCATTCTGTTCCTCCCATAAATCAAATAGGTTAAAATGCTTCCTGTTGCCGTTCTCCCCAAAAGCCGTTTTCCTGCCCCATTCCTGCGGTGTTTCCCTGCATTGGTGCGCCGAATGCGTCACTTCTCCTGCCGGTCATATCCCTTTTGGACGGTCATTCACTTGTCAAGGTACTGTGCGGTACGAAATTACCAACCGCAATCATCATAGCGTACTATCCTTGACAAAACAATGATTCTGCGATACCATGAGTGTAACGGATATAACTGAATTATATAATTACCATAAACAAAGGCAGGGGATAGGGATGGAGAATCAGTTTATACGGCATGAGCCATGTTTTGAGAGGATTTTGTTTGTCCTGACGCTGGACAGGAAGAAAATGAAAGAGCGGATTTTGATTGGGGAAGAACAGCAGATCCGCTTCCGTCTGAACGGGAGCCAAAACGCAGAGGTGCTTTGTGATATGACACGCCCACTGGGAACTTTTTTGATAAACTTTGAGCGTGACACGGACAGAGACTGGAACTTATACGGGCTTTCTCCGCTGCGGCAAGCTCTCCACTCCAACCGATGGAAACAGCCGGAGCTGGAGCAGGCGGCAAGCGAATTTCTTTGGGAGAAATATCTTAGCAACGACCCTCTGAAAATGTATGTGGCGTTCCGTATCTGGAACAGCTATCTGCTTGCCAGAGAACCCCGTGACCGTAACGCTGCCTGTGACCGCTTCATGGATAAAATGAGCAGACTGACCGGGGTATTCCAAAACGAAACCATGAGCTTTGACAGGGAGACAGGAAAACCGAAACAATTTCAAGCTGGCAGCCTTTATTTCAAAGGCGCACCGTCAGAAGATACCCGGCTTGACCTCTGGTTCCCGGACAACCGGCGCACAGAAGAATGTGTGTCTGCCTATGCGTCCCTCTACCCGTTGATTACCTATTATCTGAACAGGCTGAATGACTGGGGGCTTTGCTTCCGGCGGTGCAAGGTCTGTGGAAAATATTTTCTGGCAAAGAGCCAGCGGTATGAGCTGTGCAGCGACAAGTGCCGAAAAGCACAGGCGCTTCAAAACAAGCGGGAATTTGACGAGAGGTCAAGAGAAAATAACTATGACCTGCTTTATAAAAATGAATGCCAGAACTGGCGCAACAAAATAAACCGGGTAAAAAATACCGCAGGCTTTCCGGCTGACCGTCTGGAAAAAATACAGGCTTCCTTTTCCGACTTTAAGAAAGAAGCCTTACAGAGAAAAAAGGCTGTAAAAACAGGAACGGCCAGCCCGAAAGAATTTACGGACTGGCTGTATCAGCAGAGTAATGTAATTGTTGAGCTGACCGAGATATGAAAAACTTTCTATCGTCAATTTCGCATTATTGCAATAACAGATTGCTTCTTCCATGAATGGTAATATTATCATCAAACTTTTGGAAGAACTATAAATGTCCGAGGTGCCTTTGATTTCGACAAAAAAACAGGCTGAATTGTTACAAAGCTCGGACATTTCAAAAATTTTTTTGAGAAATGGCGAAAAAAGCGGGGCAGCACTCGCCGCCCCGCCGATTCCATACGATTATACTGTCACTTTGATTTGTTTAACAAGAGATTTCATTTTAACGAAACTTTAGTTACATTGATTCACTCAATCGCTTTAATACGCTCTACTACAGACTGCTTCGCTAAAATGTGTCTTTGATACACTGTTACTACTATATGAACCACAAAAACAAGCACGAAATACAGGAGTAGAAACGGCCACGGGAAGCGATAGGAAATATAGGATAATCCGGGTATTTCTGCGATCTTGTTGCATAAAAGGAACCCCAGCGGTATGCCTACCACACAACTCCCTATTAAACTACCAAAAAAATAAATCCTGTTTTCTGCACTCTGTGTTTGATAAATTTGTACTTTCGTCATACCAGCGGCCTCTAACAGCGCATAGTCATGGCGGCGTATAACGGTGTTTGTAATGCAAGTATTAAGCAAATTGACAAAAGCAAACAAACATATCAACACTATCACTGCTGTAACAACAATTTTGGCGTTATAAAAATACGCCTGATATTCAGATAAATCATCCGCAAATATGGAAGTATTTATACGGTTATCCGAAGCCACCAGTGCCTTAATTTCCTCAACAGCCTGTTTCGTTTGCATATCTTCAGTACAAATGTACCATGCCAGATCACAATTTATTTCTGCTAAAAAGTCCAGATATTCAGGGGTCGTATAGAATACGCTACCTTTGTCCTTATTTTCGATGAAACCACATACTGAAAAATCAATTTCTTTTGTAGACATTCCCGTATTTACTGATGCGGAAAAATGATCTCCCAAACTCAGGGAAAGACCTGTTTTTTCATAGTAAGGAGAGGCACGATTTATCACAATCGGAATAGTGCTGTTTGTATTTGGAGAATAAGGCATATCACCCTCAACCAGTTGGGTTGCAAAACTGGTTGTGCCGACAATACTATTGATGGATAGTTCATATCTATTCTCAGGTTGACCGGGAACGACGATCTCACAATCTAATTTTTTGGATGGATAAATTTCTGTTACACCAGAGATATTTTCAATCTGCGCTTTCAATTCCTCCGTAAAAGGACTATCTTTCATCAGTTCAAGAGTAGCGTTTTCGGCAGCTGTTGAGTTCAGTATGAGATAAATGCTGCTGTTTTCATAATACGGTTGCCGGACAAGCTCTTTTATATCAATAGCCGAAACTACCGAAAAGACTACAAATACAAGGACTCCGCTCAACACAAGGGATAGCAGCGTATAAAATGCCTTTTTACGGTTACTGAAAAAGTATTTTTTTGCCAAACCATTAGGATTGATACGACTGCTTTTTTTGAAAATTTTAGCTGATTTTATTTCCTCTGTCCTCAATGCCGCCATAGGGGATAAAGACGCAGCCAGTTTTGCCGGTGTACGGAATGACCAAAAAACAATGAACCATACAAAAGCACCGGAAAGCAATGTGCAGGCCACACTGGGCACCAAATATAATTTCAAGGGTAATACACAATTAAAAAGAAAACCCAATAGCAAACCGCCTAAAATATACTTCCAAGATAACTGTTTTCGCTCGTTATGAATGACTGCTTTGATCTGTCGGTAGGTCGCTCCCACAGTCCTCAACTGTGCAAATTCTCGTGTGCGCTGTAATATGGAAATATACATGATATTTTTAATAGCGATTCCTGCTGTGAGTAGCAGAACAATAGCAATCCCCAAAATTACACTAAGTATTTCCTGTGTGTTATCGACACGAGAGATTATCTGTGTATCTATTGTGGCATTACAAAGTAAGATAGTCGAAAATGCTAACAATAGAGAGGCAATAAACATGATAATCCCTGCGAGGAAATTTCGTTGTTTATTTGCGGATAGACTTTGCGTCGCTAATTTTTTCTCCACTTTGTGAGTATCATTCTCAAAAGGCCATGTCATAGCCTGCCACCTCCTTACTCCACAATCTTGCCGTCCTCAATGCGGACAATCCGATCTGCAAGGCGGGCAATGTCGTCATTGTGCGTAATCATCACAACAGTTTGCCGGAACTCTGCACTGGTGCGCTTGATAAGCCCCAGCACCTCGGCGCTGGTCTTGCTGTCAAGGTTGCCGGTCGGCTCGTCGGCCAGCACAATAGCCGGTTTGGTAATCAAGGCGCGGGCGATAGCCACACGCTGCTGCTGGCCGCCGGAAAGATTGTTCGGCATATTTTTCAGTTTATCTTCCAGCCCCAGCAGGTGAACGATCTCGTCCAAAAACTTCTGATCCACCGTGTCCCCGTCCAGCTCCACCGGCAGGACGATGTTCTCATACACATTCAGAATAGGAACAAGGTTATAGTTCTGGAAGATAAAGCCGATGTTGCGGCGGCGAAAGATGGTAAGCTGTTCGTCGTTCATCTTCGACAGTTCTTTGTCCCGGACAATCACATTGCCGGAAGTAGGGGTGTCCAGCCCGCCCATCATGTGAAGCAGGGTAGACTTGCCGCTGCCGGAGGTTCCCACAACGGCCACAAATTCGCCGTCCTCCACGGAGAAGTTCACACCGTCAAGGG
>OGON01002694.1_pt1 | contig 10494 bp, 9 predicted proteins | sample 1552671 | NCBI WGS metagenome assembly OGON01 (sample SAMEA2580136, study PRJEB22360) | human gut metagenome | biome: human gut; feature: human-associated habitat; material: faeces | place: Denmark | collected 2008/2010 | reverse complement strand
GGCGCTGGTGGTCGAGTCCTTCCGGTGGATCTGGCTGGGGACAGGACAGGTGACATTTTTGCAGGCGGGGACGGGTCTTGGCATTACCATACTGATACTGGCTGTGGGACTGGTCATCTTCCAGAAGGCGCAGCGTTCTTTCATGGATACGATATAGGAGGCGGCAGATGGAAAGAGAAGTTGTCATACGTATGGAAGGCGTGGGAAAGAGCTATCATCTGGGAAAAATCGGGGGAAATACGCTCCAGTCACAGCTTCAGAGCTGGTGGGCGCTGAAGAGGGGAAAGGAGGATCCCAACCGGAAGATCTGGCAGAAGGACAGTACAGCGGGAACGTTCGAAGCACTGAAGGAGATCAGCTGCGAGATTCGCAAAGGCGAACGGGTGGGCATCATCGGGCGCAACGGTGCAGGGAAATCGACCATGCTGAAGCTCATATCCAGGGTGACTGCCCCGGCAGCGGGAAGGATCTGCATCCGGGGAAGGATCTCCAGTATGCTGGAGGTAGGGACGGGATTTCACGGAGAGCTGACCGGCAGGGAGAACATCTATCTGAATGGAGCGATCCTGGGGATGCAGCAGCGGGAGGTGGAGCAGAAGATCGGGGATATCATCGCCTTTTCTGAATGTGAGAAATTTATCGACACGCCGGTCAAGAGATATTCCTCAGGGATGTATGTGAAGCTGGCATTTGCAGTGGCTGCCTACCTGGAGGCGGATATTTTCCTGATGGATGAGGTCCTGGCGGTGGGAGATATGATGTTTCAGAAGAAGTGTCTGCGGAAAATGAAGGAAATCTCCGAGGATGGACAAAAAACGATCCTCTATGTCAGCCACAATATGCAGACCATCCGGGAACTGTGCGACAGAACCATCGTACTGGCAGACGGAAGGATCATTCATGACGGAGATGTGGATGAGGGCATCCGGATCTATATGCAGGATATACTGGAGATAAAGAATGTCTATGAATTTCCTGAAACAGTACCGTACCGGTTGTCTACCGGGAATGTGAGGATCCGAAGGATCGAGATGCCGCAGCCGGTTCTGGGAGGAGAGGAGCGCTTCCTTTCGATGCGCGTGTTCCTGACGGCACAGCGGAGGATTACCGGGCTGCATATGCGGTTTACGGTACATGATGCGGAGGATGCGGTGACGGGAACAGGTATTTCGCAGCGGTTCGCCGGGGAGACTGGAGAAGAGCAGGTGATCTGCTTTACCTTTGATACAGCAGAGCTTGTGGAGGGAGAATACTCGGCGGATATCGTGATCGTGGAACCCCAGGGTGAGAACCAGATCCGGCATGCCTGTCTGGAACGGGCGGTTGCATTCCGCATAGAGAGACGTGACCGTCTGTATCACGTGGGATGGAATGGAAGAAACTGGGGAAATGTAAGGTTTCCGGATCTGACCGTGAGGGAGGGGGAAGCTCATCGGATATAGCAATAAAAGCATTTATTTCTTCAAAGAGAGGTTAAAATGAGAGGTTAAAATTAGCGAGATTTAACAAAAATGGTGTTGATTACTACAAAAGTATGGGAAAAGGTTGAAAATGACGATGGAACGTCTTATAATGCCAGAGAGGAGGCAATGTGACATATGATAGATTTTCATACGCATATCCTGCCAGAGATGGATGACGGAAGCCGGAATCTGGAGCAGACACGCAGAATGCTGCAGATGGAGTATCGTCAGGGGGTCCGCAAGGTCGTAGTGACACCGCATTTCTATGCGGAACAGGACTTTCCAGAGGAATTTCTTAAGAGGCGTTCTGACCGGATGACCCGGATGAGGGAGCTGCTGTCTGAGGAAGAAGAGATTTCCGGGCTGCAGATCCGTGCAGGCGCCGAGGTCTATTATTTTAACGGCATGTCAGAGGCATCCATGCTTCCTGAGCTTTGTGTGGAGGGCACTTCTGTTCTTCTTCTGGAGATGCCGTTCAGGCAGTGGGATAAGAGCGTATACCGTGAAGTGGAGAAGATCATCGAGAAGCGGAAGCTGACGGTGGTTCTGGCACATATTGAACGGTACTATGGCTATCAGAAAAGCAAAGATGTCTGGAATCATATGTTTGAGCTTCCTGTGTATGCACAGATGAATGCAGAAGCATTTCTGACCTGGGGGAAACGTCATACGGCGATGAAGCTTTTGAAAAAGGGCTATGCCGTGGTTCTCGGGAGTGATTGCCATGACACAGAGAAACGGCCGCCGAATCTTGGGAGTGCAAGAGAGGAGATACGGAAGAAAGCTGGAGAAGAGATACTGGAACAGGTTGACAGGACTGGAAAGCGAGTGTTTGGTTAGATGAAAAAGCTGAATCAGATGAAAGCGATCGGAACAGGGATCGCACTTGTATGTTTTTTGTGCCTGCTGTACTTTGTGCTCCGGAAGGGAGAGCTTGCATGGGGAGCTGCTATGGCAGGAGAGCATGCAGAAACCGGTGCTTCGAAGGAGATGCAGAGACTCCTGTGGAAGGAACTTTCCCTGGATGGAAAGAAATACCGGTATTCCAGTGATTACGAAACGTATCTGTTTATCGGAACAGATGCCAGTGGAAATGAGGAGGCAGCAGGGGAGGAGTATACCGGTGATATGGCGGACTTTCTTCTTCTTGCGGCAGTGAACCGCACAGAACGGACCTATACCTTACTGCAGCTGAACAGGGATACGATCACAGAGATTTCCATGATCGGGAAGGACGGAAAGGGAGAGGCGAGTGCTGATATGCAGCTCTGTACGGCACACTGGTTCGGAGGTACGCAGCAGGAAAGCTGTGAGAACACAGTGAAAGCAGTGTCGGATATGCTGGGCGGTATCGTGATCGATGGCTATTACTCGATGAGCATGGAGGAGCTGCCGGCTCTGAATCATGCGGCAGGCGGTGTTACCGTTACGATAGAAAGTGATTTCTCTGACATTGATCCGTCCATGAAGATGGGAGAGACGATCACACTCACCGACGAACAGGCATACACATTTGTCCGCAGCCGGTACGGGGTAGATGACGAAGAGAATGTTTCCCGTATGGCGAGACAGCGGCAGTATATGGAAGCGCTGCTTCAAAAGATCAGAGAGAAGACAGAAGAGGATCCCGGATTTGCCCTTCGCATTTATGAGGAGCTGTCACAGAAGTCTGTCACGAATGTGAGCGGCGGACGGATCACGGATCTTCTGGCCGAGATGGCAGGGGGCGAGGGCGGCGGAATCCTTCAGCTTGAAGGAGAGAGCAGGACAGGACAGAAGCTGGGAGACGGCATCGAACATGCCGAATTCTATTTAGATAAAAAAGCCATTGTAAAAACATTGGAAAAAATGTATAATATGATAGAAAAACAGTAACTGATCAGGCAGAGAAGGCACGGAAGGCAGACGGGTCTGCGATCTGCCTATGCTGATCGTTACATAAAGAGAATAAATACAGAGAGGAAAAAACCGATGGTTCAGAACAGGGAGAATATACAGACGGATGATCAGGAGGAAATTGACCTGGGGGAGCTGCTGCTTTATTTTAAGAAGAAGCTGGTTCTTATTATAGCAGTTTTTGTGATCGGCATGGTCGGGGCAGGACTCTTTACCCGTTTTCTGATCACTCCGAAGTATACGGCCACTGCGAAGCTGTATGTAGTGTCCGCCTCAGGAAAAAGTGTAGTCAATCTGGATGATCTGCGTCTGGGTACGACATTATCGACCGATTACAAGGAGCTGCTGATGGCCCGCCCGATCTTTACAGAGATCATCGAGGAACTGGGACTGGAGTATACATATGGACAGCTTAAGAGTATGGTTTCCATCGAAGGTGTAGGTGATACGCGAATCCTGGCGATCACGGTGGTGAGCACGAAGCCGAAGGAGGCGATGGATATCGCAAACGCCCTGACGGACAAGGCGATCACCTATCTGCCGAAGCTGATGGGCATCACACCGCCGAATATCTCAGAGGACGCGATAGAGCCTGCGATGCCGAGTTCACCGAATCTGGCAAAGAATGCGATGCTGGGAGGGATCCTGGCGGCGATTGTCCTGATGGGTATTCTGACGGTACTGTTCCTTAAGGATGATACCGTAAAGACTTCAGAGGACGTAGAAAAACTGATCGGCGTGGTTCCGCTTACCGTGATACCGGAGAACAGTGACCAGAGCAGGAAAGTACGCCGCAGAAAGGAACGATGATATGAGAAAATTGCTGATAAAGGATGTACCCGCGCTTTCTTATGCGACAGAGGAAGCGATCAACAGGCTGAGGGTTAATCTGAATTTTCTGGGAAATGATATCAGAAAGATCATGATCATCAGCTCCAGTGAAAATGAAGGAAAGAGCTTCGTGGCGATGCATCTGTGGCGTCAGATGGCTGAATCGGGAACACACAGCATCCTGGTGGATGTCGACCTGAGGAAGTCTGTTATGGCGCAGAAATATCAGATGGAGCCGGCGGACGGAGGAGAGATCCGGGGCACATCACATGTACTGGCAGATGCGGCACCGCTTGAGAAGGCGGTGTTCCACACAGAGATCGGGCAGGGGGATATCCTCCCGAACACGGAGAATGTGGTGAATCCGACGATGCTCCTGGAAGGAAAGCATTTCCAGGACATGCTGGAGGAGATGGCGAAGGAATATCGCTATGTGTTCCTTGACACACCGCCGCTGGATCTGGTATCAGACGGAGAGAAGATCGGATCCATGTGTGACGGCGCCATCCTGGTCGTGCGAAGCGGCTTCACATCCAGAAACCTGGTGAGAAGTTCCATACAGCTGCTCGAAAGAGCCGGATGTCCGCTGCTCGGTATCGTACTGAACCGCGCAGGAGAGGGGAAGAAGGATTATTACTATGGAAAGAAGGAAGGGTGACCTGTCCATATTTCCGGTGACCTCATTTATTCTGAGTATCTCAGAGTACAGGAAACTGTCTCTGATTTACTGCGCAGACTGACAGCCTGCGTATATATTATATTCTTACGAAAGGAGGAGAAAGAAAATGAGAAAGACAATGAAGAGAGTTATCGCATGTGCATTAGCAGCAGCTTTATCTCTCGGAACAGCGCTTACTTCTATGGCTGCAACACCAAGCCCGGTAGTACCGAAGGAGCCGGAGAAACAGGTGAATGTAGGCTCTGATGATAAGTTCTACAAGGTTAATACTGAAACATCAGGTGAGCTTGCGATCGTTGCGTCAAAGACAGTCAAAAAAGCGAAAAAGACTGTACCTGCAAAGATTTCTGTAGGCGGTGTCAAGTACACAGTTACGGCAGTTGCACCAAATGCGTTCAAGACATGGTCAAAGGTTAAGACGCTTATCCTTCCGAACACTGTTAAGACGATCAAGGCGAAAGCTTTTACAGGCTGTAAGTCTTTAAAGACAATCGTTCTGAAGAACAAGAAGGCTGCCAAGGTAGCTAAGAATTCCTTCAAGGGTCTGAACACAAAGAAGATGAGCATCAAGGTTAAGGCTAAGATGACCACGAAAGAATATAAGAAGCTCCAGACCAACCTTAGAAAAGCCGGATTCAAGGGCAAGATTTCTAAATAAGGACTGTGCGCATTTCAATGGGTAATTGCAAAAGGGAGAATGATTTCTCCCTTTTTATAGACACTTTTCCCCGTGGTAAAAATGTTTATAAAAAGGGATGGAAACAGAGAAATAAACAGGAGAAGTACATGATGGATAAAAGGATGGAAAACAGCAGATTTACGATGATGCACTGGCAGAAGATCAGTGTATACCTGATGGTGTACGATATGATCGCTGTCGAGGCGGCTTATTTGCTTTCCTTATGGGTCCGTTTTGACTGCCGCTTTCAGGCAATACCGGATGAATACCTGCAGGCACATCTTCTGTTTGCCCCGATTTATGTGATTGTCTGTGTGGCTGTATTCTGGATGCTCCGCCTGTATCAGAGTATCTGGCGGTTTGCCAGCTATACGGAGCTGTCACGTGTGACAGCAGCTACTGTCATTACCGGATTCTTCCATGCGGTGGCGATCTCACTGCTGTTTCGGCGGATGCCTATGTCGTACTATCTGTTTGGAGTGCTTCTGCAGTTTCTTTTCGTGCTGGGGATCCGTTTTTCCTACCGGTTCGTCCTTCTGGAGAGGAAAAGGGCGAATGTGTCAGACGGAAGTACCAGGGGACGTGTGATGCTGATCGGCGCCGGAGCCGCCGGGCGTGTACTACTGCGGGATATACAGAAATCAGGAGAGCTGAATGAAGAGGTCGTCTGTATCATCGATGACAATCCGAACAAGTGGAACCGCTTTATTGACGGTGTGCCGGTAGCCGGAGGCCGTGATTCCATCCTGCTTAATGTGGAAAAGTACAAGGTCGATAAGATCTATGTGGCAATACCAAGTGCTTCTGCAGAGCAGAAAAGAGACATCCTGAACATCTGTAAGGAGACAGAGTGTGAACTGAAGAATATGCCGGGGATCTACCAGCTGGCCAGCGGGGAAGTCAGTGTCAGTGTCATGAAAGAGGTGGCCATCGAAGATCTGCTGGGACGTGACCAGATTCAGGTCAACATGAAGGAGATCTTCCGGAACCTGCAGGGAAAGGTTATCCTGGTCACGGGAGGGGGAGGCTCCATCGGCAGCGAGCTCTGCAGGCAGATCGCCGGACACCATCCGAAGCAGCTCATCATTTTCGATGTGTATGAGAACAACGCCTACGATATCCAGCAGGAGCTAAGGAGGGACTATCCCTGGCTGGATCTGGTGGTCCTGATCGGGTCTGTGCGTGACAGCCGCAGGATCCATTCGGTGTTTCTGAAATATCATCCGGATATCTGTTATCATGCGGCAGCGCATAAGCATGTGCCGCTGATGGAGGACAGTCCGTGTGAATCGATTAAGAACAATGTACTGGGTACCTACAAGACCGCCTATGCAGCCCTGAAGAGCGGATGTGAGCGATTCGTACTCATCAGTACAGACAAGGCGGTAAATCCTACGAACATCATGGGCGCCAGCAAGCGTCTGTGCGAGATGGTGATTCAGTGCATGGATGCAGTCAGCAGAAGCGGAAGGGAAGAGCTGCTGGCGCCTATGCATACTCATTTTCTTATACCGTTTGAGATAGGGAAGAACAGTGGGAGAGTGCGGACCGAGTTCGTGGCAGTGCGCTTTGGAAATGTACTGGGAAGCAATGGTTCTGTCATTCCGCTGTTTAAGAAGCAGATCGAAAAGGGGGGGCCTGTGACAGTCACCCATCCTGATATTATCCGTTACTTCATGACCATACCCGAGGCAGTGAGCCTGGTGCTTCAGGCGGGGTGCTATGCAAAGGGCGGAGAGATCTTTGTCCTGGATATGGGATCACCGGTAAAGATCGATACCCTGGCGAGAAACCTGATCCGCCTTTCCGGATACAAGCCGGATGTGGATATTCAGGTGGAATATACGGGACTTCGTCCGGGCGAGAAGCTGTATGAAGAGAAGCTGATGGCGGAGGAAGGGTTGAAGACCACGCCGAACCATCTGATTCATATCGGCTGCCCGATTCCTTTTGATGAAGAGAAGTTCTTAGAGGAGCTGGCGGTGCTGGCGGAGGCCTGCTATGAGAACCGGGAGGACAGCATCCGGGAGATGGTTGCATATATTGTGCCAACCTATCATGCGGCGGGAGCGAATGGATGTACCCTGAAGGGTGATGCCTATGAGGAACTGATGAAAGAGGTCGCTGCGGCACAGGAATGAGCGTAAACAAAGGATAATAAGGATAATAAGGATAATAAGATGGAATTGAAAGCATTTGAGAAAAAAATATGGCTCTCTTCTCCGACGATGCACGGAGAAGAGCTGCAGTATATGAAGGAAGCCTACGAGACAAACTGGATGTCCACGGTAGGGGCGAATATCAATGAGGTCGAACGTCTGACCTGTGAAAAGACAGGATGCAACCATGCGGTTGCACTCTCTGCAGGTACAGCAGCGATCCATATGGCGGTCAGGCTGGCAGGGGTAAAGCCGGGAGACCGGGTATTCTGCTCCGATATGACCTTTGATGCCACCGTAAATCCGGTGGTATATGAAGGCGGGGTACCGGTGTTTATCGATACCGAGTATGATACATGGAACATGGATCCGATTGCACTGGAAAAAGCCTTTGAACTCTATCCGGAGGTGAAGGTTGTGGTGGTCGCACATCTCTACGGAACGCCGGGAAAAGTGGATGAAATCAGAGAAATCTGTGACAGACATGGTGCAATCATCATCGAAGATGCTGCGGAATCTCTGGGAGCTTCCTATAAGGGGGTACAGACAGGAACCTTCGGAAAATACAATGCGATCTCCTTTAACGGAAACAAGATCATCACCGGAAGCGCCGGTGGGATGCTGCTGACGGATGATAAAGAAGCGGCAGACAAGGTGAGAAAGTGGTCTACCCAGGCGAGAGAGGATGCGCCCTGGTACCAGCATGAGGAGCTGGGATACAACTACCGCATGAGCAATGTGATCGCGGGTGTTGTCCGCGGGCAGTACCCGTATCTGGAGGAGCATATCGCCCAGAAAAAGGCAATCTATATGAGGTATCAGGAGGGGCTTAGGGATCTTCCGGTAAGGATGAACCCTTATGACAGGGAGAATTCGGAGCCGAACTTCTGGCTGTCCTGTATGCTGATCAATGAAGACGCCATGTGCAGGCAGGTCAGAGGGGAGAAGGAAGCCCTGTACATCAGTGAGCCGGGAAAGAGCTGCCCGACAGAGATCCTGGAGACTCTGGCAAGGTACAATGTGGAGGCGCGCCCGATCTGGAAACCGATGCATATGCAGCCGATCTACCGGATGAATGGGTTCGTAACAAGAGACGGTAACGGAAGGGCGCGGACGAATGCGTATATAAAGGAAGGGGCTGTGGATGTCGGGATGGATATCTTTAACAGAGGTCTGTGTCTGCCGAGTGATAATAAGATGACGGTGGAGGAGCAGATGAAGGTCATTGAGATTATCAGAAGGTGTTTTGAGTAGATTTGTTGTTAAGAGATGACAATAAAAGGGTAGACGAAAGAAGTTTACGAAAAGCGTGAAGTTATCGATTATTCAGCTTAGGTTAGAAAAATGAAAGGAATAGGAAGGGTGCAAGAGGCTGAAAAGGAGTATCAGCACTTCAGAAGTAAAATAACTGGAAACTTTAGTATTATAAGGGGAGAGTCGATATGAGCGGTTTCAAACTTGACGCTAGCAATAACCATATGGAGATATAAAGATGGAAAAGCATAAACCTAATGGATTATATGAAAAGTTTTTTAAGCGATTTATAGATATTATTTGTTCTTTTCTAGCTATCATTGTTTTTTGGTGGTTGTATGTTATTGTTGCTATTTTGGTTAGAATTAAGCTTGGGAGTCCTATCCTTTTTACACAAGAACGTTTGGGTAAGGATGATAAAGTATTTAAATTATATAAATTTCGCTCAATGTCCGATGTAAAAGATGAGAAAGGAAAGCCTCTTCCTGATGATGTGAGATTGACAAAATTTGGAAGGTTATTGCGTTCCACTAGTATGGATGAACTTCCAGAGGTATTCAATATTCTAAAGGGGGATATGACTCTGATTGGACCAAGACCACTTTTGCCAGAATATTTACCATATTATACAGAAGAAGAGAGACATCGTCATGATGTACGTCCGGGATTATCAGGTTGGGCGCAAATCAATGGTCGAAATGCCATAGAAAGTTGGGAACAACGATTTCAATATGATTTGGAGTATGTAGAAAACATTTCATTTCTGTTTGATGTAAAAATTATTGTGAAGACTGTGGTTAAAACAATTAAGCGTTCCGATATTCAGGTTGGAAGTCAGATTAAAGTAGGACGTTTGGATGATGCAAGAAGGAACATGAAAAATGAAGGTAACAATTAGAAAATTTATTTTTGAAGATATACCAAAAAAAATAGAGTGGATTAATAATCCTGTAAATAATAAGTTTCTTCATTATGATCTTCCACTAGAGTATGAAAAAACTGCAAGGTGGTTTAAGAATAATGAGGGGAGAATAGATCGTTACGATGCCGTGATTGAAGTAGACGGTATTCCAGTTGGCTTGATTGGTCTTCTCTCTATTGAAAAGAAAAATAGAAAAGCTGAGTATTATGTTTCTATGGGAGAAATGTCCTATAGAGGAAAAGGTGTTGCGTATCAGGCATCTAAGTTGATTCTTGAATACGGATTTATGGTATTAGGACTTAATCGAATTTATCTTTATACGGAGGCGGAAAATATAGTAGCCCAGAAACTATTTAAGAAGGTTGGATTTAAGGTAGAAGGGTTACTGAAGAATGATATTTTTTTTAGAGGAAGATATGTGGACAGATATGTTTTTGGGATAACAAAGGAAGATTTTCTTTCTACTACATATATTACTCCAATTCAGTTTATAGAAGAGAAAAAAAATAAAATATATATTAAACGTGATGATATGATACCATATTCTTTTGGTGGAAACAAGGCAAGAAAGGGATATCTATTTTTTCAAGAAATTGATAAAGGCGGCTATG
>OGON01002690.1_pt1 | contig 10508 bp, 4 predicted proteins | sample 1552671 | NCBI WGS metagenome assembly OGON01 (sample SAMEA2580136, study PRJEB22360) | human gut metagenome | biome: human gut; feature: human-associated habitat; material: faeces | place: Denmark | collected 2008/2010 | reverse complement strand
CCAGCCGCCGGAGCCCCCAGTCCTGCGGCCGGCAGGCGCGCGCTGTCCGCGAAAGTCCCTTGTAACCCGCGGCATTGGCAAGGGGGAACTGCCTGCTCTCGCCCATCGAGGTGGTGATGGCCACGGCGGGTGTGAGCGTGCGGTAGTAGGATTTGTCGGCGACATAGGGGCTGCGCCCCGTTTTGTAGCGGGTGAAGAAGCGGTACAGGTGCGGTTTGCCGGTCTTGACGGGACGGGTATAACGGTGTTCTTCGGGCGTGTCGCCTTCCGTGTAGTATATCTCCGACCCGTCGTCGGCCGTCACGGTGAATGCGCCATCCTTATAGCTCACCTTCGGCGGGAAGAGCCGGAAACGGATGCCCATGGCTGCCATGCGGTCGTAATGCTTCTCCACGAGCCCTTTGTAATAGGCGTCCCAGCCTTCGCCATTGCCGCGCCAGGCGATGCGGGCGAGTGCGCAGATACGCGGGAAACACATGTAGTCGAGGTAGTCGGGCTTCTCGGGCTCGTGCGAGACGTAGGCTTCGCTGAAGAATGCCGCCTGCAACCCGACGACGTTGCGCATCTGCTCCGGGCTGAACCCCTTGTCCGTGAAGTCGAACCCGAAGACCTTTTTCGCGTCGAAGATCGCCGCCCAGTCGTGCCCGTCCTCGCGGGGCGACTGGCGCATGTCGAAATAGAAGTACTGGCCCGGCATCACGACGGTGCGGTAACCCTTCGCCGTGGCGTCGAGACAGGCCTTGACGCTCTCCCAGCCGTGCACGCGGCACTCCCGGGCGAAGGCTCCCGTGCGCACGGCCTCGTTCCACACGGCGGGCCGTTTGCCGTGCGAACGGAGGATTGCGGCCATGCGCTCCATGAAGAGGTCCTCCAGCCGGTGCGGGTCGGTCATCCCCTCCCGTTTCATCAGCGCCCGGCAGTCGGGACACCGCTCCCACTGCGACATGTCGACCTCGTCGCCGCCCACGTGGATGTACTCCGAGGGGAACAGCTCGCACAGTTCGCCCAGAATGTCGCCCAGCAGCGCGTAATTCTCCTCCCGGGCCACGCACCATGCCGAACGGTAGTCGTAACCGTTGGTCGACACGGTGTCGGGCGGATAGTTGCAGCGGATTTCGGGATGCACCGACGCGATGTTGCGGCTGTGGCCCGGCAGGTCGATTTCGGGAATGATCTCGATATTCCGCAGGGCGGCGTAACGGATCAGCTCGCGCATCTTGCTTTGCTTGAAGTAACCTCCGTATTTCTCTGACCACTTGCCGTATACGGGCCTCACGGGCGAGTCGCCGCCGCGGAAGCCGCCGATCTCGGTCAGCTCGGGGTGCGAAAGGATCTCGATGCGCCACCCCTCGTCGTCCGAAAGATGAAGATGCAATTTGTTGATATTGTGGTAGGAAAACAGGTCTATATAACGTTTCACTTCATCCATTCCGATCCACGTCCGCGCCACGTCGAGCATCATCCCCCGATAGCCGAACCGCGGCTTGTCCTCGATCCTGACGCAGGCGATGCCGGTTCCCGGGGCGATCCCCCTGCGGGCGTAGACTTCGGGCGGCAGCAGCCGGAACAGTTGTTGCAGTCCGTTGAAAACCCCGCCGCAGGTGGAACTTCCGATCTGGATGTGGTCGGGCGCGATGTCGAGGGTGTAAGCCTCCGACGGCTCCCCGTCCGGGGCGTCGAGCGTCAGCACGACGGAGCCTTCCCCCGCCATGCCGTTGCGGACCCCGCACCCGAGGTATTCGGCGGCGTATTCGGCCAGGGGGGCCAGTTCGCGGTCGGCGGAGATTGTCGTTCCGGGACCGAACGTGAAGATCCCTTCGCGGGGCGTCGTCTTTTCCGGGGCGGGTTGCGCCGCGGCGGTGCACAGGCCGCAAAGGGCTGTTGTCAAGAGGATCAGAAGTCGTAATTTCATGCGACGTGAGGATTTTGTTTCCCGCAAAGTTACTTTTTTTCCGCCGAATGTGCTACCTTTGCCGGAGTAAAACCACGGTTTTAGCGGGCGGACGGCGGCGAATCACGGACAGACTCCGCTTCTGCGCCCGGTGTGAAAAAATAATTTGCGACATGGAAGATAAACGTCTGAAGGCCACGGCCCGTCTTTTGGAGGTGATGAACACCCTGCGCCGCGAGTGCCCCTGGGACCGCGAGCAGACATTCGACTCGCTGCGCAGCAACACCATCGAGGAGACTTACGAACTGGCCGATGCCATCACCGACCACAATATGGAGGGGATCAAGGAGGAGCTGGGCGACCTGCTGCTGCATGTGGTGTTCTACTCCAAGCTGGGTGAGGAAGCCGGGGCGTTCGACTATGCGGATGTGGCCAACGCCTTGTGCGACAAATTGGTATACCGCCATCCGCACGTTTACGGCGACATCCATGCCAATACGCCCGACCAGGTGAAGGAGAATTGGGAGGCGCTCAAGCTCCGCAAAAAGAACCGCAAGAGCGGTACGCTGGGCGGCGTTCCCCGCTCGCTGCCGGCGCTGGTCAAGGCATTCCGCGTAGGCGAGAAGGCCGCGGCGACGGGCTTCGACTGGCAGAAGCGCGAGGATGTGTGGGACAAGGTGAAGGAGGAGACCGCCGAAGTCGAGGCCGAGATGCGCTCGGGCGACAAGGCGAACCTCGAAGCCGAGTTCGGCGACTTGTTCTTTGCGCTGGTCAACGCTGCGCGGCTCTACGGCGTCGATCCCGAATCTGCGTTGGAGCGTACGAACAAGAAGTTCATCCGCCGCTTCAATTACATGGAGGAACAGGCTGCTGCACAGGGGAATTCGCTGCACGACCTTTCGCTCGGCGAGATGGAGGCCCTGTGGCAGGAAGCCAAAAAAGGCGAATAAAAGATTGCCTTCCGGCAGCGCTGTCCATGTCCGGGGCACCACCGTACGGTGGCGGGGCATGCAGGGAAATATACATGTGAAACAAAGAAATTTTATTACGGAATTATGGCATTGATTAAAGAAGTGCGGGGGCACACCCCCGTGATCGGAGAAAATACGTTCCTGGCCGAGACGGCCGTCATCCTGGGCGACGTGACCATTGGCCGCGACTGCTCCATCTGGTACAATGCCGTGCTGCGCGGCGACGTGAACAAAATCGTCATCGGCGACCGTACGGAGGTCGACGTCAACCTGGTCCCCGATGCCAAAAACACCATCAACGAGGTGGTGGTCATCGGTTACGGCGCGGTGAAGAAATCCGACCTGACGGGTTCGGTCTCCAACGTGAAGATGTCCGACATCCGCGACGTGCCCAACACGTCGGTCGACCAGGCTCTGCAAGGCCGCATCGCCGGTGTGGACATCATGTCGACTTCGGGTGCGCCGGGAGCCACGACTTCGATCCGCGTGCGCGGCACGCGTTCGATCTCGGCGTCGAACGAACCGCTGATCGTCGTCGACGGCGTGATCGACGCCGTGAGCGACCTGAACGACATCAACTCGGCCGACATCGAGCAGATCTCGGTCCTCAAGGACGCCTCGTCGACGGCCATCTACGGCTCGCGCGGCGCCAACGGCGTGATTATCGTCACCACGCGGCAGGGCGTCACCTCGAAGCCGTCGGTCACGGCCAAGGCTGAATTCGGCGTCTCGAAACTCGCCCGCGACCTCGATCTGATGGACGCGCAGGAGTTCGTCCGCTACCTCAACGACCGGAACTATTTCTCCTCGCGCGATCCGCAGCGTCCGCCGCGCTTCGACCCTTCGGAGTACGGGCGCGGGACCGACTGGATCGACGAGATCACCCGCACGGCTCTCTATCAGAACTATAACCTTTCGGTCAGCGGCCGCAGTCAGAAGTCGAGCTACTTCGCGGCGCTCGGCGGCAACGATACGCAGGGCATCGTCGACGGCAGCGGATTCCGCCGCATCACGGCCCGTCTGAATCTTTCGTACGACTTCGCCAAGTGGCTGACCGTCGGTTTCAAGGGCAGCTATACCTTCCGCGACGAGAATCCCAACCGGGCGACCATCGGCGGCGCGAACATCTGGGACGGCGCCGTCTACCTGGCCCCGACGATGGGTCCCAAAGACTACATCAACCCCCTCTACGAGAACGGCGTGCGCATTGATACGCCCCGCGCCAAGATCGACTGCAACGAGAACGAGAGCGAGCGCATGACCAATACCGACGTGCTGGAGTTCACGATCAAGCCCGTGCGCGGGCTGATCATCAAGAGTCAGAACTCCTATATGGTCTACCAGCGTCACGACTACCAGTTCTGGCCCAGCTATCTGCCGAAGCGCACCGAGGGCGAAGGGGCCGATGCCTACCGTTACGAGGGCGACGCACGCCGCCTGACTTCGGAAAATACGGTCTCCTATTCGAAGAAATTCGCCTCGGGGCACTATTTCGATGCGATGGCGGGCTTCTCGGCCACGCACGAAACGGCCAACTTTTTCTCGCTGAAGGCCGAAGGGTTGCTCACCGACGACCTGAAGTGGAACAACATGAACAGCATCGGCAGCAAGGAGAACTACAACGCTTCGACCAGCTCGAACAAAGTCGTGCGCGAGTCGGTGCTCATGCGCCTGAACTACAACTACAAGAGCCGCTACTACTTCACCTTCACGGGGCGTTACGACGGGTCGTCGAACTTCGCCGAGAACAACAAATGGGGTTTCTTCCCTTCGGCGGCCGTCAAGTGGAACGCCAAGAACGAGAATTTCCTCAAGCAGGTGCGCTGGCTCGATGAACTGTCGCTGCGCCTGAGCGCCGGACGCACGGGTAACGACGCCATCGCGACCTACCGTTCGCTCGAAGCCTACGGCACGACCACCAACGGTTATCTGTTCGGCGGCACGCAGTCGGCGTCGTTCTTCCCTTCGCGTGTGGCCAATCCCAACCTGACGTGGGAGAAAACCACGCTCTACAATGCGGGTCTCGATTTCTCGGCCTTCGACGGCCGCCTGAACATCACCGTCGACGGCTACTATTCGACCACCCGCGACCTGCTGCTTTCCTTGCAGACGATCCATACGACGGGTTACACGAGCCGTTTCACGAACCTGGGCAAGACGTCGAACCGCGGCGTCGAGGTCTCGGTCGAGAGCCGTAACATCGTGAAGCCGAAATTCGGCTGGACGACGAGTTTCACCCTTTCGCACAACAAGCAGATGGTCGACGACATCGGCCACGAAGAGTACGTTTCGTGTCTCGAAAGCGGCGGCAATACCAACTACATGATGTATGGCTACAAGACGGGCTATCCGCTCAATGCACTCTGGGGATTCCAGTACGCCGGGGTCTGGAAGACGACCGACCAGTTCGAGCGCAATCGCTTTACCAAGAGTTATATATCCTCGTCGACGGGCAGCGACGCCCAGCTGATGCTGGGGTATCCCAAGTACGTCGATCAGAACCGAGACGGCATTCTGTCGGAGGAGGACCTGATCTATCTGGGCAACTCCGACCCCGTGCTTTACGGCGGTTTGCAGAACCCCTTCAACATCGGCGGTCTGCGCATCGGATTCTACTTCTCCTATTCGCTGGGCGGCAAGATCTACAACTACTCCGAGCTTGCGATGGCCGGCGGTTACGCCACCAACCAGTACCGCTACATGCTCGACGCGTGGCATCCCGTGCGCAACCCGGATTCCGACCTGCCCCGTGCGGGAACCGACGACCGACTGGTTCCCAGTTCGTTGCAGGTGCACGATGCCTCGTACCTGCGTCTGAAGAACGCCACGGTCTCCTATACGTTCGACTTGCGGAAGAAAACCCGCCTGCTGCGCGACATCACGCTGGCCGTCACGGGCGAGAACCTCTGGCTCTGGACCAAGTACAACGGTTTCGACCCCGACGTTTCGAGCGAGGGGACCAGTTCGACCCTGCGCCGCGTCGACATGGGCGCCTATCCCCGTTCGCGGATGTTCGTGTTCAGCATCCAGCTGCGTTATTAAATCCACCCGACAATTTCCGAAGAAGATGAAAAACTTCAATCAATTCATACTGACGCTCCTCGCGGCGGGACTGTTCGCCTCCTGTTCGCTGACGGAGGAGCCGACCTCGTTCGTCAACCGCAAATCGTTCTACAAGAACGAGTCGCAGTGCATTGCGGCGCTCAATTCGTGTTACATGCCTGCGAATGCGATCTATACGGCCAACTTCATGCTGGTCACCGAGGCCTGCACCGACATCTGGTACTCCTCCTCGACGACCGTCGACGCCTGCCTCGACGTGACTCCCGCCAAGCCGCAATACGGCAAGAACGTCTGGACGCAGGGTTACAAAGGCGTCATGTACTGCAACGAGTGCGTCGAGTGCATCTCGTCCGCCGACCTGGCCGACGGGGTGAAGATGCCTCTGGCGGCCGAAGCCCGCGTGATGCGCGCGTTTTACTACTATGTGCTGACCTGCATGTTCGGCGACGTGCCGTTCTACACCACGATGGTCGACACCGACCAGCGGCTGGCCGGAATCCGCCGCCCGCCCCGAACCCCGGCCCATGAAATCCGCCAGGAGCTGTACGATGACCTGGAGCGGAACGCACTGCCGTGGTTCACCGCCGAGAACGGGCGCAAGTGCCGCGCCTCGGAGGCCGTCGACAACCGTTCGGGCTATGCGCTGGCGCTGATGCTGATGGCCAAGTTCGCCATGTGGAACGAGGACTGGAACGGGGCGCTGGTCCCCCTGCAAGCCCTTGAGGAGCTTTACGGCGACTTCAACGAAGGCAACTATCCGCTGGCCGAGACCCAGTGGCGCTACAAGAACCCTGCGGAGTCCATCTTCGAGATCCAGCACGCCTGGTCGCTCACCGGCACGCAGTACAACGGCAACGTGGCGGCGATCATGATGCCCACGCACAACGGCGACGGGGTCTTCGACGGCGTACCCCTGAAGGGTTACGGCACGTCGATGCCCGGCTGGTCGTCGCTGCGGGCCAACAACCGCTATGCGATCTTCCGCCCCGCGACGGGCAATACGCAGACCGAGAATGCGGCCTACGTCGACGCGCTGTTCAACCCCCTGCCCCTGACCTACGACACCTACGACGCGACGCTGAACCGCTATACGGTGAAGATCGACCGCGAGGCGCTGGCCGCCGGGGAGATCCGCGGGCAGAAGATCGACCGCCGCGTGCAGTACTTCCTCGGCCTGGGCGACCTGGAGGCGGGCGAGACCTTCAAGATCACGCACAACTACGGAGTGCCCTGGCCCGGTCCGAAATTCTGGTGTCCGGACATCGAGCAGAACTACGATTCGAACAACTACCGCATTTTCCGCTATGCCGACGCCATTCTGATGATGGCCGAATGTTACTGCAACCTGGAGAACGCCGAGGAGACGATGCGTTACCTGAACATGGTCCGCCAGCGTGCGGGCGTCGATCCCGTCACCAACTTCACGGGCTTCGAGGACCTCACGCTGGCTGTCCGCTGCGAGCGCGCCCGGGAGCTGGGCGGCGAGTTCCAGCGCAAGTTCGACCTCGTGCGCTGGGGCATCTGGTACGACCAGACCTACGCCTATACCAACAACGCGACGCTCAAGGGCAAGATGCGCCCCTGCCACCGCTACTATCCCATTCCCGACGCGCAGTGCGCCCTTTCGGGCTACGTGCTGACCAACGACGAATACCTTGCCGACGGATTATAAAAACCAGAACCGATGAAACGAATCAACAACCTGATACTGGCGCTCGCGGGACTCTTCGCGGTCGCGTGCGCCGACACCTTCGAGGAGCGTTACGACCTGGCCGTCAATACGGACCGGTATTCGGTCACGGCCGAGGCCGGCAAACTCCCCGTCACGGTCTACTGCTCGGGGGCGTGGACCGCTCAACTCACCGCCGAGTCGGCGTGGGCGACGCTCGACCGCACGGCCGGCAGCGGCATTACGACCATCCGCCTCAATTACGCCGACAACCCCGGACTGACCCGTTCGGTCGGGGTCGTGCTGCGCGGCTCGGGGCTTGAAAAGACCGTCACCGTGGTTCAGAAGGCGGGAATCACCGCCCCCGAACTGATCTTCCTTTCGAAGGACCTCGCCTTCGCCAACGGCGCCTACAAGGGCACGGCGGCTTTCGAAACCAACCTGCCCGACGAGCTTCTCCGCGATGTCGTGCCCGCGGTGACCTATGCCGCGGAGGGCGACGCGTGGATTTCCGATGTCGTCTACCATGCCGACGACGAGGAGGCGGGCGAGACCGAAATTCCGCTGGCCCGCCGGGGGCTGATCACCTTCGCCACGGCTGCCAACGCCACGGGAGAACCCCGCACGGCGACGGTCGGCTTCTCGGTGACGGATGCCGACGGCAATGTTTTCGGCGACTCGTTCACCGTGACGCAGAGCGCCGACGAGGCCCGCATCACGCTCGCCGACGACGTGGCTCCCATCGAGGGCGGCCGGCGCGCCGTGGCCTTCTCGACCAATCTCGGGGCGCTGCTTGCGGAGATGAAGGTCGAAGTCACGTACGCCGATCCGGCTGTCGCGGACTTTATCTCCGATGTCGAACTCGGCGCCGGGGAGCTGACCTACGCGATTACGGCGAACGAGGGCGTGGAGAAGCGTTATGCGACGATCACGGTCTCCTGCGCCGACCTTGCGGGCGGTGTGGTTTCAGCCTCTTCGAACATCACGCAGCGGGTGACGGCCCAGCCGCGCGAAGTGTCGTCCGCCGATCTGCGGGCGCTCTTCACGGCCGAGGACAAATCCTACGCCAGCGACGAGGACCATATCGACTACCTGCTGTGCCGCGTCATCGGCGACGCCGGGAACCCGAACATGGATCAGAACCTCAATACGGGTCCCAACAGCATCACCACCGACGAGAACGACTGTACGAACTACGTGCAGAGCCTGGACGGCCGCTACGGCTTCCGCCTGAAGTTCGCCGCCCCGGCCGACAACGTCTGCCTGCGCGGGGAGCAGGTGAAGATTCTGCTCGACGGCGTGACCCTTTCGCGCGAAAGCGACCCGATGCGCTACACGCTGCGCGGCCTGAAGGCCGGGAACATCGAAAAGGCGGCTGAAGCCTCCGCCTTGGAGCCCAAGGCGCGGACCATCGCGACGCTCACCGACGACGACATCTACACCTACTGCGCGCTTTCGGGGCTGGAGTTCTCCGTCAAGGAGGGCGCCTATACCAATGTCCGCGAGTACGACGCCATCGGCAATCCCTGCAATGCGAACCTCTCGTTCGCCGGCGGCACGCAGGCCCAGAAGGCCAAGGACGGCGCGGCCAATCTGCTCTACGACGGGGACAACGACGCGATCTACATGCTCGTGAACATGAACTGCGGCTGGCGCCGCACGGGACGGAGCGTGCCGCAGGGCGTCGGCACGGTCAGCGGCATCGTGGTCCACACGCCGATGGAACGCTGGGGCGGCAACGTGGGCCGTTATTCGATCCGGCCCTTCGACGAGGCGGACATCGACATCCCGCGCGCCGCGGCGTCGGCCTATGCGACGCTCGTCGAGTGGCGGCTGGACAAGGCCGTGATTTCGGTCGGCGCCTACAAGTGGAACGACAACGGAACCTACACGGTCGGCTCGGCGGCCAATTCGGCCACGCAGCTCGTCCAGAACCGGATGCACGCCACGACCGACAACACGGGCGGCGGGGCGCGGCTTTACAGCGAGAACCGCATGCTCAATCAGACGGTTACCGCCGACCGTTCGTACCCCATCGCCATCGTTCACGGCTACCGCGGACTGAACGTCTCGAACTACGTGCCGGGCGACGGCACGACGATGGGCATGTCGAAATACACGATGCTGGGTTTCCTCGGCAACGTTGCCGGCTGGTACGAGTGGAACGGCGATACATGGACCGGTAAGACCAACGGCATCGTGATGGAGTTCTCGACGGCGGGCGTCGGCGGCTCGGCCGCTGCGGTCAGCTTCTCGACCGCCGCGGGCAAGCACAGCACCAACGAAGCCGCCTGCTCGTGGACCAACGCCAGCTCATACCCCGTTTACTGGAAGGGGGAGTACGCCACCTCGGCCGACGGGGCGACGTGGAGCGACTACACCGAAGCCGTCAACGCCGCCACCGGGGAGCGCGGTTTCGAGATGCGTTCGCTGCCGTGGTGCATCAACAACAGCTCGACGCGCACGTCGGTCTTTGACACGGCCAACCGGTCGGGCGTCTACACCCAGTCCGACTTCGGTTTCGGTCTGGTGCCCTACCGCTTCGTGCTGCCCGCCGAGGTGCTCGGCAAGGCGAAGGTGCGGGTGCGCATCAGCCCTTCGTCCGACGTCATCGCGACGTGGAATCCCGGCATCGACGGCTATGCTCTGGGCCAGACGCACCGCAACCTGCGCATAGCGCGGACCTATCCGTTCGACATCGCCAACGGCGTCTATGTCGAGGACCTTTCGATCCAATACAAATAGTGCCGAACCATGAAACACCTGCTGAAATACCTGCTCGCCGCCGCGGCCCTTCCCCTTTGGGGGCAGGCTGCGGCCGCCGGGCCGTTCGGACAGCTCCGCGGGCTGTGCGAACCCGGAAAGTCGGTCTTGCTGACCGCCCCGACGGTGGTCGAAGGCATCGTCGTCAGCG
>OGON01002683.1_pt1 | contig 10518 bp, 9 predicted proteins | sample 1552671 | NCBI WGS metagenome assembly OGON01 (sample SAMEA2580136, study PRJEB22360) | human gut metagenome | biome: human gut; feature: human-associated habitat; material: faeces | place: Denmark | collected 2008/2010 | reverse complement strand
CCTGCTTTCCGGAAACGCCCTGCAGCTGGGACAAAGCAGCGAAAAAATGATGTACAGGCTGTCTTTCTCGCCCTGAAAGCACCCGGTACGCCATGGCATATGTGAATACCGGCGGCCTTCACCGCGGCTTATGCGCTTTCCCGCATCGACCTCGGGGAGGTCCCAAATACCGTAGACCATGTGATATTGGCCGAAAGCGACCGGGTTCGCCTGCAATCGCCCCGGGTGGTATTTGTCCTAGGCGTCAATGAGGGCATTTTCCCGGCAGTCGGGGCGGCAGCGGGACTTTTTTCCACCCGTGAACGGGAGGAGCTGAACACCTTCGGTGCAGAGCTTCCGGTTATCGGCACCGAAAGCGCCCTGCGGGAGCAGTTTGTGCTGTATTCCGCCCTTGCGGCCCCCGCCGAACGGCTTTATATCACCTATGCCCGGCAGAATATAGCCGGAGATACCGCCTTGGCCCCCAGCGGCTGCCTGCTGCGGGTGCTGCGTCCCCTGCAGGTGACGCCCCGGAAAACCGAAAGCCTGCCCGCTGAATTCTGGGTGGTGAATGAGACCACCGCCAAGGGCCGGTATGCGGCGGCCCTGGGGAAAAACCGGCAGGAGGAGGCGCTGCTGGCCGCCCTTCTGGAACGGCTGGGAGAGGGGGACTATCCTGCGGCGATGAAGCGGGTGTCCCGAAATGCCCCGGCCGGCAACATTGCCCCGGAGCAGGCCCGGCGGCTGCTGGGCAGGGAATTAAAGCTCGCCCCCACCGCCATCGACCGGTTCTACCAGTGTCCCTACCAGTTTTTCTGCGATAAAATGCTGCGGCTGCGCCCCCGCCAAAGGGTGGAGTTTTCCCCCTTCGAGTCCGGCTCCGCCATCCACTATGTTTTCCAGCAGATGGTGAACCATTACGGCAGCGAGGGGCTTTATGGCCTTTCCCCCGAGGAGATGGACGCGGAGATCCGCGCCATCATCGACGAGGCCTACGAAAAATGCCGTGAGATACTGGCTCGGTATAAGACGGAGCTGACGGCGGTGGCGGAGTATCTGCTGGAGCACGAGACCATGGACGGCGATACGTTCAAGACATATTTCACGCAAAGCGGCGAAAGCCGTCAGTGAGAGTGATATAACGATATGCGGAACCGGCAGGCGCATCTGCGCCCGCCGGTTTTTTGCGCAAAAGCGGCACCGGTTTTGTGCACAATGACGGGACAGACCGTCCGCCATAGGGAGACAATCAAGGGGGAAAGTTTACCAACACAGGGCGTTTGTCCTCTGATCAAGGACATACTGGCGATCATTACAGATTCTTAACGCCATGTCGCTGATGCAAAAGCTGTGATTTTTAGAGGTTGTTACAATTGTTTTTGCCAAATATTTTCGCTAAAATACACATATTCTGTGAGCGGTCGACAGACTTGACCGCTGCAAGGTGAATTTAGGAGGAATTACCATGAAAAAGTTTTTAGCAATGATGCTGGCGCTGGTCATGGCTCTGTCTCTGGTGGCCTGCGGTGAGCAGGGCGACAGTCAGAAGGGTGATGATTCCGCTTCCGGCGACAAGGTCGTTAAGATCGGCGTGTTTGAGCCCACTTCCGGTCAGAACGGCGGCGGCGGCAAGAAGGAGATCCTGGGTATTGAGTATGCCCACTCCCTGAAGCCCACCGTTACCATCAACGGCGAGGAGTACAGTGTGCAGTTGGTCTATGCGGACAATGCTTCCGACCAGGCTAAGGCACCCACTGCCGCGCAGACCCTGATTTCCCAGGGTGTGTCTGTGGTGATCGGTACATATGGTTCTGCTTGCGCGATTGCTGCCGGCCCTCTGTTCGAGAGCGCTAAGATCCCTGCCATCGGCACTTCCTGCACCAACCCCCAGGTGACTGCGGGCAATGACTACTACTTCCGTGTCGGCTACATTGATCCGTTCCAGGGCGCTGTGATGGCCAACTTTGCGTTCAATGAGAAGGGTAGCAGCAACTGTGCCCTGATCATCGAGTCCGGCGATGACTACTCCGCTGGTTTCGGCAACTACTTCCGTCAGGAGATGGAGCGTCTGGGCGGCAAGGCTACCACTCTGGAGTTCCAGAAGGGCGAGGCTGACTTCTCCACTATCATGGCTTCCATCAAGTCCGAGGGTTACGACGGCATCTTTGCTCCTGTTTCCATCGAGACCGCGGCTATGATTATCTCTCAGGCCCGCGATGCCGGCATCACCTGCCCCATCATGGCTGGCGACACCTGGGATGACATCTCCATCGCCCAGCGTACCGGCAGCAAGGCTACCGATATTTACTTCTCCGCTTTCTTCGATGCCGCCGACACCACCAATGAGGCCGGTAAGGCTTTCGTGGACGGTTTCACCAAGTGGGTGGCTGAGGATGCGACCCGCGTGGAGAACAACGGCGGTGTGTCCGACGTTATCTCCAGCGTGACCCCCTGCGGCTATGATGCTTACATGGCAGCTGTGGGCGCGATCGAGGCGGCCCAGTCCACTGACGGCGCCACCATCCGCGATGCGCTGGCAACTCTGGAGATCTCCGGCCTCATCACCGGTGACCTGAAGTTCGACGAGAACGGCGACGCTATCAAGAACTACGCGGTTATCAAGACCATCGAGAACGGTGAGATTGTGTACTTCAGCACCTTCAACGGTTTGGAGTAAAAGACGGCATACGTCGAGTCTGAGACGAACCTCATTGTAGGATAACAGCCATTGTGGGGGGAGCGTGCGCTCCCCTCACAATGCAACTTTCATGACTCTTGCGTTTTTGGATGCCGATGGCATCGTCCCCGGTCTCCGAAAGCGCAAGATTCATATAAGGAGGATGCTTTACTTATGCATGACGCAGCGTATTATATCGACTTGCTGCTCTCCGGCGTAACGGTGGGCAGCCTGTATGCGCTGATCGCTATCGGCTATACGATGGTGTATGGCATACTGCGTCTGATCAACTTCGCACACGGTGACATCTTTATGATGGCGGGCTTCTTTATGGTGTATGCCGCCACCTGGATGCCGATGGCAGTGTGTATTCCCCTGGTACTTATTGCCACAGTGGCGTTGGGTGTTCTGATCGAAAAGGCGGCATACAGCCCCCTGCGTACCGCGCCCCGCATGTCAGTGATGATATCGGCCATCGGCGTCAGCTATTTGCTGCAGAATCTGGCCACCTATATCACCGGCGGTATCGCCCGTGCGTATCCCGACATCCCGTTCCTGACCCAGGTGATGCAGGTGGGCAGTCTGAATGTCAAACGTATCACCATTATCACCCCCATTTTGACTATCTTGCTGGTGGTGGTGTTGGTCATTCTTATCCAGAAGACTAAGATCGGCATGGCCATGCGTGCGGTATCCCGCGACTTTGAGACGGCGCAGCTCATGGGCATCAAGATCAACAGCGTTATTTCCGTGACTTTTGTTATCGGTTCGCTGCTGGCGGGCGTGGCCTCTATTCTGTACTTCTCCAACTATGGTCAGGTCAGCCCCATGATCGGCGCTATGCCCGGCCTGAAAGCCTTTGTAGCGGCGGTGTTCGGCGGTATCGGCTCGATCCCCGGTGCGGTGATCGGTGCGTTTATCATCGGTATCTGCGAGTCGCTTATCAAGTCCAACGCCGATATGGCCGTGTTCAGCAATGCCTTTACGTTTGCACTGTTGATCGTGATCCTGCTGTGCAAGCCCAACGGCTTGTTCGGCGAAAAACTGACGGAGAAGGTGTGAGATATGAAGAACAATAAGAAAAGAAATCTGTTGCTGTCTCTGATCCTCGCCGCCGTCTGCCTTGCTTTCCTGCTGTATGTGGACAAGTTCCAGCACTATTCCATGTTGGCGACCGTGCTGAAAAAGGGCGCGATCTACTCCCTGGTGGCAGTGTCGTTGAACTTGCTGAACGGCTTTACGGGTCTGTTCTCTTTGGGACAGGCGGGCTTTATGATGATCGGTGCATATACTTATGCAATCCTGACTATTCCCGTGGCTTCCCGCGCTGCCGTGTATCAATATTTTGACGGTGGTATCGTGCAGTTCTGCCTGCCCATGGTGGTGGGTCTGATCCTGGCCGGCGTGGTGCCGACGCTGTTTGCGTGGCTTATCGGCCTGCCAGTGCTGAAGCTGAAGTCCGATTATCTGGCCATTGCCACGCTGGGCTTCGCTGAGATCATGCGCGCTATCATTCAGTGGAACAAGGTGGGCCCGCTGACCAACTCCTCTAACCTGCTGCGGCAGTTCGCCAACTTCGACAGCGTGCTGTTCCCGTTCATTGTTTCCGGCATCTGCATCGCTATTATCGTGCTGATCATCAACTCTACCTACGGTCGTGCCTTCAAGGCGATTCGCGATGATGAGGTGGCGGCAGAAGCTATGGGTATCAATCTGGCCAAGCATAAGATGCAGGCGTTCCTGATCAGCTCCTTCTTTGCCGGTATCAGCGGCGCGCTGCTGGCCATGTTCCAGGCCAGTATCCAGGCCAACGCCTTCACCTCCACCATGACCTATGAGATACTGCTGATTGTGGTCATTGGCGGTATTGGCTCCGTGACCGGCTCCATTCTGGGCTCTTTCCTGTACATCGCCTGCTCCGAATGGTGGCTGCGTTTCCTGGATGACCCCATGCCCTATCTGGGTGTGAACATCCCATTCATGCGCGGCGGCTTCCGTATGCTGGTGTTCTCGGTGATCATTATGATCGTGGTGCTGTTCTTCCGCAAGGGCATCATGGGCGACAGGGAGTTCTCGTGGGATGCCATCATCAACTTCTTCGGAAAGCTGTTCAAAAAGAAGGATAAAGCGGCGAAGGAGGTGACGTCCAAATGAGCAAGAACGTATTGTCCGTGGAGAACGTCACTATGCAGTTTGGCGGCGTGGTAGCCGTGGACAATCTGAATCTGGAGGTAAACGAGGGCGAGATCGTGGCGCTGATCGGCCCCAACGGTGCCGGCAAGACCACAGCGTTCAATGTCATCACCGGTGTGTACGCCCCCACCAACGGGCGGGTGCGCTTCAATGAGGCGTGCATCGTGCGGAACCATCCCTCCGGAAAGATGAAGAAGCAGTATAAGGGTGAGCACGCGGATATGTACACCGCCCAGTTCGCCCCGGAGGAGGCGCTGGACGACGAGGCGCTGAAGGCGTGGAAGGAGGGCCAGAAGGCGTTGGACAGCTACGCATTTACTGACCATGTGCTGGCCCCTACGCCGGATAAGATCACGGCGCTGGGTATGGCCCGTACCTTCCAGAATATCCGTCTGTGGAAGACCCAGACGGTGTTTGACAATGTGCTTATCGCCAAGCATATGCGGCGCACCAGCAATCTGTTTACCGCGGCGTTCCACCTGAACGCCAAGGAGGAGGCGCAGCAGCGCGCCGAGGTGCTGGAGCTGCTGAAGGTCGTGGGCCTGGAGGATGTGCAGAACGAGCTGGCTACCAGCCTGCCCTACGGCAAGCAGCGCCGGCTGGAGATCGCCCGCGCGTTGGCCACCGAGCCCACGCTGCTGCTGCTGGATGAGCCGGCCGCCGGCATGAACCCGCAGGAGACGCTGGAGCTGGCGGAGTTCATCAAGGAGATCCGGGATCACTTCCACAAGACGATCCTGCTGATCGAGCACCACATGGACCTGGTCATGGGCATTGCCGACCGGATTTACGTGTTGGATTTCGGCAAGCTGATCGCCAAGGGCACACCGGAGGAGATACAGAACAACGAGCGCGTCATCGACGCATACTTGGGGGTGGCAGAAGATGCTGAAGATTGAGAATTTGTGTGTGTCTTACGGCGGCATCAAGGCGCTGCGCGGCATCAGCCTTGAGGTACCCGACGGCAAGATCGTCACCCTGATCGGCGCCAACGGCGCCGGTAAGTCCACCACGCTGCGGACTATCTCCGGCCTTGTGAAGGCAGACAGCGGCTCCATCACCTATGACGGACAGGAACTGCTGGGCAAGCCCATCAACAAGATTCTGGAGGCGGGCATCGCCCAGTCCCCGGAGGGCCGGCGGGTGTTTGCCAACCTGACCGTGTTGGAGAACCTGAAGGCGGGCGCGTACCTGCGGAAAGACAAGGACGGCATCGAGAAGGACATCAAGTGGGTGTATGAGCTGTTCCCCCGGCTGGAGGAGCGCAACTGGCAGCTGGCCGGTACGCTGTCCGGCGGCGAGCAGCAGATGCTGGCCGTGGGCCGCGCGCTGATGAGCCGCCCCAAGCTGCTGATGCTGGATGAGCCGTCGCTGGGTCTGGCGCCGCTGGTGGTGCAGGGCATCTTTGATATCATCCGCACCGTCAACGAGCAGGGCGTCACCGTTCTGCTGATCGAGCAGAACGCCAACATGGCCCTGAAGATCGCGGACTACGCCTATGTGCTGGAGACGGGCAACATCACCAAGTCCGGTACCGGCGCGGAGCTGCTGGCGGACGAGTCCATCAAGGAAGCCTACCTGGGCAAAAAGAAGAGCTGAACAAACATCCCCCGGCCGTCAGGCCGGGGGATGTTCATTTTGCGGATTGCCTTTCCTGCGTGAAGTTGTTATAATAGCCGGGAATATGACAGAAAAGGCGGTGCGTGCAATGGCATATGCAATGATGGGGCTGGCGGCGCTGGCGGGCGGTGTCCGGGGGGCGCGGGGGGGCGGTGTGATCCAGCCACTGACGGGCTTTGGCGCGGCGGTCATTATGATGGTGGTGGCCAGCGCGTTTTACGACATGACCATTGCGCCCACCATCGTGGCGCTGATCTGCATGGCCCAGTCCGGCACCATGACGTGGATGTACCGCAAGCACATCGATGTAAAGCAGATCGCGCTGCCCATCGGGCTGTACACCGTGTGCAGTTTGGTCATCATCAATCTGCTGGGGAATTTCGACCTGCACGTGCTGACGGCGTTGTTCGGGGCGTTCCTGATCGCGCTGGCGGCGTACTTCCTGCTTTTTGCCAAGCGGGTGAAGCTGGACCAGCCCGGCCTGGCGGCGGGGCTGGTGTGCAGCGCCTTCTCCGGGTGCTGCGCCGGGGCGTTCACCATTGGCGGGCCTATGATGGCGCTGTATTTCGTCGCCATCGCCCGGAGCAAGGAGACGTATGTAGGCAATATGCAGTTCCTGTTCTTTACCACCAACCTCATCAACTTCACCATGCGGACGGTGCGGGGCTATTTCAGCGCGGCACTGCTGCCTATGGCGGGGCTGGGTATGGCGTGCATCCTGCTGGGGCTGTGGATCGGTACACGGTTGAGCCGAAGGATGTCCGGCGACGTGGCCCGGCAGGGGGTGTACATCGGCGTGGGCGTCAGCGGCCTGGTGACGCTGGTGCAGGAGCTGATGAAATAAGATCAAAAAAGAAGCGGCGCACCGCGCCGCTTCTTTTTTTGCTTATTTCCGCAGAATGGTCTCCACCACGCTGTCCAGCCAGTGACCCTCGAACTGCTCAATGCAGCCGTCGTCGGTCAGCTTGGCCAGCGCCGGGTCGATGGGCATTTTCGCCAGCAGGGGGATGTGGTACGCCTTGGCGGCCTCCTCGGTTTTGCCTTCGCCGAAAATATAGAGTTTCTTGCCGCAGTCGGGACACTGGACGTAACTCATGTTCTCCACCAGGCCCACAATGGGGATGTTCATCATTTGCGCCATCTTCACGGCCTTCTGCACCACCATGGATACCAGGTCCTGGGGGCTGGCCACAATGATGACGCCATCCACCGGCAGCGACTGAAACACGTTCAGCGCCACGTCGCCGGTGCCGGGAGGCATATCCACGAACATATAATCCACATCGTTCCACAGGGTATCACCCCAGAACTGCTGCACCACGCCGCCGATGACCGGCCCGCGCCAGATGACCGGGTCCGTCTCGTGCTCCAGCAGCAGGTTCACGGACATCAGCTGTATGCCGGTGGCGGTGGTCACGGGCACGATGGCGTCGCCCTGCGCCACGGCCCGGCCGTGGATGCCGAAGGCCTTGGGGATGGACGGGCCGGTGATGTCCGCGTCCAGAATGGCGGTGCGGTAGCCCTCCCGCCGCAGCGCCACCGCCAGCTGGCTGGTGACCATGGACTTGCCTACGCCGCCCTTGCCGGACACCACGCCGTAGACCTTACCGACGCGGCAGCCGGGGCGGAGGGGCTTTTTCTCAAATACGTTTACTTCCTTGCGCTCACCGCAGCTTTCGCCGCAGGTGCTGCAATCGTGGGTGCAATCGCTCATAACAGGTTCTCCTTTTAAATATTCTCACAGCTCGTCCCCGGCGGTGTAGACATAGCCGCACAGGGGACATTTGGGATAGTCGAAATCGTGGGCAAAGCCGCATTTCGGGCACTGACGCTGGTGCAGGCCGGGGTCGTTGCCGCTGGGCTGGGAAACGCCGCCGGTGAAGAATTCCAGCTTGCCGCAGGCGGGGCAGGCCATGATGGACACGTCCAGCGCGCCGGCCATCAGGTTGGGCAGGTCGCCGAATATCCAGCTGGTCTTGCCCAGCTGCAGCTTGTGCTGGCCCACGAACTGCATGGCTGTGCCGCAGCGGAGACAGTCAAAGTCAGGCATGGCAGCCTCCTTTCGCTCTTTTATATATGGTATAGCACGATTTGAGGGGATTTGCAAGGGGGGACGGTCGCTTGTCCGTGCAGTCTCATCCGCGTAGACGATCTCGCCGCCGCTCACAAGGCCAAATACGTCGTAGGTGAACGTGTAGGCTGAGCCGGAAGCATTGAAGATGACGGCCGGCAGGTCGCTGTCGTATAAGATCGTAAATGCTCATTGCATTTGAATATACTCATTCTCTATTTATCCCCTCCTAAGCTGTAACACATGTGGTGTGGGCGAAATTAGACAGGTTCCTGCGGTTTTAATTCCAAGGAAAAAACTAACGCGTTCATGTTATTGCTATTTGGTTGCTTACATTCATAAATATAAATTCCATTCTCTATTATACATCGCATAGCATATCGTAAATCCCCGCTGCTCGATGACTTCCTAACCAAAACGCGAGACCCTTCCATTTTATATTCATATTCATAAGCAACACTCAACAATCCAAGATCGGAACGGATCCGGATGGTAGTCTGCGGGTGAAGGTTATCAACCTCGACGCCCAATAATCTAACCCTTTTATTGGTGAATTTTGTCCCGTTAAGATCCCTAATAACACCAGAAGCTTGAACAAATCCTTTCCCCCATGGAATTCCTACAATTGGAATTCCGTGTTTTCCCTTTAGATCAGATAGCAGCTTAATATGTAAAAGATATTCTGTCCGCGGGGAAACTCTTAAAACATCTAAGCATAAATAGGGATAGCCTAAGCTGTCATTATAAATAGGATTAGATGCCAGCCACTCTCGCTCGTTTTCCGCCAGTTTTCGACCCTCGATGGCTTTATTAATTAGGTTTTTGCGATATACAATAGCTTCATGTATTTCCATACTGCAGCCTCACAGCTTCGTGACGGTCACGTTTTCCCTGCCTTGCAGATAGGCCATCTCCCGCTTCTGGCAGGTGAACAGCAATATCTGGCGCCTTTGGCTTTCCTCCAGCAGATAGTCCAGCGCTGCGTGGAGCCGTTCGTCGTCGAAGGTCACCAGCGCGTCATCCAGAATGAGGGGCACACGCTTGTCGGCGGGCAACACCATGTCGCAGATGGCCAGCCGCACCGCCAGATACAGCTGGTCGGCGGCGCCCTGACTCAGCAGGCGGACGCTGCGTCCCACCGGGTCGCCGGCGGGCTCGGCGGACAGGGAGAAGTCCCGGCTCAGCAGCACACGGTCATAGCGCCCGCCGGTGATGGCGGAGAAGATCTCCGCCGCCCGTGCGCCCAGCGCCGGGGAAAAGCGGTTCTGCAGCACGGTGTTGGCCTGTGACAGGGCATCCATGGCCAGCGCGATGGCATTATATTCATCCTGCAGGGCGCTCAGCTGTTCCTGCTTCTGCGCCAGCTGGGCCTCCAGATCGCTGGAGCGATCCAGCGCGCGGATGCGGCCGGTGAGGGTGTCAAACCGGGTGCGCTCCTGCGCCAGCAGCGTCTGTGTGCGCGCCAATTCCGCGGCGGCCTCCTCGCGTGAGAGCGCAGGGCGCTGGATAGAGCCTTCGGCGGCCGGCTGTTCCGGCAGCTGCACCCGCAGGGCATCCCGGTACAGGGCGGCTTCCCGGGCCGTCTGCCGGGCGTCGGCCAGCGCGGTCTTGCGGCGCCGGGCGTCTGACAGGGCTAGCTGTATGCCGGACAGATCGGCAGCGGCGGGGGCGAAGACGCGTACCTGGGTCAGCAGATCCCGTAGCCGGCGGCGGCAGGCATCTTCACTGTCCGCGGCGGAGACTTCCGCCCGGCGGGCAGCCTCGGCGGCCTCATCTGCCTGCTGCCGCAGGGGGAGATATTCTGCGATTTGGGTCTCCAGCGCGGCGCGCTGTGTTTCGGCGTATTTATGCCGTTCCACGATGGCCTGACGGCGGGACCTTGCAGCGAAGAGCGTGGCGATCATGCCCAGCCCCGCCATGCCGATGAACAGCCAAAAGGGCAGGCTGTGGCGAGTGGAAGCGGTGTTACGGTAACACA
>OGON01002678.1_pt1 | contig 10528 bp, 8 predicted proteins | sample 1552671 | NCBI WGS metagenome assembly OGON01 (sample SAMEA2580136, study PRJEB22360) | human gut metagenome | biome: human gut; feature: human-associated habitat; material: faeces | place: Denmark | collected 2008/2010 | reverse complement strand
TGACTTTCGCTTCGCTACACTCACAAAAAACACCTCGAACTGGCTGACGTGTGAATAGTAACGTTCTATTAACATATGTCATGTCTGAATCTGAACAGTTACCGGTTATCGGATACGAATGACCATACTTGCTTTTTTTCCACTGCCATCTCTGGATAGGGCAGTGATTTTTACTTTTTTGCCTTTTCCGGCAGGGAGTGCTTTTAACTGCCCTCTGCTGTTTACTGTAGCATATTCCGGACGGCTGCTGATGTAACGGACCGAAGTGTTTGCTCCTTTAGCCGGGAGGACCGAGACCTTTAAGGATACTTTTTTTCCGGCTTTTACCGAGGAGATCTTCTTTTTAAAGGATATCTTTTTAACAGCTTTTTTCTGTATCTTAATGGTGTAAACAGTTTTCAGATTGCTTCCGTCTGTAGTCTGAGCGGTAATCCGGACCGTTTTTCCGGCACCGGCTTTGGTAGTGTGCAGGATTCCGCGATTGTCTACAGAGGCATATCCGGAATTGCTGCTGGTGAAAATGAGTGACTTACAGGAGGCATTTTCAGGTAAAACAGTAATATCAAAAGCAATCGATTTACCGGGCGCCACTTTGGGGGAATCCAGAGAAAGACGGATCGATGTTACTTTCTGTGTCGTGTCAGTGATAACATTTTCCTTATTATCCGGGTCTTTATGATCCGTGGCAGGGATGTCCGGTTCTTCAGGTCCAACAGGCTGCAGGTGATCCTGTCCCGGCTTGTCCGGATCATCCGGCTGTACAGGGGGATCCGGTTCTGTTACCGTAATATAAAACTGTGAAGTAATATCCCTGCCTTTATACTGGAAAGAGGCACTGATAGTGGCAGTTCCGGGATTCTGTGCAGTGATCAGTCCATTTTCTGATATGGAAGCAACGTCAGGATGATCTGAACTCCATGAAACGGTCTGGCTGTCCGGAACAGTCCTTGCGTAAAGCTGCAGGGTATCACCGGATGTCAGAGTTTTTTTGTTGTTTTCTTCCTCGTCTGCATCCGGCCGGATGGAAAGAATAAGTTCCCCATCCCTGTCTCTGGTACAGGCTTTTATGCGCAGATTCATATCTCCCTTCGCACCGATATCCGTCCATGTTCCATTTTGCAGAAGGAAACTCTGACCGGGCTTTGAACTGGCCGTGCTGCTGCACCATCCATAGTCAGACGAAGAGTCCACAGGAATGACGATACCGGAATTCTGTGCTCCTGTATGCAGTACAACGGAGAATTCTTCGCCTTTATCCAGTTTCAGAGGAGTATCCAGTGAAATGGTATGATAGCCAACGGTTTCTGATTTCCCGGTTGCTGTAAAAAGGGGGGTTCCGCTGCCGGTAGGATTGGCGTTGCGAAGACCATAACCTTTGTATATTTCGACCTTATAGTTTACATCCGGCTGCAGAGTGAAGAAGGAAACATCGGTAATGGATTCATATCCCTGTGCCTGAAATACGTTTGCCTGAACGGCGGTTCCATTGCTGTAGATGGTTTCCATATTAGAAGTACCATCGTATTGATAAAGGTGTTCATCCTCAGTGATATCAGTAATGGAAAAAAACTGTGCGGTCGTGTTGGATTCGGTTAAGCTCTTATCATAATAGGAAAGCCAGAAATATCCCTGGTCAGCCCATTCGGTTCCCCAGGTGTTTTTTACCAGCCAGGCGCCATCCTGAGGAGGCAGCTGTGTCCCGAAATCTTCTTTCGGAAAATGATCATCCCATCCTACAACAGTAACGGAATGGTTTCCAATCAGCCCGGAATCTCCCACATACATACCATTTGTAGAGGCATTCCACCATTTTTCCTGTTCATGATCTGCATAGTAGCTGATGGTTCCCGCACCATACTTCAGAAGTGCTTTCTTTATTCCGGGAATATCACTCTGCATGACAGAGGTGGATTCCTTCAGGCGATATCCCTGATAGGCCTTGGAGTCAGGGAGAGATACCTGGTATTTATCCTTTTCCCATGCTGCCATCATATCTTTCAGAGGCGCAACGTCCTCATCAGCAGGAGAGATCCCCTGAGCCAGTGTCATGGTTAATATCAGTGTGTTTCCTCCCTTGTCGAGAATGTCAGTGCCGGAAAGAAAATTTTTGTCACCTTCCGTCAGTCCCATGGGATCCGTCACGCGGTTGTAATGGAAGTAGACCGTCTGCCATACAGACAGTGCAAAATCAGAAGGTTTTTCTCCGTTTTTAATGGCAGACATTTCTGCGCTGTCCAGAGAAGAAAATACCCAGCAGCAGCCGGTGCCGCCCTGGTTTTTTACCCGGGTAAGGTAAGTCTCTGATTTTCTGGGATCGAAGACAGCCGGAAGGCTGTCAGCCTCTCTGCTTTGTTTCCGGATGGGCTGCTTTGTCATTTCTTCAGGCAGATATTCAGATATACTGCGATAGCCCGTTCCGTGTGTTTCTACAGAAGATGCATGGGATGTCATACCGGTCAGAAAAAATGCGGTTAATCCGACGGAAACCAGACATCGTTTAAGGTGAATCTTTCGTAAATTCAAGTGTTATCGCCTCCATTTTTTTATTTAACTAAGATGATGCCGAATGATTTTCGGATTTGTTGTTGATACTTTTGTTTATAACTATTATAATGATGCCAGGGTCAAAAGGTCATGATTTTCATGCTTGCATGAAAAATCTGAAGGCATCAGGGGGTCAAATGCTTTTGACTCCAACATCATTATAATAGAAATGATAGAAAAAGCATAGATGTTTTTTACAGGAGAGGATAAAAGACTATGGCAAAAAGAATCTTAAATATGACACCCGGGGAACTGACGGATCTGACGAAGGAAGAGCTGATCGCTGCGATCGCGGGGAGTGAAGGCAGAGTACTGGCCAGCGAGACCATCGGGATCACCATTCCCCTGCTTACGGATGTGACAAATGCGGAATTTGCGGCATCCATGGGTGCGGATATGATCCTTCTCAATATGTTTGATGTACAGAATCCGGTGATCATGGCGCTGCCGCAGGTGAAGAAGGAAGAGACGGTCAGAGAGGTGAAGCGTCTGACGGGACGTCTGGTGGGAATCAATCTGGAGCCGGTGGATGACCGTGTGAACTCAGAAAATGCAGAGACATTGTGGGCTATGAGTAAAGGACGATATGCTACCGTGGAAAACGCCGTGCTGGCACAGAAGATGGGAGTCGATATGATCGTTCTTACGGGAAATCCGGGAAATGGAGTGAGCAATGAGGCGATTACCTCGTCACTGCGGGCGATCTCAAAGGAGATCGGAGATAAGATCGTTCTCGCTGCCGGAAAGATGCATGCATCAGGGGTGATCGGAGAAGGGGGAGAAAATATCATAACAAAAGAGGATATCAGGCAGTTTGCAGATGCGGGAGCGGACGTGATCCTTATGCCGGCACCGGGGACCGTGCCGGGAATCACGACAGAATATATCCGGGGACTGGTCAGCTATGCACACAGCCTTGGAAAACTGACGATCACTTCGATCGGGACATCCCAGGAGGGAGCGGATACCGATACAGTGAAAAGAATTGCCCTGGAATGTAAGATGACAGGGACAGATATCCATCATATCGGGGATTCCGGATATGTGGGTATGGCACTTCCGGAAAATATTATGGCCTATGGAGTAGCGATCCGGGGGATCCGGCACACCTATCACCGGATGGCACAGTCTGTCAGGAGATAAGGCGCAGAAAACACCTCGAACTGACAAACGTGTGAACAGTAACACTGGAATGCCGATAAGGGATGGGGCGTGGAAAATGTGCTTGCATTTTACACGCTCTGCCTTTATACTTAAATAGCGTAAAGATAACGAAGCCGGAAAGAAAAACAGGAGGAGATAGAACCATGGTAAAATTATACGATGGCGGTGCATATCTGGTAAATGGAACAGAAATTGTGGAAGATACGCAGGATGCAGCTGCTGTATTAAAAAGTAAATTGGGCGATCGTATTCCTTCAAAGGCGGAGGCAGCAAAGAATACGATCGCTTATCATATTTTAGAGGAGCATAATACCTCCGGTAATATGGATAAGCTGAAGATCAGGTTTGACAAGCTGACCTCCCATGATATTACCTTCGTGGGTATCATACAGACAGCACGTGCGTCAGGACTGGAGAAATTTCCTGTTCCTTATGTGCTGACGAACTGTCATAACAGCCTCTGTGCCGTAGGCGGAACGATCAATGAGGATGACCATATGTTTGGTCTGACATGTGCGAAGAAGTACGGTGGTGTCTATGTGCCGCCTCATCAGGCAGTCATTCATCAGTTTGCCAGAGAGATGCTGGCAGGCGGCGGTAAGATGATCCTGGGATCAGACTCCCATACACGCTATGGTGCCCTGGGTACGATGGCTATGGGTGAGGGTGGTCCGGAGCTGGTTAAGCAGCTGCTGTCCCAGACCTATGATATCAATATGCCGGGCGTGGTAGGCGTCTACATGGATGGTGAGCCGGTTCCGGGTGTAGGTCCGCAGGACGTGGCTCTGGCTATCATCGGCGCTGTTTTTGCAAACGGATATGTAAACAATAAAGTCATGGAATTCGTTGGACCGGGTGTGGAGAAATTAAGTGCGGATTTCCGTATCGGTGTGGATGTTATGACTACAGAGACCACCTGTCTGTCCTCGATCTGGAAGACCAATGATGAGAAGATTAAAGAATTCTATGAGATTCATGGAAGATCTGAGGATTACAAGGCATTGGAGCCGGGAGCAGTGGCTTACTATGACGGAATGATCTATGTGGATCTGAGCCAGGTTCGTCCGATGATCGCCATGCCGTTCCATCCGAGCAATACATACACCATCGAGGAGCTGAAGGCGAATCTGATGGATATTCTGGATGACGTGGAGAAGAAAGCCTTAGTCAGCCTGGATGGCGCTGTGGATTTCACATTAAAGGATAAGGTAAGAAACGGAAATCTGTATGTGGATCAGGGTATCATTGCAGGATGTGCGGGCGGCGGATTTGAAAATATCTGTGCGGCAGCCGATATTCTGAAGGGAGCCAGCATCGGAGCAGATGAGTTTACCTTAAGTATCTATCCGGCCAGCACACCGGTTTATGTCGAGCTGGCAAGGAACGGAAGACTGGCAGACCTGATGGCGACAGGAGCGATCGTAAAGACTGCATTCTGCGGACCATGCTTTGGTGCAGGTGATACTCCTGCGAATAATGCATTCAGTATCCGTCATTCCACCAGAAACTTCCCGAACCGTGAGGGAAGCAAGCTGCAGAGCGGACAGATCTCTTCTGTAGCACTGATGGATGCCCGTTCGATCGCAGCGACAGCAGCTAATAAGGGATATCTGACTTCCGCGACAGAGATTGATGCAAGCTTCAGCAATCCGAAGTATTTCTTTGATAAGAGTATTTATGCGAACCGTGTATTTGACAGTCACGGCGTGGCAGATCCATCGGTAGAGATCAAGTTTGGTCCGAATATCAAGGACTGGCCGGCCATGTGTGAGCTGACAGACAACCTGGTACTGAAGGTAGTTTCTGAGATCCATGATCCGGTAACCACTACGGATGAGCTGATTCCTTCCGGTGAGACCTCTTCCTACCGTTCCAATCCTCTGGGACTGGCGGAGTTTGCCCTGTCCAGAAAGGATCCTGCTTATGTAGGAAGGGCAAAAGAAGTCCAGAAGGCTGAGAAGGCAAGAGAAGAAGGCAGCTGTCCGTGCGAGGCACTTCCGGAGCTTTCACCGGTGTGGAGTAAGATCAAAGAAGCCTTCCCTGAGATGAACAGTAAGAATACAGGTGTGGGAAGCACGATCTTTGCAGTAAAGCCGGGTGACGGATCTGCCCGTGAGCAGGCGGCATCCTGCCAGAAGGTTCTTGGCGGATGGGCAAACATTGCCAACGAATATGCGACAAAGCGTTACCGCTCGAACCTGATCAACTGGGGTATGCTTCCATTCCTGATCGACAGGGGAGACCTCCCGTTTGCAAACGGAGATTATCTCTTTGTACCGGACATCCGGAAGGCTGTGGAGGAGAAGCAGACAGAGATCAGGGCGTTTGTGGTAGGAGATACCATGAAGGAGTTCACGCTGAAGATGGGTGAACTGACAGACGATGAGAGACAGATCATCCTGAAGGGATGCCTGATCAACTACAACAGAATTTCCTGAGAGGCGGAATCCGGGATCTTACTGTAACGAAAGATTGATAAATGCATGCGGGTTAGGACAGCAGCGTTTGCTGTCCGGCCCGTTTTTTGTGATACAGGAATTCATTTAGTGTTACTGTTCACGTCGTGACCGGTAACATTTAGTACATGATTTCTGTCGTTTGCGCCGGGAATCTTTACTTATTTTTAATGGGGATATATACTGAGGATGTTTAGGAAAGGAAGAAGGAAATGTATAGAATTGCAGTTTGCGATGATGAGGAAGCTGTGGCTTTGCAGGTTAAGAAACTGATTCTGGAATGGAATCCGGAGGCGGAAGTGCTTTGAAAATGGCGGTACTGGATTTTCGTACGGTGGAAGGGATTGTGTGCCTGCCGCCGGAGGATATCTATTATTTTGAATACAGGAACAGAAGGATACGAATCGTAACCGGGATGGAAGAGTATCATATGGTAAGCAGGATTGGGGATGTGTATGAAAGAATGAAGAAATTCGGGTTTTCCATGCCCCATCAGAGCTTCGTGGTGAATATGCTCCATGTAAAAAATGTGAAGGGAGGGCAGATTTATCTGGATAACGGCATGGAAATTCCCCTGCCACAAAAGAAACAGAAGCTGTGGAAGCAGGAACTGATCGCATATTTGTCTGACAGGCTGGAGGATGGAGCTGCTAAGGGGGGAAGGTGTCTATGATTGCGTTGCGTATCTTTCTCGTGCTTCTGGATATTTCTGTTTTTACCGGATGCGCGGTTATGATGGTGCGGATGCTCCCGGAAAAAGTAGAGGGATGTAAGAGGGAAAAAATCATTGCATGGGGAGTCTTTGCGCTTCTTTCCATATTGCTTCCGAATTTCGGCGGGAATGATATACTGACGATGGTGATCTTGATACCCTGCTATATGGGGGTGGGGTGGTTTTTCTATCACAGAAGTAAGACGGGGCTTCTTTATCAGCTGATCTATATGGTGGCCATGTATGCGGTGCAGGTAATTGCCATCTTTTGTACCATTCATCTTTCCTCTTCTTTTAACCTGGAGGCAACTACCGGCGCGTATATTATGACACTGATGAAGGACGTGTTTCTGTTTCTGACTACGATAATATTGGGGGCAATCCTCAACAGGCGTTATGTGGAAGACAGGCACAGTCTGAAGATGCGGGGAATGATACTGGTTCCTATGTTCAGCATGGCGTTGATTTTTATTTCTATCATATCAGGAGAAGTTTTCTTTGCGAGGTATGGATATGGATTCCTTATAGTATTTTGCGCCATGGTGCTGGTGATCAATTTTTATTGTCTGTACTTCTGGTATGATGTGGCGGCAAATCAGGAGCTGAAGCACAAAGTGGAGATGATGCAGAAGGAAAACGCGCTGACGCACCAATATTACCGGGATCTGGAAGAGAATTATAACCAGTCCCGGAAAATCATCCATGATATCCGCAACCATATGTATGCCATGGAGCAGGCTTCCCGGATGGAGAAGACGCAGGACTATTTTTCGGACGTTCATGAAATGCTGAATTCTTTGGGAATGAAGTTTTATTCTGATAACCGGATGCTGAATATTGTACTCAATGATAAGCTGAAAGCACTGTCCGATGACCAGGTGGAATGCTCGTTGGGCGGTGTTCATCTGGGATTCCTTTCCGATATGGACATTACGACGATTTTTGCAAATCTTCTGGACAATGCCGTGGAAGCCGGAGAGGGCAGACAGGATTTCTGGCTCAGGATCCGGGGGGAACAGATACAGGATTTTACGATCGTGAAAATATGGAATTCCTGCTGTGAAAGGGATGGGCAGACGAAAAAGGGGAAGCATGAGGGACTGGGACTTGAGAATGTGAAACAGGCACTGAAAAAATACCATGGGGAACTGGAAGTGACACGGGAGGAAAATATCTTCTCTGTTACACTCGTGTTTCCGGGGCAGGAGTCCCATACCCTGCAGAAGGCTATGGAACCTTAAATTTGCAGCGCAGCGAAGCTGCGGAAAGAAAGGGTGGGAGAAATCATGAAGAAAAGAAAAAGAGGTTTGTTCATAATCGGAATGCTGGCGGCACTTTTTTTAACGGGATGTTCACAGAATCAGCTTTCCGATAAGTTTGACGAGGAGACGGTGAAAGAGGAAGCAGAAAAGGCTGTGGAGCTGTTTAACGAGAGAGATTATCAGGCAATCATCGATATGGGTGATGAAAACATGAAAAACGGCATTACGGAAGAGCAGTTTGCCGAGGCCTCAGACCCGTATCTGGACAAATGCGGAGAATTTCAGGAGATGGGAAAAACGGTGGTACTCGGTTCCACAAATAAGGAGACGGGCATGGAGTACGGCGGTGTCGTCATGATTGGAAATTATGAGAATGGGAAGATACAGTTTACCATCGCGTTTGATGAGGATATGAAACTTGTACAGTTTGTCATTAAATAAAAAGAGGAGTGGATTATGAATAAAGGGACAGAGAAGAAACGGCTGTTGATTTTTATACTTATCGCATACGGTGTCACTTTTTTGCTGGGATTTTTGATGTGGTATGGATGCGGGAAGCAGACGGATCTGAGTGTTTTTCCGACTGCCCAGATGCTGTATCCGGCGGCGGGTGTGATGCTGGGATATTTGCTGATAAGGAAAGAAGACGATGGGATGCCGAAGTGGTTTTTCCGGTTTTTCCTGCTTCTCACGGCAGTTCTGGTGATACTGGCTGTACTGTCTGCAGCATTGCCGGATCAGTTCGTGATCCTGTCAGGCACAGCTGTTTCCTTATGGCTCCTTCTCAGCCAGTATATCGTGATTGTGGGAAGCCTGGTGGGATGGATATTTCTTCTTGCGGCGCGGAAAAGGCGGCGTGCCGCTTACGGGCTGAGCTGGAAAAACGGAAAAGCCTCCGTGCTCTGCGTGCTTCTGTTTGTGGTCTTATATTTTTTAAGAACGGCTGTTTCCTGTGCGGTGTCCGGACAGTTCTCCGTGTTTCTGATGATTTTTGAGGAACCGATGACATGGGTCGGCCTGATCGTGCTGCCGGTTAATTTTTTCCTTTCTTATCTCTGCTTTTTCGGAGAGGAATATGGATGGAGATACTATTTGCAGCCATTGCTTCAGAAAAAATTTGGACTGCGGGCAGGAGTCATACTGCTGGGGGTGGTCTGGGGGCTCTGGCATCTGCCGATAGATTTTTTCTATTACACGACGGAGACAGGTCCTGCCATGGCAGCGGCGCAGCAGATCACCTGTATTTCTCTGGGAATCTTTTTTGCCTATGCCTATATGAAGACACAGAATATCTGGGTTCCGGTCATCCTGCACTTTTTAAATAACAATCTGATAGCGGTCATTTCCGGAAATTATTCCAGTAACGTACTGCAGAATCAGTATGTCGCCTGGAGTGATCTGCTGCCGGCACTGTTGATCAATGGAGTGTTTTTCGGACTGTTTCTTTTTGCAAAGCCGTTTCGACGTTCTTTGCGATCATAAAGAAAGGGCGGCTTCCAATGCGAAGCCGCCCTCTCTTCTTGAGAACTATGGGAAATCGGTAAATGGTATTTTGTCACTATTCAATCGTGATTAATTTTGGCTGTTCTTTTTCCACCTGAGGAAGCTGTTTCGGAATCGCCAGACGCAGGATGCCGTTCTGGAATGCCGCCTTGATATCCTCCTGACGAACCTCTTCGCCTACATAGAAGCTTCTCTTGCAGGTTCCGGTGTAGCGCTCTTTGCGGATAAATTTTCCGTTTTTGTCCTTTTCTTCTTTCTTATCTTCATGATTTGCTGTAATGGTCAGATAGCCATCCTTCAGTTCTGCCTGTACATCTTCCTTGTTGTAGCCCGGAAGTTCGATATCCAGCAGATAACCATTCTCATTTTCCTGGATATCAGATTTCATAATGTGGCTCGTAGTTACCGGTTCATAAGAACGGGTGAAAAACGGATCGTTAAACATATCATCAAATAAATCAAAAGCTCTGTTTGTAAGTAACATAAATCATTCCTCCTTTTATTGTGACAGAACTGCCCGTTTCCGTAATGCGGAAAACTGAGTTCTGAGATGCCGCTTAGCGGTTGGTGCAACAGTTTTTAATGTTGCATCTGTTTTATTTGTTATATATGTTATAGCACTAATTATTAGCACTGTCAAGAGGTGAGTGCTAATAATTTGTGAAAAAAGTGTGAAAAGATGAGTTGGCATATAGACTCAACTTTACTCAGGCATTCAGAAATACATGGAAACGGGTAAAGTATTCAACCGGAGATTACCGAAAAGTCAATGACAATTCATGCAACTCTATGAAAAAGCTTTGAAAAAGGATTCTGGCAGATTTATAATTGCTTTATCAAATGTGTCGTAAAACCCCTAGCTTTAGCTATGGGGATATAAGACACGT
>OGON01002674.1_pt1 | contig 10544 bp, 7 predicted proteins | sample 1552671 | NCBI WGS metagenome assembly OGON01 (sample SAMEA2580136, study PRJEB22360) | human gut metagenome | biome: human gut; feature: human-associated habitat; material: faeces | place: Denmark | collected 2008/2010 | reverse complement strand
ACGTGGACGAGAATACGGGACGACACCGCAGGGCGTACAAGGCCGTCGTCAACGTCTTCCGCGACACCACCGGCGACGGAGGGTTGGATATGGACGACATCAGGAACCTGCTGGACTCCGGGGAGAACGAACTGACGGAGCTGCATGGCGACGGCATCTACGGCGCGGGGGACTTCAGGTCGAAGGAATGCCTGGAGCTGCTGGACGAAGCCGACATCGTCGTGACCAATCCGCCGTTCTCGCTGTTCCGCGAGTATGTGGCGACGCTCATGGAGCACGGAAAGAAGTTCGTCATCATGGGCAACAAGAACGCCATCACCTACAAGGAGGTCTTCCCGCTTATTCGTGACGACAAGCTCTGGATAGGCGCAACCTCCCTGAACGGCGGCCGATGGATGATCATGCCATCCAACTCCGAGGTCGAAAGCCCCAAGGCGAAAAAGGACAGGAACGGTGACATCATCCTCAACGTCGCCGGCGTCTGCTGGTACACCAACCTGGACATCACCAAGCGCCACGAGGACCTGCTCCTCTACCGGCGTTACAAAGAGGACCCGTCGAAGTATCCGAAGTACGACAACTACGACGCCATCGAGGTGTCGAAAGTCAAGGACATCCCCGAGGACTATTGGGGCGTCATGGGCGTGCCGATCACGTTCATGGACAAATACAATCCCGCCCAATTCGAGCTGATTGGCATCTCCGAACAGAACGGCCATGGCATGTCCGGCGGCGTCTGGCAGGGCGGCGACCCCAAGCCCCGCATCGACGGCGGCGCCAGATACACCCGCCTGTTCATCCGCCGCCGCGCCTGATACAATGGCCCCAAGCCCTTGGCGTGGTCCATAACCCTCCCGCCGGGGGCCGACGGCCCTGACCGCATGCGCGGCTCTTCGCTCCGGAAGCGGATGCCACCGACGCGCACGTCCGGCCCGGCAAGTCGAAAAAGCCCCGGCGGATTTTCATCACTTCCTTCCGCCGAGGCTTCGTCATATCCGGCGGATTCAATCCACTTCGATCCGAATCCTCCGCATTACCCCTTGACGGGATTAACATTTTTCATGGCATCGGACGATACTGCCGACAGGAGGCATCCAAAGATAAAATTCCCGCCATTCCCGTCCGGAATGAGGATGAGGACCCGATCGCTCCTTTGCATAATCGGCCACAGGCGTTCCACCGCTTCGCTGTTCGGCGTGAGACTCCCCCGGACCGGAGCCGTCCCGTTCAGGAGATCCGTCGTGTCGAATTCGAGCAAAAGCGCATCGGTGACCAAAACCGTTAGGATGCCATCCTTCCACGAATGCACGGCATGGACCTTGTCCACCGGCTCCTCTTCGTGGAGAAAAACAGCGTCGGCGGCACTACTGGGTTGAATGGCCCTCCGGAGCTCGGTCAGGCTGGTGGCATCCACGGCCCCAGGAAGAGTGCTCGGATCAACTCCTTTGGGCGGCTCCGCCCCATAAGGCAGAAGTACCATTTTATCGGAGACAATTTGATCCCGCTCCGTCACTACAACCTGCTCCTCCCAGGCCTCCTTATCAATACCGAATCCAAACGGTTCATTAAAGTCAGTGACAAGCTCCAGCGTCCGAACAACGATAAGCGCCAGCAAACTGAAAAAAGAAGTCCCTGCGAAGAAACGATCGCGGTACTGAAGGTTCATGGCCTCCGCTTTTTCCCCTTTGGGATCGGCATGGACCAAATCTCCATACATCCAGCCTTCCCCAATCAGCAAGTCCGGCATGACTTTCCCTTTGGGTGAGCCGTCCTCGTCATAAGTTTGAACGAAATAGGATGCACCGTCTTTTTTGTCGCATAGATCCCGGAATTTCTTCCGGCAGGCATGCAGAAGTTCCAAATCGTCCTCCGCCGGCTGCCGTCCGCCGAGAAGCAGATCGATTGAACGAAACACTTTGTCTAAATACACCGGCTCCGACGCTAGAATACAGGGCCTCGTACGGGCTGCCAAGGATTCGAATATCTCCTGGTCGGGCATTGTGTATTTGATTTGGACTGGTTGCCCACCCCTGCACTCCATTTTCATCGATGGGTTTATGTATCTCTCGATGCTATGGTTTTGGACCATTGAATGCGCCTCTACACGGCGCGCCCGCACCACGAAGCGACACAGGATTTCCTTTGCCTCCGCGGCATCCCTTGGGATTCGGCATTTTCTTTCGGATTCGGATTGCTTCGGCTTCTTGCCGTTTTTGTTGCCTTGTGCCAAAAAACTCCTTATCGGAAGTCGGATAATTGACGCGGACCATGATAAAGTGCAAATAGAACGTTTGTTCTAATTTAGCCGTTGGCGAAAAGAGTGCGTGAGCTTCAGTCGTCGGCTCTGGAACGACAACAAAGAGCGCGCCAACATCGGTGCGATTCATATGGACACGCATCATGGTTCCCATACGGAATCCATTCCCGTCAAGTCGGCGGTCAAATCAACGGCGAAGACTAAACTATGGAATCCACCACAACGATTTCCCCGACCGCACCGGGTGACCCGAAGGAGATAAGACTTGCCATTTGATGTCGATATTCGGGAGCTGACCTTGGCCAAGCAGTCCCCGCGCGTCCTGGAGATGCTGCTGACGAACAAAACCACGGGAGGCCATCTGCGTTGGGCGACCGACACCTACGCACAGTATGGGGAAGGCTATCATCCTGCGGATGAAATCACCACGCCCCGCGTGCTCGTCCACGAGGGCCGGGTCGTCACCCCGCGCGTGTCGAAAGCGCAGGATGAGCAGGAGCGTCGCACGAAGGACAAAGGCGAGGTGTTCACTCCGAGGCAGGTGTGCAAATCCCAGAACGACCTGGTGGACGCCGCATGGTTCGGGATCGACCCCGAAGGACTCTACCGGAACGGGGCATTTGCTCCGCCGTTGGATGACGGAAGACGTTCGTGGCGTCGCTATGTGGACAAGAAGGTCCTTGAGCCGGCCTGTGGTGAGGCTCCCTATCTTGCCGACCGCTACGACGTCCTTACCGGCGAGGAAATCCCACTGCCTGATCGAGCCGGCCTTCTGGACAGAAAACTTGATATGGTGGACGTCCACGCCCGGACGGACGACGAATGGATGAAATGGGCGATTCGCGCCTTGGAGGCCTCCTATGCTTATGACATTCAAGGTGACAACGTCCTGCTGGCAAGGAAGAACGTCCTCGTCTCCTATCTGGACCATTACGAGGCCCGTTTCTCGAAGAAAGCGAACCTCCGCATCCTACTGAAGGCAGCCGGGCGAATCGCCTGGAATGTGTTCCAAATGGACGGGCGGACGTTCGATGTGCCCTACGAATCCGTCGTGGACGAGGATTCGGTCCTGTTCGGGGAGCCGGTCAGGAAACCGGTACCCAGCCTGATCCGTGACTGGCGCGACTGCAAAGGGGGCACGGCGCGGCCTTTCAGGGAGCTGATCAAGGCGCGGTAGTATGGGCGCATGGAATGTTTCAAAGCCGTTTCCGCCTATAAATGCATCTACGTGATGGCAATCCCCGATTCCCAGCACCGCGGGCTGCTGAAAATCGGAGACGCCGTCGTGCATGGGAATGTGGATTTGAATACGGCTCCGAACAGTTCCGTTCTGAACAAAGCCGCAAGAAAACGCATCGACGAATACACCCGCACCGCCGGCATCGACTATCAGCTGCTGTATACGGAACTGGCCGTACGCAAGACCGACGAAGGAATCAAGGCCTTCCGTGACCACGCCGTGCATGATGTCCTTACGGCATCCGGGTATCGACGCCGGAAGATGCGCAGCGGCGGCATGGAGTGGTTCAATATCGACCTGAATACGGCGAAGGCCGCCATCCGCGCCGTCAAAAAAGGCATGGGCAACCTGTCCGGGGAGCCCATGGACGGCTTCACGCCCATCGTCCTTCGGCCTGAGCAGAAGGAGGCCGTGGAGCGGACCGTCAGACAGTTCGGAAAATCGAAACGGATGCTTTGGAACGCGAAGATGCGATTCGGCAAGACGCTGACGGCGCTTGAGGTGGTCAAGCGGATGGGATTCCATAGAACCATCATCATGACCCACCGTCCTGTCGTCGATGATGGCTGGTATCAGGATTTCGTCAAGATATTCCACGGCGAGAAGGACTTCATCTATGGCTCCAAATCGAAGAACATGACGCTGCCCGCCCTCGAGGCAAGCGGCAAGCGTTACGTGTACTTCGCGTCCATACAGGATCTTCGCGGCTCCGATGCCGTCGGCGGCGAATATGACAAGAACGATCAGGTGTTCGACACCGATTGGGATTGCGTCATCGTGGACGAAGCCCATGAGGGCACGAAGACCAATCTGGGCGAGAACGTCCTGTCCCACGTCGTCAAGACAGACACATGCCTGCTGAGCCTGTCAGGCACCCCGTTCAACATCATGGACGAATACCGTCCGGACGAGACCTACACATGGGATTACATGATGGAACAACGGGCGAAGCGGGAATGGGACAGAGACCATTTCGGCGACTCCAGCCCATATGAGGAACTGCCCGAAATGGAGATCCGCGCCTATGACCTGGGCGACGTGTTCAAAGATGAAACGTTCCGGCAAGGTTCGGGCCAAATGTTCAGCTTCGCCGAATTCTTCCGCATACGCGACGATGGCGGATTCGTCCACGAGGATGACATACGTGATTTCCTGCATCTGCTTACAGAGGATGACGCGCGAACGGGAAGTCATTACCCGTTCTCTCGCGACGAATACCGGCGATTGTTCCGTCATACGCTTTGGATGGTGCCAGGCGTGCGCGAGGCCAAGGCCCTTAAGAAGCTTATGCTTGCGGACCCCGTTTTCGGTTGCGGTTCGTTCGACATCGTGAACGTCGCCGGCAACGAGGAGGCCGGAGACGCCTTGACGGCCGTCAAAGACGCCATAGAACGGGCGGAGGCGAATGATGGCTATACCATCACCCTGTCCTGTGGCCGGCTGACCACAGGCGTCACGATTCCCGAATGGACGGGCGTCCTGATGCTGGCCGGCGCCTATTCGACCAGTGCGTCTGGGTACCTGCAGACCATTTTCAGAGTCCAATCCCCCTGCAATCGGAACGGACGTGTCAAGGAGCGCGCATACGTCTTCGATTTCGCACCGGACCGCACGCTGAAGATGGTGTCCCAGGCCGTGGCGGCCACATCGGGCCGACAAGAGGATGTGGAGGACGCGCAGGCTCTGTCCGAATTCCTTTCCTTCTGCCCCGTCATCGGCATCAAAGGCTCCACCATGCGCCCCTATGATGCGTCCCACATGCTCCAGCAACTAAAGCGGACGTATGCCGACCGCGCCGTGAGGAACGGCTTCGCCGACCCGAAGCTTTATCGGTTCAAGTCGTTCCATCTAGGGAACGGCGACATGGCTGATTTCAACACGCTGAAGAAGGCGATAGGCGAAGGAACGTCCGCGCATGCCGACGACAATATTGTCCTGAATAATCAGGGATTGACCGACAGGGAGAAGAAGGCACGGAAACGGAAAAGCAAAGGACAGGCCACCGCGGAGGACGAGGAGGTGCTTCGTCTTCTCGCCGACAAGAAGAACCGCAAGAAGGCCATGTCGATCCTGAACGGGGTCAGCGTGCGAATGCCATTACTTATCTTCGGGGCGGACGTCCCTTATGACGATGACATCACGCTGGATCGTTTCGTCGAGCTGGTGGATGACCGTTCATGGGCGGAGTTCATGCCCAATGGCGTCACAAAAAGGCTTTTCCGTAAATTTGAGAAGTATTACGACGAGGCGGTGTTCGTGGCCGCAGGCCACCGTATCCGCGACATCGCCCATGAGGCCGACGAACTGTCCGTGACGGAACGCACCATGAAGGTGGCGAACCTGTTCGCCTGCTTCCGCAATCCCGACAAAGAGACGGTGCTGACCCCTTGGAGGGTCGTGAACATGCACATGTCCGACATGCTGGGCGGCTGGGATTTCTACGACAAGACCCATACGGACCAATTACAGGAGCCCCGCTTTGTGGATCGGGGCAAGGTTACGAGGGATGTGTTCCTATCGCGCAGCTCCAAGGTGTTGGAGATGAATTCGAAGACCGGCCTGTACCCTCTGTACGTCGCATATTCGATGTTCAGAGCGTGGACCTCCGACCTGCCTCGAAATGCGTTGAAGGATCTGCAGTGGCCCATGTGGCGGTCCATCGTGGAGGAGCGGCTGTTCGTGATATGCAAGACGCCGATGGCGAAGCGCATCACGCAGCGCACCCTTTGCGGGTACCGTGAATATAAGGCGAATACGCACTGCTTCAAGGACATGGTCGGCAGCCTTATGAACAAGCCATCCCAAGTCCTCGCCAAGGTGTCAAATAGGAAGCTCTGGTTCAAGGAGAAGAAGGATATGAAGTTTTCGGCCATCGTCGGCAATCCGCCATATCAGATGCTGGATGCCGGTTATGGTTCTTCGGCGACGCCCATCTACCAGCATTTCGTCAAGACGGCCATCGCGCTCCACCCGGACTATGTGTCGATGATCACTCCGTCCCGCTGGTTCATCGGCGGCAAATTCCTCGATGAATTCCGCGCCGAGATGCTATCGGACCACAGGCTGTCGAAACTGGTGGACTTTCCCAAGCTGTACGAACCCTTCCCCCGCGTGAAGATTCGCGGCGGCGTTTCCTACTTCCTTTGGGATGCCCGACATGATGGCCCGTGCTCAGTGCAGACGATAGCGGATGGAAAGCCTGTGGGTGGACCGGTAGAGCGTTTCCTGGACGAATACGATGTGCTGGTTCGCCGCAACGAGGCGATTCCCATCCTTCACAAAGTATGCGGCCGCTTCGAGCCAACCCTCGATGGCATGGTGTCGGCCCAGTCCCCCTTTGGCCTGCCCACCAATTTTGGTGGTGGCCAGGACTCCAGGGAGGGCTTGGAACATCCTGTACTGCTGTATGCGAACCAGCATACCGAATACGCCGAATACGCCGACATCGTTAAGAACGCCGATTGGGTTGGGAAGTGGAAGGTCCTCCTGACCGCAGTGCAAGGCACGAGTGCGGCCGTGGAGACGAAATTCATGTCCAACCCCATCATCGCCGGTCCGGATTCGGCTTGTACAGGCACGTATCTGGTCGCAGGTGTCTTCGATTCAGAAGAGATGGCCATGAATTACGTGTCGTATCTGAAGACCCGATTCGTCCGGTTCCTGATCTCCTGCAGGAAGCAGACCCAGCACGCCAGCCGCGGTGTATACGCATTCGTTCCAATCGTCGACTGGTCGCATCCATGGACTGACGCCCAGCTATATAAGCGTTATGGCCTCTCCGATGAAGATGTGGCGTTTATCGAGGCTACGGTCAAACCAATGGACTGACTGTAGCCACATGATGCGAACGCCCGCATCCCGCCTTTCGGCATGGGTGTGGGCGTTTGGCGCCTTCGGGCGTCTCCTAACGCAGGTCGAGCGGGGCGCCGTCGACGGCGAGCTCGTAGAGCTTGTCCGCCGAATCGCTGGGCTCCCAGCTGACCCCGGTGACCTTGACCTCGACGCCTTTCTCCAACTGGTCCGGGGAGACGATATAGGAGGCGGCCCAGGTGCCGCCCGCCGGCGTCGGCGACTGCGCCTGGGGGTAGGTCTCGCCCACGCTGTTGCCGTCCTTGTCGAGGATGGCGATCGTGGCGCTCAGATGGTAGACGGTGGACTTCAGGCCGTTCCTGATGGTGAACGTGCCCTGCGCGTACCCGCTGACGTCCGCGCCGTCGCTATGGCTGTCCACGATGGTGAAGTAATCGAAGTCCGGCGCCGCCTCCATGCCCAGGACCTTGCGGAGCCCGACGCTCGGACTCTCCGACGACGCGGTCGCCTGAATGGCGTCCATCTCGTCGATGGTCGCGCATTCCGCGTACTTGCCGAAGTCGACGGCGTCGGCGGAGAAGTCCTTTGCCGTGGCCTTCGCGTACTTCTCCGCATCCTTCGGCCATACGGCCCTGCCCATCTTCACGGCGGCGGCCTTCGCCTCTTTGGCGACCTTGGCGGCCGCGTCGGACGCGGCCACGCCGTCATAGCTGTAGTATTCCAGATTGAATTCATCCATGGCGTCGTTGAACGGCTTGACCAGCTTTCCGTAGTATTCGGCGGCCTCCTTGCGCGTCATCGGCTTGGCGGACGCGCCATCGACTCGCGCCGGCGGACGAATCCGCGGTATTGGCGCCGTTCCCTGATGTGCCCGCGGCCGTGCCGCACGCTCCCAATCCCAACGCCAGCAATACGGCCGACACGGCCGCGATGGTTCCTCGAATGGACATTCTCTCCTCTTTCTCCCGCCACCCTTTCGGTGGTGTCAGGGGTTATGGTACCACCATCGGAATCGCTCCCCCATATGTCGTCGGAACGCCCCATGGACCCACCCGAACGACGGAAGTGCCCAAAGGCCGTTTTCCATTGGCCCTGGGACGCTTCCGTCTTCCACGGCATTCGTATCGGCGCACGCGCCGAAAACAAGCCGTCTACTCCCCGAACGTGACCGCGATGCCGCTGTACGTGTCCATCGGGTTGGGCTCGCCCGCCTCGACGGTGTCAGACAGCGCCTGGGCCTCGGCCAGTGTGACGGCATGCAGGTGGGCCAGGTTCACGGCGGGCATGTTGTTCACGTCCAACGTCCACCAGTACGGCGCCTCCATGTCCGCGACCAGCCAGATCCCCTCGATGGTGCGTAGCCACAGCAGGGGCCCGCGGTCGTCGAACCAGAAGCCCACGTCGCCGGACACGCCGCCGTACTGGTCGAGGTCCCCGAAATCGATCGGTGTCAGCCTCCGCATGAACGGGCGCGGGCCCATGCGCGACGCGTCCAGCGTCCACCGCGTGTTGAACGGGAACGTGGAATGGAGCCAGACGCCCTCCTGGGTGCGCAGCCAGTCGACGGGACCGTCCTCACGGTAGAAACCGGGGTCGGAGGGAATATATGGTATGCCTTTTCTGATGTCGTTCATGGCGCGGGTCATGCGTCCCGGCAGTGGCATGCGACGCATGGGCCAGGGCCCCGTATAGCCATGCTCGCGACGGAAACCTGGAACACGCATCGATCCGTTTTTGCGGAACATGTGCGTAAAACGGACAGACAAAAGTGGACGCCCGTGTTCTGTTGTTTAATGAATATGAGGAGGTATGGGGCTATGTCAGAGCTGGTATGGGAGAATGCGAGGGAACACGCGGCCGACGTCCTCTCGCATCACTGGGACGGAGTCACCCTCCCCGTGCCCATCGCCAAGATAAGCGGGGAAGTGGGCGTGACCCCACTCAAGGCATCGCTGCCCAACGGATTGTCCGGAATGATCATCGGAAGGCCGAATGAGCCGGCGCGCTCGTATGCGGAGGCATCCGAGCCTGAAACGCGGCGCAGATTCACTCTCGCGCATGAGCTCGGACACTACGTCGAACGCGTGGCCGTCTCCAACGACGATGACTTCTCCTTCATCGAAAGAAGACACCCGGGAAAATACAATCTTCATGAATTCTACGCGGACGAATTCGCAGGGGCATTGCTCATGCCGGAACAACAGTTCATGCGGATGATCCATAATGGCGACAGCCTCATCGACATAGCCGCCCGTTTCGGTGTATCACTTGACGCGGCACGCAAACGGAAGGAACGGCTGGATAGGAATCCGCCGAAGGGGACGTGCGATGACTGATTCCGACGATTTCCTGAACGCCGGAATCGACAGTCTCGGTGGCGCGGACGCCGACAGTGACCCCTCGATCGGCGCCACCCCCGAGCAAATCGACCAACTTGAATCGGAGACCCGGAACGTCTCCCCCGAGACTCCCCTCGAGGATATGAGCGGAAATGATTCCGCCATTGGGAAAAACTCTTCGGACACGACGGCCGCGAAATCCCTGACCGGATGGCATCCGTTCATGCGGTTCCTGTTCAGGGTGGCCGATATGAAATACGCTTATGTGACACCGAGGGAGAAACGGGCGTACCTGTTCATCAGCAGGCACAAGAAGACCTTCTGGGCATGTTTCTGGGGGGATTGGCTCATCGTGCTTTCAGGAGGCGTGGGCGTCATCGCGGCAATCGTCTTCGCGGCGCTGCGCACGGTCGGTATCGTCTCCTGATCGCGATTAAGCCCCTGCGCCCGTCCGCATCACATCACATCCGCGCCTTCCCCGCCTGACCCAAGAAACCGCGACGCATAACGGACGAACATGGACATCCTACGAACCCGCCTCGTCGCTTGGGCCCTGGACCGGGCCCAAGGGGACGGACGATACACCATTCCATATCTTGTGGCCGACCCCGATGACCGGTATGGCTACCGGCACAGGCCACTGGCGGACCGCGCCGAGGTCTATAGGCATTCCGGCATCGACCTGCAGGACGCGACCCGGCTACCACAGGATCCCGCCCGTGCGATGGGTTGCCTCGTCCGTTTCCGGGAACGCCGGTACGCCGGGATCAACCCCGCGCCCGGCGATCTATGGCGGCTGGCATCCATCGCATCGGGATACGGCGACCCGACCGGACGGACGAGGCCGGAGGCCCTGCCCGAAGCGGATGCCTCGGAATGGCGGCCGGTCATCGACTGG
>OGON01002661.1_pt1 | contig 10599 bp, 7 predicted proteins | sample 1552671 | NCBI WGS metagenome assembly OGON01 (sample SAMEA2580136, study PRJEB22360) | human gut metagenome | biome: human gut; feature: human-associated habitat; material: faeces | place: Denmark | collected 2008/2010 | reverse complement strand
CATGGTTGCGGCAATTAAAGCACACCGCCTTCGCGCCGTGGTACGGCCTGCGGTGTTCCTGCCCGGACGCAATGGCTTTTTCCAAACCCATGTTATCACTCCCCTCGCTGCCCTAAACAATGATTTTCAAATATATTATAACACGTCCAGCAAACGGATGATATGAATATTTTGTGACCAGCATGGCACCTCAGGTACGGGACGCTGTGCGCCATTCTCAGCATAACCATCAATGGGGCTAATGTTTGTACGGTTCTACGCCAAGCCTGTATGAACGAGAGTTTTTTATTGCGCCGTTTTGCAAGCCATGGTATCATAATATTAGATAGCCTGTGGGAAATGAGGAACATTTCATGGATGCAGCGCACATTAACAGACTTAAAGAATATTTTGGGTTCATGCCCATCAATCCAACCACAAACTTCTACGAGCATCCCTGCGCGGGGACGCTCTCAAATATTCCCAAAGCAGTCCAGACGGAGGAAATGGTTTTTCTCGCGCTTGAAAATGAGGAACCATATGCTTCCCCCGTCCTGAAATATACCGCCAAGAGACTGAAAACCGATGAAGTATGTGACAAGGCTGTGGCCGCCAATGTATTGAACTTCCTTTATACCCCCGAAGAATATAGAACTACGGCAAGGTGTTTCGATGCGGTGAGCCGGGATTCCGGCGAGGTCACAGGTGAGCGAGCCCTTCTTTCGGCTGTGCCTGAGAACGTGTTGAAAGGGGCTCTTGGAAGTGAAATGTGTGCGGCTGCCGTGGTTGCGAATTGGCGGTCCCTCAGTTTTGTTCCCAAAGAGTATATCAACCCAAAGATGCTTATGGACGCTGCGGTGGCAATTCCTAATGGATATTCGCTTTGCGATGTTACATGGTACTTCCCACGCCAAAAGCTCACAAAGACGCTCTCAGTGGCAATTATGAGGCAAAGCGGCGAAGGATACGATTCATTACCGCCACGCTTCAAAAAGGATAAGGACGTAATTGATGCCGCCATATCCAGCTATCCGGACGTTGTGATGGAACTGGCAGATGAACAGCTTACAGAGGAACGTCTTCATCGAGCACTGGAACTGGATAACACTCTGCTCCACCGGCTGCCGGATGAGATTTTGGACCGTTTCGGGATTGAGCAGCCTGCGAATGTGGCTCAGGCGAAGGATACAGCTTCTTCCCTACCGGAAATCCGTGCCGTTGAGCTGGAACTGCCGGAGGTACCCGGAACTGCTATGGCGACGACCGCCTCGGCGCTTCCCGTTCTCTATGACCTCACCGCCGGCGATAACATTCCGAACATCGGAAAGTTTTTCTACATCACCGACCTGCACCTTGAATCCCAGCTTGGCTTGACCGGCATGACTGTTGATGAAATTAAAGGCAAGGTTGCTCAAAAGGTAGATGAGATGCTGTCTGGAATCAGCAAAGAAGATATGTCGGATGGCGTCCTGCTCGTCGGCGGCGATGTAGCCGACAGCGAGGAGGTTGCCAAAATCTTCTTTGATACGGTTTTCTTCCGTTTTTGCGGACCTATCATTTTCGTCCTTGGCAATCATGAGCTGTGGGATGGCTGTACCTACGCAAATGGCGAATCTCGTCAAAAGCGGTCAATAGATGAAGTCGTAGGCGCTTACAAAGAATTTAATAAAACTACGTTCGGTTTTGAGGCGAAACTGTATTGTCTCGAAAATGAGGCTCTGGTCTGTTTCAAAAACTCTATGTATCGGAATTCTGATGAATTCGGTGTTGGCCGCAAAACCGCAGGAATGCCTCGTGGCGGTCTCTGTGTTCTCACAGAGGAAATGCTTCTGAACACCAGTACCGACGACCTGCAAGAGTTCTTCGATGAATGCTCCATGATTGTTCTCGGCGGACTTGGCTTCTGTGGACTCAATCCACGCTATAACGCCGACACAGGCCTGTTCCGAGATAGAGTGTCCCGTGAGGAAGACATCGAGCGTTCCAAGCGGTTCGGGGCTGTATACGACAGAGTTATGTCCTGTGCCAGTGACAAGCACGTGGTCGTTCTCACCCACACACAGATAGAGGACTGGACGACGGATGCCCCCAATAAGGGCTGGGTCTATGTGAACGGGCATACGCATCGAAATGGGCTGGTAAAGACGGATGACGGCGTAGCCGTACTCTATGACAATCAGGTGGGCTACAAGCCGAAAAAGTGGCATCTCAACCAGTTTTCGCTGGAGAGGTATTACGACCCGTTCGAAGCATGGACGGATGGCATCTATCAGATAACGCCACAGCAGTACATGGATTTCAATGCCGGTCGTGGCATCCAAATGGAATACTTCCGGCAGCAGGGAGACATTTATGCACTGAAGCAAAAGGGCATCTATATGTTCATGCTGCAACATGGTCTCAGCCTATATTTGCTGCGTGGTGGTCAGAAACTCAACGTGTTTCATGGGTTGGAATACTACGCCGCCAACTTGGAAAAGTATGTTGAAAAGATTCAGATGGCATTCAAGCCGTACCGCAATGCACTTGATAAGATTGCTGCAGAGGTGAAGAGGTTTGGCGGTTCTGGATATGTGCATGGAAGTATCGTAGATATCGACTTCTATAATCACATTTATCTTGACCCTTTTGATGGCTACCTCATGCCATACTTTGCCTTCGATGTGACTGGACGCAGAGAATTTCACTCCGTGCAAGAGCTGCTGGAGTCATCTCCTGTTCCCGCGCTGGGCAGCGATGGAAAGCCGCTGTTGTTGGCCTACACGAAGCTGCTGGACACTGGCGGCGTATCCATCCTCGCTCCGACTGTCAAGGAGGATGCTTTGGCCGTGGTGCCGATGGAGGTTCTGGACGAGAAGAACATCTATGCACCGTCCCGTGTCATGAAGTCCATCCAGTATTTGTTGGACAAGGGCGTTGTGCGGGTATGGAATGATGCAGTTCTTTCGATGCCCGATAGGAATGCACTGACGGAGACTCAGCCTAAGTTGCCGGAGCATTAAAGGATAGCGAAAAAGAAAGGCCAAATGGTCGGCGCTTCCGCGCAGCTCGTGTGGTCTTTCTCGCATAACGAGCATGGTTGCCATCTATGCGAGAGGCGATCCGCAACGCGGATCGCCTCTCGCTTCTTCTTTTATGTCATAGGTCAGATAAAAGTTGTTCCACCTCGCAGCCTCCAGCACGCTTTTCCGAGTTGGCCGTTCAGCAAAATGGAGTGCAAAATTTTCGCCTACAGGATTGACTCAATCATGCTCTGTGCCTTCAGCCGAATCTTTGGGAGAATGATGTGGGTAGAACCATGCGAATCTTCCCTGCTGCCATCTACCCGCGCTCTGCGCGGGATAAATTGGTCGTTTTGCCAATTAGCTATTTACTTTATTATCTCACATATTCTCAATCAACTCATGTATCTTTAGCTATCACAAAACAGATGTAAATTGGGTGCTATCTTCTATCATGGTACGACGCGATGCAGAGAGACTCTAAGCGATGCTGAGTGTAAGGTCTCATTCTCAGCATAATGAGAATTTGAAGTTACTCGAAAAACGATTGACACCTTTAGAAAAAGTGCATATAATATAGATAGAGGCAGTAATGCTTCCCAGTGTGAGAGCACTGTAAAAAGTTGTGCTGGATATGGGACAGGGTAAACACCCATAACTGTTGGCATCTTAACTGGGTGCCGTGGCTGGCAACGAGCAGCAACTGTTGTAGTCCACGCAAGGGACTTAAATTACTTGCGCCAACAGACGTTCCGATGAGGAATGTCACGGCTGACAACCAGCAGAAAACTCTCAACCAAAAAGTGAGGGAGGAGTGCAACCCACTCCTCCCTATTTTTCAGGCAGATGTCGAATGGAGAAGGTTTATGGCGGACAAAGCAAGCAAAAAGGAACATATAAGAAACCAAATCATTAAGGCCTCTCATATATACAGAGACGAGTTGGCTGGCAAGGTATTCTTATATGTGGTTGGTGATGAGTGTTTTGAGGTAGTCTTTAAGACGGACCGATTTATGCACTTAACTGGTGTCAACTCCATTTTGGGCGCACAAGCTTTCTACAACATGGCAAAATCCTCCAAATTGACAACGTCGCAGTTCTATTTTGACAACCAGCACTCTTTCGCCAGCGCAAAAAACAAATTGCTATGTTTACTTATGCTCCCTTCTCTTACCAACAGCCTTGTTTGTGTTGTAAAAGACTTTCATACCTTAACGCTGACATACAAAATAGGCGTAACGAATCTCGATTTTACCATTGGTTTAGAGCCGTTTGCTGATGCAAATGGAAATCTTATTGAAGGTCGCTTTGTTCCGAGAACCCTGCGCGTCAAGGATAAGGCCATTGAAAACAGCCGTGAAGCAGAATTTGTCGATTTTATTTTCTCCAAAGCGGCAACGGTCAGCAAATATGATACGATGGCATTTCGAGATGGGACAAAGAGCTTTCCGGAAATCATTAAACAAATGCTTGCCCAAAATCTCACGGAGATATCGTCTTGATGTATACGTTTCATCCCCGTATACAAATCTGCTGGATGGAGACAACATATCGAATCTATCTTTGCGCCGACTGTGATAGAGTGTGCTTTAGCCTCTGTGTCGATGGAAGTGTCGAATGAAAAGGATATCTATGTACCTTTTCACACTACGAAGTCTATTCAGTACCTATTGAGCCAAGGCTTCGTGAGGGTGTAAAACGATGCAGCTCTTACCATAGGTGGCAGGAATGCGTTACAGAAGTTCGGCTGCGACTACTTGAACATTGAATATCAATAGGAAGTTAAGCTATGCGATCTGTGCCTCCGCACAGATCGCATAGCTTTCTTACATGATGTAAGCCGACCACCATCTTTGCGAGAGGCAATGCGGATTGCCTCTCGCTATTTCTTTGGAGTCATGGGTTGGGCAAAGTTATTCCGTGACACGTAACCATTAAACCTCTGCCAGATACTGCAAGCAGCCTTTTTGAATAACCTATCTCAACAGCTTTTTTTGTGCCACTATCGGCAAAATAGTTTCTGAAGTAATTTTTGAAGGCGAAATTTTTAATCGCTCAACATCGCAAATCCCCATATTCTCAACACTTCGCGGGGTATTCCATATAACCTAAACACCACCCCAAAATCTAAAGGGGTGTTTTGGTTGGTGCAGTGCTGTACTCTTAAAGGGTAAAGTATCTCTGTTTTGCTGAGGCCGTGTTCCGGTCAGGTGCGTCCGCCGCGTACATCCCTTCGGAGAATCTTTCGTCTGGCACGGCAGTTCTCGTTCGAAGCGCTACAGCTGTGCCTCGATCAGCAATGTGCCAACGAAAGGCTCAGGCACGGGCGTGATGGGCGTTGGCCTTCCCGTGTGCCTGAAAACCCCGCCTACCCCTGCGGCGCGGCGCTGTGAAGCTCCGAAGGGGATGCACTGGAGGAAAACTCTGCATGGCTGTTATCGTCAAAACCATACCACTTGACAGGGGTAAACGAACTGCACCCAAAGAAAACGAGCTGAGGACCTACATCCTCTTGCACCCAATGGTACGGTACCTCGGATTCCGCGTTGGCTGTTTCTCGAAGAAGGCTGAAAACGCGGTTCCATCCAATAATCTGCGCAAGCCTCCGTGTAATATTCTTGAAATTTTCGATGCGGTTCTTCAGCTTGTCGCTGCGAGGTTCCAAGGGTCTCGTAAGACAAATGGGTTGCGCCTTGGCCACAAGAGATTCCAAAAAAGGAGCTAAGGGCCACCGTGAGCGATTACTATCCGTTTTACTTGCTTTTTTGAACAAAATATATTTAACCATAATAGCCGCGAACAACACATCTATAGGTAAATCTTGGCGCATGGCATTGTGGGCGTGTTTTCCCCGAAGCTGAATTTCGGCTCGAACCCAGTGAATTCCTTGCAACTTTTGTTCGGCAGCCTTGTCGTAGAATCTAATGTAAACATTGCTTTTCGGAGAGCCAAAAGAGACTGTCAGCCCATCTTCGATGCGTCTACCTGTACGAGTCTCTTGATTACGCCGCAAATGGGAAGTGTACCTATCCTTGTCCCGCATCTCTTTTATTTCAGTTAAATTAAGCGTTCCGGAGAAATCATCATACGCAATGTCGAGCCGTGTCGTGTAGGCATCAGACGCAGTGGCGATTTTCCGAAGTGCTTCCCATCCGATGGGAGATTCCCTCTCGAACGTTTCACAGCCTTCGCCTGAAAGACTTACCAAAACCCCTTCCTGATCAAGCCCGTGATGGTTAATTGTGATTCCGCCAAAAGAGAGGCCCGTTTTATACTCCTTTGAAGGGCCACTGCGGCTTTTGATAAAGTTAAGATGCCCCAGTCCCATTTCTGTGCAAATCTCCTGAGGAGTTCGGCTTTTCTTTACAAATGAGGCGTAGTCGATATGTACACAGTTTTTATTTTCATCCATAATCTAAACTCCTACATATTTTTCAAATGTAAGTTCTACTTGTATGCGCAACCCCCCTGTTAGTAATAGGGGCAGTGCCGGCGGATCTCCGATCCGCCGGTGGCTGCGCGGGTAATTAGGATTATATTGTGGCCTTAACCGCGCCCCAACTTTCAATCCTAACCCACTCGTTGAATTCATCAATGGGTATAACAATCCTGCGCCTCAACCGCAGTGCAGGAATTTTACCCTCCTTAATCATTTTGTACAGAGTCGGGCGGGATACACCGAGCATCTCAGCAGCTTCGGTTATAGACAGAGCTTGTTTTTTCATAAAGCAAAACCTCCTATTCAAATTCTTATCCTCAATTCCACCCTAACATAAAAAGGAATATTGTCAATGGGTTTTGACCCACAAAATTCGCAGAAAGCGCAAAACATCCATTTGACTACATTTAGATGACGTGATATACTATATGCAACAAGATATAGTATTTACTTGAGTGTTCAATAAAAGAGCAACATCTTAATACGCTCAGAGAAGGAGGCGGTACATACTACGAATTTCGCCTGAACTGGCGCACAACTTAATCTTCATCCTTTTGCATATCTCACGCATTTTGGTAAACACAAATCGTTGCCGTCGAACGATTTGCTCCAGTTAAGACGGATATTGCCCCATTGGGGTCTTGGCTTAAACGCCGGTATTTGATTACATTTCTGTTGAAAGGATGAAGAACCATGACGAAGTGTAAGAAAAATATCGGCCTTAATGTTTACAGCCGAAAGGACGGACGCTATGAAGTCCGTGTTCTCGATACGCGGTACACCAGTGACGGCAAGAAAAAATACAAGAGCTTTTACGGTGACACAGCAGAAGAGGCATTGGAAAAAGCCTTCAAATTTCAATATGAAAGCAAAAACGGCAGTTACCGTCAAAGAACAAAACAAACAGTCGCTGAATGGTTGGCACAATGGTGGAAGGATTATATAAAAGACTTGAAAGCCGCCTTGACTGCTTCCAGCTATGAGGGGCTCATCAAAAATCACATTAACCCCTACATAGGCGGCATTCGATTGCAGGAACTTGCCCTGTCCGACGTCCAACGGCTGATTAGGGAGTTGCAGAAGTATAGAGACTCAACAGGCAAAAAGCTGTCCGCCAAAACCATCAGAAATGCCATCTCTACTTTGAGTTCCGCTTTGACAGCCGCCGTCGATGAAGAATTGATAGAGAGGAATCCTTGCGAAAAAGCAAAGTTGCCAAATGTCGAGAAGCACGAAATCATTCCCTTGAATAGTGAGGAGCTTTCCGCGTTTCTTGAAGCACTTGAGGATGACCCTGAGTTTAAGAACGCTTATTTGTTCTGCATTTATACTGGTGTCCGCGAGGGCGAATGCCTTGGCCTCAGCTGGTCCAATGTTAATTTTGAAAAGAAAACGGTAACGATTGCGCAGCAGCTTCAGAAAGTTCGCAGCGAGAACGGCGGAACATACGTCATCAAAAAATGTACGAAGACGAAAAAGCCCCGCACCATCTGTGTAACAAACAGTGTCATTGCCTGTCTGAAAAACGAAAAGATGCGGCAGGAGGAAAACGCAAGGCTGGCTGGCAAGTTGTGGAACAATGAATGGGATTTGGTCTTTACCAACGACCTTGGACGGCATCTGATTATTGTGACTTTCTACAAGCATTTTAAGAGAATCGTTGCGAAGATCGGCCGCCCTGATGCTCGCCCCCACGATTTGCGGCACACCTTTGCCTCCTTGGCGATTGCTGATAACAGGGGGGACATCAAATCCGTACAAACAATTTTAGGGCACTCTAATGCCATGACGACCTTAAACACCTATACTCACCCCGATGAGGACGCACAGCGTGAGTCCATAGGAACGGTAGATGCGTACATAGATACGCTCAAAAAAAGCAATGAAAAACAGGGTTAACCCACGATTGTGGTCAAATTTTTGGTCAAACTTCATTTTCGGGCATACAAAAAACCCTGTAACCGTTACAGTTACAGGGTTTCTTGTATGGCGCGGAAGGAGGGATTTGAACCCTCGCGCCGCTTTTGACGGCCTACTCCCTTAGCAGGGGAGCCCCTTCGGCCACTTGGGTACTTCCGCATACATATTTATTTTCTGGCGGAGAGAGTGGGATTCGAACCCACGGATGCTTTCACATCGCCGGTTTTCAAGACCGGTGCTTTCGACCACTCAGCCATCTCTCCGTGCGTAAAAGCGTCTCTCGTGCCAAACGCGAGTATTATATTACCATGCGCCGACGCCTTTGTCAACAAAAAGCCTCGGAAGAAATTTGAAAAAAATTCAAAATAGGACTTGCAAACCGCCGAAAACTGTGGTATTCTAAGTGGGCTGTTTGAGGCACAACAGAATATCCGGGTGTGGCGAAGTTTGGTATCGCGCTTGAATGGGGTTCAAGAGGCCTCGAGTTCGAATCTCGACACTCGGACCACGTCGGAGCAGGTTTGTATGCTTGCTCCGACTTATTTTTTACATAGCGGAGAGGGAGATGGTGTTGTCATGTCCCTCTTTTTTGTCCGGCGCAGGACGCGAAAAAGCGCGGCAGCTGCCGCGCTTTTTCCTCTTCCTCCCTGCTCGGTCCTTCCTGAAAGAAGGTCCCCCTCGCTGTTAAGTGAATTCAGTATACCATGAATACGCCCGTTTGTCCATCCTTTTTAGGCGCCGTATCCAGCATTTGCCACTGTTTTTCATGCATATCGCGCTGTCGGACGGCAAAACTACCGTTGCGATACCCAACAAGGGCATTTGCCCCACAACATGAAAGGAGAACACAACGATGTCTACCAAGAACAGCAACAAGCTGAATGTCCCCGAGGCCAAGGCCGCTATGGATCAGTTCAAGATGGAGGCCGCCTCTGAGGTCGGCGTGAACCTGAAGAACGGTTACAACGGTCACCTGACCAGCCGCGAGGCCGGCTCTGTGGGCGGCCAGATGGTCAAGAAGATGATCGAGTCCTACGAGAAGAACCTGTAAACGGCCCTTCCCGCACGAAAAAAGAACCGCCCGAAGGCGGTTCTTTTTTACGTTCTCACAAGGTGACCTCCGTGCCGTTGTTCACCTCGATGCGGTAGCCGCCGGGGTTGTATACATCCGTTCCGTTGCCCCGGAAGCGGCAGTCATCCAGCGCCGCATAGGAGTTCGGCGGCAGGCACAGAAGCTCCAGCGCCGTGGTGTTGTTCAAAAAGTCGATGCGCCTGATGGTATATGTATAGGAGTTGCTGTACGCGGAGTCGTACCGCGCACCCACCCCGTTGCCGCCGATATACCCGCCGTGGAGATAAACCCAGCCGCCGTTCACGGCCAGCGCGCCCACGTCCCAGCCGGTTACGCGGCAGTTCTCCAGATAGGTGGGCGCTCTGGCGGTCACGCCGGTTCCGCTTCCGTCTCCCTCGAAGCTGACCTCCGAAAAGCGGACGTAGGCGTGGCACCGCTCCGTGTCGCTCAGGGGCGTCACCGTCACCGGCGCGGCGAAGGTGGTGCCGCTGCCCTTCAGCGTGACCGCGCAGCCCACCGACACCGGCGCGTCATAGGTCACGTCCGGCAGCTCCACCGTGATGGACGTGTCCGCGTCGTACTCCTCCGCCAGCCGATCCAGCAGCGCCTGCAGCTCCTGCGCCGTTTCCAGCGGCGCGTCTGCCGTTGAATAGGTCCGGACCTCCTGCGGCAGCAGCTCGATGGTCTGGGTCAGGGTCAGCACGTCGCCGTTTTTCATCCGCAGAGTCCAGACGATCTCGTTGTGGGTACAGGTGTTGTCGCCCCACAGACGGCGGTACAGCAGGGCGGGCGTATCCGCCGTCTCCAGCTCCGCCTCCCGCAGGCTCACACGGCCCACGCCCTCCGGCGCACTGACGGTCACGTCCCAGCTGTCCAGCAGCGGTGCAAAGTCCTCCGGGCAGTCCTCCTGTGTGGTCGCGTCCTGCACCATGACGGTGGCGGGGAAGTCATTGCCGCTCCCATCGGGGATCAGCCTGCAACAGTAGCCCACCGGCGTGGTGGGGTCATAGGGGTTCGGCGTCATGGCGGTGAACACATGGTACTCCCGCCCGTCCGCGCCGGTGTAGTAGGTCTGGCAGGCCGCCAGATAGGGATCCGGGGCCGGGTCGGTCGCAGCGGTCGGATCGACTGCGCTGTTCGGGCGCTGCGGCTCCGTTTCGGCGGGCGGGCCCCACCGAATCCATCAT
>OGON01002658.1_pt1 | contig 10616 bp, 14 predicted proteins | sample 1552671 | NCBI WGS metagenome assembly OGON01 (sample SAMEA2580136, study PRJEB22360) | human gut metagenome | biome: human gut; feature: human-associated habitat; material: faeces | place: Denmark | collected 2008/2010 | reverse complement strand
GCACGAGCCGAGAAGGGCTGGAATCCAACGATTCCAGCCCTTTTGCTTTGTCTGGTCTAGTCGTTTTGACGGGTTATAGGCCAAAATGTGTGCCTGGTGGAGTCCTCCTCTAGTCAGTGCCGTTGAGGTATCTGACGGGTTTGTGGAATTCGTTCCAGTCGATGCCGGTGCCGTACCGGTTGGGGATGCCGTAGGTTTCGTATGCGCCTTGCGGACTGTGCTCCCATGCTTTGCGGTAGAGTTCCTCGATCTGCTGGTCACTGATGGCGTTGGTCATGAGCCATGAGGCCGGTCCGGGCTGTCGGGCGTGTTGATAACACCACCAGCAGATCGCCTTGATCCGGCGCAACAGGCTTGATCCCCGGTGGTGGCGGAGCATGCCGCGGATCCGCCCGTTCCATGACTCGACGAGGCTGTCCGCCGCCGGGATCGGCGTGGCGCAACCCCTGGTCGGTTCCAGGAACGTGAACAGGTGGTTCTCGCGGGATACGTTTGCGGATCATGCGTCTGGCCCTGACGAGGCGTTGGCGCCGGTCGGCGATGGTGCCGTCCGCGTACGTGCCCTTCCCGTCAAGGAACGCGTCGCATGTCTGCCCCCACCGGTTGCAGGAGGCGGGCCATGCGGCCGCGGCGTCCGCGTCCGTCACGCGGCTCAAGGCGACGGCGATCTTCCGCAGTTGCTTGCCTGCCCCGGACCTTGGCTTGATCCCGGTGAGCTGGGTGATGTCCATGCACACGCGGAACAAGCACCGACTCACCTTGGTATCAGGCCGGCGCTCGCGCAACGCCTTCGGAAGGACAACATATGCCCCGAATACTCAAACGAATATCCACGCTGCTGGTGGCGTTGCTGGTCATGGTCATGGTCGTGCCATCCGCGATGGTGGACATGAACGGCATCAACGTGTCCGGCTGGCAGCCGGCCGGCATCACACGCCAGGTGCAGGCCGACTTCGCCGTGGCCAAGGTCACCCAGAACACCGGGTTCGTCAACACCGCATGGCGTGTACAGGCACAGGGCGCGTTGGACACCGGCAAGAAACTCGGCCTCTACCACTACGCCGGCGGTAACAACGCCACCGCCGAAGCCAACCACTTCACCAACCACACGCGATCTTACGTGGGCCGCGCGGTGCTGGTATTGGATTGGGAATCCTACCAGAACGGCGCATGGGGCAACGGCAACTGGGTACGAGAATTCGTCCGGCGCGTGCACGCGATGACCGGCGTGTGGCCCATAGTCTACGTGCAAGCATCCGCGATTTGGCAGATTCCCTCCGATGTGAGGGCCAAGTGCGGACTGTGGGTGGCGCAATACGCTTCCAACGCGGCCACAGGATGACAGACCCGCCCGTGGAAGTATGGCGCATATGGCGAGGCCATGCGCCAATACACTTCCAACGGCCGGCTGCCCGGATACGCTGGCCCGCTGGATCTCAACGTGTTCCGTGGCGAAGCCTGGCAGTGGGACAAGTACGCCAACCCCCAACGGCACCGCCGTCAGGCCTTCTCCCGCGCCGCGTCCCTCCGTTCCGAGCGTGGATTACGAGGCGCTGGCGACGGCCACGATCCGCGGCGACTACGGCAACGGCCAAACCCGCAAAGCCGCGCTGAGTGCGAACTACGAGCGCGTCATACAGATCGTCAACCGGCGACTCGGCGTGACCTCCGCCAGTGCGTCCGTTCCAGCGCCCGCCTCGGTTGCGAAGGACGTGAGCGTGACCGTGCGCAGCGGCGACACCATGTCCGGCATAGCAACGCGAACTGGCCTGTGGCCGTTGTCCGCATGGAGGGTTCCGTCCGGCAACCTCAACCTGATCTATCCGGGCAACATCGTCACCTACCGTGGTAAGGCAATCGCTGTCAGCGGGCCCACGGCCATGGGTAGCCGCGTGCATGTCGTCAAGAGCGGCGAAACGCTCAGCGGAATCTTCGGAGCCAATGGCTGGCAGCACGTCGCCCAGTTGGACAACCTTGCCAACCCCAACCTCATTTACCCCGGCCAACGGCTCCGCTACTGACCAAACTCACCGTGGCCTTCGGCACCATGCCGGAGGCCACCTTTCATCATCAACCCAAGGAGAAAAAACCCATGGATATTTCCACCGCAACCACCCTCGCGTCCGGACTCGTGGCACTCATCGCGCCCGCACTCGTGCAGGCGTTCAAAACCTATATTCCCAGCGGATACGTGGGACTCGTTTCCCTCGCCGTGTCCATCCTGTTCGGTGTGATCGCCATCGCCGCCACCGGCGGATTCGACGGCACCTACACATGGGGCATCGTACTCGCTGGAGTAGTGGGTGTCGCCCAGACCGTGTACACGCTCGTCAACCAGGCTTTCGACGGAAAGCTAAGCAAAAGCTAACCAGTATAGAGGGAGAAGCGTTATGCCATATAATCCCCTTTGATTCGTTCTTGCTCACAGCGTGGATTAAGGGGCTTATATGTTTGGGTAGGTATGTACTCTCCGCAATAAGGCTAAACGACAGCCAATCTAACGATGTCTTTAGATGACACGCATGGGCGCCAAAAGTCGGCATCGATGATATTATTCATCCATGACTAAAAGACGAGTTCGTATGCCACAGAACCCTGACGTGCCGCCTGAAGAGAACACGGGGTTGTATGACGTGCAACGCTTGGCAGACTATTTGGGAGTTAAACCCGCGACAGTTCGGACGCTTAAAAAGAGGCATCAGGTCCCTGCGCCTACGGCCGAGAACATCAATGGAGGGGCAGTTTGGAGAGCCGGAGACGTGAAAAGCTTTTATGCCCCATCGGAGAAGCGTGTTTCTCAGAGTGAGCCTGAGCCTGACGGACCCTCTGTTATTGACCTATTTGCTGGTTGCGGCGGCCTGTCGCGAGGTTTTCGCAATGCGGGATATAATGTGCTAGCTGGATATGATAATTGGGATCCCGCTATTAGGACATATAACCACAACCTGCCAGAGCGGGCATACAAACTCGATTTGTCCGATGTTGATTTGACGATAAGGACAATAGAGGCCTCCGGCTTTTGCTTCGACGGCATTATAGGAGGGCCTCCATGCCAAGATTTTTCCAGTGCCGGAAAACGAAAAGAAGGCGCTAGAGCTGATTTAACTGAAAAATATGCCACTATAGTTGCACATTTCAGACCAAGTTTTTTTGTCATGGAGAATGTCGCGAGAGCGAAAACTGCCACCGCATTCCGCCATGCCGTTGAAATTTTGACTGAGGCGGGCTACGGTATCACCGAACATGTTTTGAACGCTGCATATTGCGGTGTTCCACAAGCCCGAAAACGTCTTATTACGGTTGGTTTCCTTAACGGCAACATGGACAATGAATTTGAGGAATATCTCACCGCACATCTCTCAGACAGACCGATGACTGTCAGAAATTACTTTGGAGAGTCTTTAGGAACTCAGTACTATTATCGCCATCCGCGTTCATATGCGCGTCGTGCTGTTTTTTCGATAGACGAGCCATCCCCTACGATACGAGGAGTGAATCGTCCCGTACCGCAGGGTTATCCCGGCCATCCAGGTGACGCTGCACCTGTATCTGAAGCGAGGCCACTTACTACAGTGGAACGCGCCCGTATACAGACGTTCGAAGATTTTGAGTTTCTTGGGAGCAAAACAGACGTGGAGCAGCTAATAGGCAATGCTGTGCCTGTTAATCTCGCGAAGTATGTGGGAGCCTCCGTGAGATCCTATTTAGCTGACAATCTCACAGCCTAATTTTCTGCCCCATGCCGATTAGGCTGATTCTTCCCAAACTCACGGGCCTTCTCTATCTGTGCGCCGTAAAACAGCGTTGCGTCTAGCCTGCGTTCCGGCATGAATAGATCCAAAGCTTCCATTGGTATGACATCATCAAGCTGGTCACGAGGTATCGCAGGCTTCCGCAGTCTTGGCCCATTCATGAATTGGAAAGGTATATTACCAGCAAATGAGCCGGCCTTGTCGGTCTGCTGATTGTACGTAATGGCTGAATGCGCCCAGTCGAACTTTACTTTACCTTGGCACGCATAATCATAGAGCGAACGCACAAGCCAAATCAACGAACGTTCTGGGCGTGTGATTTCGGCATTCGGGTCATTTCTATTTGCTGCTGAGACAAGAAACAGCTGGAGAAAAGCGAGATTTGTCCACACAAATGAATCGAAACAGTTTTCGTCCAACAGACCTCGCTGCCCCTGTGTTCGCCAAAGTCCTGTGATGGCAAATGGCTTTTGCTGTGCAAGTTTTGCTTTTGCTATCGCCTCCGCAGCCTCCCTTATCTGGGGAAGGCGGCGAAGCATAAAGGATTCATCTTCCCACTTGAAGTACTGAATGCTATCACCAAGGAATTTGACAATGATTTTGCGCAGTTCTTCCATTCCCGTTTTGCCATAGGTGTCAGCTATCGAAAACGTAAGCTGCTCGATGCTGGGTGGGCGCACCACAATTTCACAACTCTGGTCGTCATGGGATTTTCGCGCGGTACCGGAGTTTGGGACGACTACAAGCTTCACTTCAAAAGCGGACTTATGATCACCAGTCTCACGATCTACTACGACTACATCGGAACGATTCGCTTTGTTCGTAGCATATTTGTCATATCCTTCAAAAGATTCTTCAAAACGAAAGCCCACATTGCAAGGATCTGCACCGAATACCTCTGCTAGAGGCACATAGGCTTGGTGAGTGCTGAGTTGTTTCTTATCATTAAGAGTGCCTTCTATCAGCACGGTCGGCTTTTTAAGGACTTCATCGATGTACATGAGGAAACTTATCGGCGCCTCGGTGGTGAAGTTATTCTTAGTCATCAAATCGGCGAGATCTGAGCGGCTCGTGTATTCCATGCCATATGGGGCATAACTGTTTTTCTCGTACATGTGCCCATCATATGCGAACCAGGACTCGATTTGAGCTAAAAACGCGGTGTATTTGGGAATCCACATGCCTGTGATGTAACTTTGTGTACCACGATAGCCACGGAGGGTGTCATGGGATGCAAAGATTGGCCTGTTGATGACCCAACGCTAGATCCTGATGGAGCAAGCATGCTAGAAGGCGTTTTCGATGCCCGCATGCTCTGGCCGGAAGACGCAAGCGAGCTGATTGAGCTGGCTGACGACTATCCGACCGTGGAGGATCTGGGAGATCCGTACTACTTTGACAAACTGCGTGAGAAGATAAACCGTCTTGGTTTGAAGCCTGATGATGGGCATGCCTTGGAAGACACCTTGGGAGAGTTCTAACCCCGGTTGCGATGAAACGGCGCCACCTCGTCTGAAAGCTTTTTAGAATTCCGAAATTAGCGCGTCGACACGCCGGGCGATATCCCCGCCATGATGGTCAATTCCAGTAAAAAACCAGTAACAATGACCGTCACGGTGAGCCAATCCCAGTCGTCTCAACAAAGACAACCAAGAACCGGAAACCGCCATTTTCCAACGATATTAGGCTCAACAAGAGCCAGCCAATTCAACAAAGAAACACCCCGCGAAAACAGGATGTCGCAGGTTCAAATCCTGTCAGCCCGACCGGCGGCCCTACTTCCGCTCGGGGAGTGGGGCTTCTGGGTTAAGTAAAGAAACGTGGGTCTTATCCGCGCGTGTTGATGGGTTAGCGCCGGCGTCCGGCCCAGTCTTTTTCTGATGCCGAACCCGCTTTCGTAGGCGTCGATGCCGGAGGCCGCCTACATCGTCTAAGGAGCATCATGCGGATATCGGCACCGTGACTACGCTCGGGTCCGGGTTCGTGGCGTTGATCGTGCCCGCGTTCGTTCGGGTGTTCAAGAAGTATATTCCCGGCGGATACGTCGGACCCGTGTACCTTTCCGCATCCGTCTTGTTCGGTATCATCGCCATCGCCGCCACCGGTGGATTCGACGACACCTATAAGACGCTGCTCGAAATCACACCCAACGAACTCCAATCATGGGTGAACAAACTCTCCAAGGGCGGGTATAAGGCCCAGCTGTCCGGCAAGAAGAAGCCGCGGCCGCTGAGTCCCTGCATAGCATCGTCAAGGTCGTCATGGCGGCGGTGTTCGAATACGCCATCACCAACAAGTGGATCCGGAGAACCCGGCCAAGCTGGTCACCATACCGCAGATTGTGTCCAAGGACGAGGACATGATGTTCCTCACCGTGCCGGAAGTCGAACTGCTGGTGCGATTCCTCGCTTACACCGGCGTGCGCATCAACGAAGTGCTCGCCCTGCAGATTCAGGATCTCGACTTCAGGAACCGCAAAGCCCGCATCCGCCGCACATGGTCCGATGACGGGGAAGGCAGGATGCAACTCGGCACGCAAAAAACGGTGAGGCGAGGACCATCGCCCTGCCGCAGTCTCTCATTCCCCAACTGGAGGAGCAGACCGCCGGACAAAGCAAGAACGAGTTCCTGTTCCGGGCCAAACGCGGCGGATACATCCACGACCACAGCTGGAGGACACGCATCTGGTATCCCAGCGTGCGCAACGCCGGCATGGAAGGCGAAGGCGTGAACATCCACAGCCTACGTCACACCTACGCTTCCATCGCCATCGCCTGCGGCGCGGATGTCAAGACCCTCCAAAAACAGCTTGGCCATGCCACGGCGAGCATCACACTCGACGTGTACGCCGGACTCTGGCCCGAATGACTCAACGAAGTCGCCGACGCCGTGGACCAGATGCGGCTCAAAGCCATCGATGCAGGCAAGACGAGTGAAACCGCCGCAGTGGCGTAAGAGCTTAACAAACCCTCCAAACATTATGAAGTGGCTTGGTTTTTGTTTCGCCTTTATAGTGAGGCGGCTTGCGACGCTTGATTCGTATAATACTCGGTTTCCACCGCTTCCGGTGTCCCGTAGCCCAGGGGCCGGTGCAGCCGTTTCGAGTTCCGCCACGAGACCCGCCGGAACGTCGCCGGCCCCAGGTCCTTCGGATCATGGAAGGGCTTGCGCCGCCAGACGAGACCGGTCCTGTACGCGCCGTCGGCGGATTCGGCCATGGCGTTGTCGCGGGAGTCGCCGACCGTGCCGGTCGACGGCAGCATGCCGTATTCCATCACCCTGGCGGCGTACACCGTGCCGGTGTACCGCACGCCATGATCGCCGTGGCGGGCGAGGCCGTCGGTCCCGCCCGCGCGACGCGGCCCACGCGATCGCCTGCTCCAACGCCTGCAGGGGCGGCTCCTCCGTGTTCATGGTGGTGGCGCACGCCCGGCCCACGATCCGCCTGGCGAACATGTCGGTGACGGATGCGGTATACGCGGAGCGCCCGTCGGCCATGCGCCCGTAGGTGATGCCGGCCACGTGCGGCCGGTCCGGCGCCTCGGCCTCGAACTTGCGGTCCACCAGGTCGGGCCTGCCGCCCGTGCCCTTCGCGGGCTTGGTGGCGACGGAGCGTCTTTCCACGCCTGACGCCCCGCATGCCGAGCCCGCGCATGATGTCCATCACCTGGTCGCGGCCCGCTTCCCCGGGATCCCGGCCCTTGCTGATGAGCCCATGCCGCACCTCGCGGCATCCGTACACGGCGGAGGACCCGCCGGCATGGATGTCCATGACGTCGCGGTCCGGCGCCTCGTGGCGCGCCCGCATGCGGCTGACGGGCCTTGGCCTGGACATGCGGTAGCCGCGCGGCGTGGGGGAACCGCAGTCCGGCGCTTCGGACAGGACCTTGCAGATCGGCCCGGCCTTGAAACGGTTCCCGTATTCGTCGATGCACGCGGCCATCAACGCCGTGTCGGGTCGAGCCTGGCCGCGAAAAAAGCCGACGCCGTCGTCAAGATCTCGTTCGCCCGACGCAATTGCGCGTTCTCGGCCCGCAGCTTCTTCAGCTCCGCCATCGCGTCCTCGGCCGACTGCCTCGTCTCCTCCGCGACCGTCGCGTCCGACTGGTTGCGCCAACGCCGCAGTGATTCCGGCGCTATCCCCAGATCCTTCGCCACCGCGGAGATCGCGTTCGTCTCCGACGAATACGAGGAACGCGATTCCGCCAGCAGCCTGACCGCCTTCGCCTTGAACTCCGGCGTATATCGAGTGCCCTTTGCCATGGTTCCATCATCCCCCATCGAGTTAGAGGAAATGCGGAACAAAAATCAGTTCATATCACCAGAACGGCGAGCGGATACCGGTCATAGACCCCGCCACCGGCGAGCAGAAGACCGGGGCCAAGAACCGTAAGGTCTGGAAGCGCGTGGACGTGTCGAACAACCCCTTGGACTCCACGGAATTCCTCGAACGGCTGCGCGCCGACTGGGCCAAACAGTGCAACCTCATGCTGCCCGAGGGCGTGCGCATCGACCACCGCAGCCTTGAGGCGCAGGGCATCGAACGTATCCCCACCATCCACGAGGGCCACGCCAGCCGCGAGATCACCAAACGAGGTGGGCACAGCATCCTCAATGCGATCAACCGGCGCATCGCCACGGCCAACCGGTACCTGACGGCCATCCGCAAACAGATGGGCGACCCGACCGGCCTGCTCGGACAATTCAAGGAGCAGGCCAGGAAGGAACTCGACACGGCGATGAGCCGGTTCCGGGAATCACTGTGTTCGATCGCCAGCCCATAGCGTCGCGTGGCCGGCAACTGGTCGAAGCGCCCACGCCCCCCCCAGGAGCACGTCCGGCAGGAGCTTGGAATCCAAGCCTGATCCCGTGCCGCGGGAGATCGGACGCGAACCGCGGCGTCCCGAGCCGGAACCGGTGGACGAACTGGACGAGGCCAGGCGTGAGCTCGCCGACCTCACCGAATGGTGGAAGACCGAGCCTCCACGGGAAGTCAGGGACGTGCAACGGATCATCGACGTGGCGCGCGAGGCCAGCGAAAAGGCCGAGCACGCGAACCCGTTCACGCGCGGATGGCTCCGACACGCGGCCGAGAGGACCGCCGCCGAGCAATCCCAGCTTCTGAAGCAAACGGCGCCGTGGCTTGAGAACACGACCATCCCGGCTACCTACGCCGAGGCCAACGCCTTCCGCACCAACGCATCCAAGGCCACGCTCGACCACATGCGTAAACCCTACGAGGATCGCGTGCGCAGACTCAACCGCAGCCGCTTCAACGAACGAATCAAACAAAGACTGGCTGAGAACATCGAAAAAGCAAAGACAACACACGAACCGATTCCGCAGCCACATCACCGGCACAGCCGCTAGGAACGCGGAGGGCCGGTGCCCGAAGACACCGGCCCTCCGTCTAAAGGTGTTGTAGGGAAAGGATGTGCTCTCCCATAGGTTTTAGTAACGGGTGACGTAGAAGCCGTCGACAGAACCGTTTGGCGTGAATTTGCGGTTTGCAGCAATCTGGCTTACGTACACCCGTTCTCCTTTCCAGGTGAAACCGATGTCCGCTGACTTGTTATTGGAGTAGAAGCTGCTCCGGCTGGGCCAATTGCCATTAACCGCGCCAGTACCCGTAAACTCCATGTCGCCGAGCGCTCCGCCGCCTGCCCAGCAAGCGGAAGTATTGTTGGTGCAACCACGGCTTGGCTTAAGCGTGCGTCCGTTCGGGAGAACAATGTCAGTGAACGTCTTCGTCTCAAGGTCAAAGATCAACTCTGACCCTTCAGGAGCGTTGGGGGCAACGACAACGGTGGCGTTCGCCTCATAGGGAACGCTATCGGTGCCGTTGGCCAGTGCAACGCTGGGAACAAGGGCAAAAGCAACGGACGCGACTGCCGCCGCGAGCGTTGAAGCAATCTTTTTCATATAGCTCATAATTCCCTCCTTGGAATCGATCAACGCTACAAGATAATTGTATCTCCCCTACCGGTTGCTTGACAAACGCCCCGTTGTCTAATTGAAAGTGCAACACCCCGTTAGATTGGAGATTGTCTAGAAAACCAGTCCGGAAGGGATGTTGCACCTATGGGGGAAGTGTATTCGCACCTGTCGGAAGAGGAACGCCAGGTCATCCAGATCGAGATCGGCAACGGGACCGGCATACGGGCGATCGGCGCGATGATCGGGCGCAGCCCGTCCACCGTCAGCCGTGAGATCAAACGCAACACGTGGTTCCCGTCCAACGAGAGCGAATCCTGCCGTCCCTATCGGCCCAGGCGGCTCAAGACCGGGCCTTGGACGAGCCGCTATTACATCGCCGGGCCGGCCCGGCGCAAGGCCGCCCGGAGGCGCGCCAAAGCGCGCAAGCCGCATCGCCTGTCGCATGACCGGCTGTGGGCGTGGGTGGCGGAGAAGCTGGGCTGCGGCTGGTCGCCGCCGCCCGTCAGCGGCAGGCTGCGCGTCCTGTTCCCCGGCGACGATGCCATGCGCGTGTGCCCGGAGACCGTCTACCGATGGATCCATTCCAGCAAGCCGCGCCGCGAACGCCGGGCCCGATGCCTGCCGCGCGGCCACCGGCGGCCGCGCAAGCATGCGGGCCGTCGGGTGTCGAGGTTCCCTACCCCCGGAAGGGTCTCCATCGCCGAGCGTCCGCCGGAGGCGGACGACCGCAGCGGGTTCGGCCATTGGGAGGCCGACGGCGTGATCGGCGCCGGATGCGACCTGCACACTGAGGTCGAGAGGAAGACCAGGTTCCTCATGGCCGGGATCGTGCCCGGCAGGACCGCCGGGGAAAGCGTCGGGGTGCGGCTGGCGATGTTCTCGCCGCTGCCGGCCGGCGCGCGCGTCAGCGTCACGCACGACAACGGC
>OGON01002655.1_pt1 | contig 10622 bp, 7 predicted proteins | sample 1552671 | NCBI WGS metagenome assembly OGON01 (sample SAMEA2580136, study PRJEB22360) | human gut metagenome | biome: human gut; feature: human-associated habitat; material: faeces | place: Denmark | collected 2008/2010 | reverse complement strand
CGGTGAGCCGTACTTTTCTTGCGATCGCACCGACGGTGACGGGATTGTCGCCGGAGATGATGCGGCAGCGCACGCCCTGATCGCGGAACCATGCCAGTGTGGGCTGCGCGTCGTCGCGCACGCGCTCCGAACACAATACGAGCGCGACCGGCTTGGCGTCCGGCAGCAGTTCGGGCGACTGCGTGAACCATGACGAATCTGTTGCGGCATCGCCGTCGCTCTTCCGTATGAGCGTCGCCCGCGCGATGAGCAGCACGCGGTTGCCGGAATTCGCGTAATCATTGACCGCTTCGAGCACATCGCCGTGCTCTCCGGAAAGCGCGGAGAGCATCACTTCCGGCGCGCCCATATACCAGACGGTCGGCGGCTCGCGGTCGGCGGCCGATTCCGTTTCCGCGGCTGCGGCCGGGGTGACGATGGCGCTCCATTTGCGGGCCGACGAGAACGGCACGCGCGCTCGCACCGGGCCGGCATGGTAACCGCGTTCCCCCAGCCCGTCGAGCACGGCCTGACCTGTGCCGTTCGGCTGCTCCTCGTTCGACAGGTCATACAGCGCCTGGGTCGCCGCGCTCTCCACGCGATCGTCGCCGTCCATGCGTTCCAGCATGACCAGACGGTCGAACATGATGCCGCCATCGGTGATCGTGCCGGTCTTGTCGAGATTGAGGCAGTCCACGCGAGCCAGCGTCTCCACCGATTCGAGTTCCTGCACGAGCGTGTTCTTGCGGGCGAGCCGCATCGCCGCGACCGCGAAGTTGAGCGAGGTGAGCAATACCAGGCCTTCGGGAATCATGCCGACAACGCCCGCTACAGCTGACACGATGGCCTGCCGCCACTCCCCCGAAGCTATCGCGGCGTTCCATCCGCCCACGGTCCTCATCTGCGACCAGACCAGCAGCACGCACAGCGGCACCACCAGGAACGTCATGAACTTCAGGATCGTGTTGATGCCCTTGTTCAGGTCGGACACCGTCTTCTTGTATACCTTGGCCTGTGCGGTCAACGTCGCCGCGTAACTGTGCTCGCCCACCGCGTTCACCCGCGCGAGCGCCACGCCGGACACCGCCGTCGACCCGGAGTACACCTGGTCGCCGTCCTCCTTGCGCACGGTGCGCGATTCGCCGGTCAGCATCGATTCGTCGAGTTCGAGCCCGTATGATGACAGGACCTGCGCGTCAGCCGGCACCTGCTCCCCGGAACGTATCCACAGCAGGTCGCCGAGTACGATGTCGCGCGAAGGAACCTCCGTGTTCTCGCCGTCTCGGCGCACCGCATAATCCGATGTGACGAGAATCGACAGCCGATCCAACGTACGCTTGGCCTTGAGCTCGGTGACGATGCCGATACCGGTGTTGATGAGGATGACGAAGCCGAACACCGCGTCCTTCCATGACCCGGTGATCAGCACCAGCACCATCGCGGCGAAGATGATGCCGTTGAACAGCGTGAAGACGTTGGCCCGCACGATGTCGAGTATCGAACGCGACGTGGTGCTCTTCACCGCGTTCGTCTGACCGCTCTCCTCGCAGGCGCGCACTTGCGAGGCGGTCAGGCCGTTTTCCTCGACTTCAGGCAGATTCAGGGTTGCATTCATACGTACTAGCCTACCCGTGGCAGCATAACGGGGGCATCATTCCCAGGCGGTATTTTCACACACGTCCCCCATCGAGCGCAGCAGGATGAGGTGTGACTCTCGGCTGATCACCGCAGCCACCTACGCCTCCACACCTCCCGCCGGCGGGAGGTGGCGCGCAGCGCCGGAGGGCGGTCAGACGGAATAGCCGGCAGGCGATGAAACGCCGAGCCACCTCAGTCGCTCCGCGACAGCCCCGCCAGCGGGGCGAAAATACGGACTACCGCTCCCGCGGAAGAGCTCCGGATATCGGAAGGTCAGGACAGGTTGTCGGTGACGTTCATCGTGCGGGGGTGGGGTTTGTCGTCGACGATGGTGACGACGGCGTCGTCGAGGGCGGTCACGCCGTCTCCCTTGCCGGCAAGCGTGAACGTGACGGCGAACAACGTATCGTCGTCGGGCGGGGCGACCGGATCCAGGAGGATGACGGGAACGCCCGCCTTGCGCGCGGACTGCAACGCGGCATCCCAGTCTTCGGCGTTCTTCTCGTTGACGGCAATGCCGTCGATCATGATGACGGAGACCTTGCGCGTGACCATGGACCGCACTCCGTGCTGCGCGGCGGCATCCGGATCGTCGACCATGCTGGTGGATACGTAGGGCGCCTTCAACCCGGCCTTGTTGAAGGCGTTCAGCACATCAGAGTCCAGGCCGGTGTCCACGGAGCCGATGACGCCGACGACGATATCCTGCCGTTGGACGCCCTCATGGGCGATCTCCGGTTCGCTCTCCTGCGTATCGCCGACCGCCTTGCCCTGCGGCACGCAGGAGGTGAGCGACATCACCGCGGCCGCGGCGCACGCGATGCCAATCCCACGACGCCATATGCGCCGCAGGAACCCGCAATCATGATCGCCGCGTACCCGACCCATCGCCTCACCGTCCGATGCGTGTGAACCAGGCCACCGTCTCAACATGGTGGGTCATCGGGTAGATGTCGTACGCCCGGATGTCCGACAGGCGGTACCCGAGCGAGATCAGCGTCGCCGTGTCGCGGGCGAGGCTGGTCGGGTCACAGGCGACATAGATGACGTCCTTCGCGCCTGCCTGCGCGATCTGGCGGCACACCTTGGCGTGCGCGCCGGCGCGGGGAGGATCGAGCACGACCAGATCGGGTCGTGACAGATGGGCCGGCACGTGCGCGAGCGTGGCGGACACATCGCCGCAACGGGCGTCCACATCAGGCAGGTTCAACGCGCGGAGGTTGCGTTGCGCGTTCTTCACCGCGGTCTTGCCGCCCTCCACGCTGAGCATGCGCGTGCGTTCGGCGGTCATCGTGGCCAGCGGCAGCGTGAACAGTCCGGCACCGGAATACAAGTCCCATATGCAGGCGGAGGTCATGCCGTCAAGCGCCTTGTTCGCTAAGTCGATCACATGGCCGGCGAGCATGACCGGCGCCTGGTGCACCTGCCAGAAGCCGTTCGCGTCGACCATGTATTGGAAGTCACGGCCGTTCACGGTGACGGTCTCCATCAGATGCCGGTTTCCGGCGCGCAGTTCGCCGTCCACGAGCACGGCGTAATTGCCCTCGATGGGCTGCTTCCTCGGTTCGGGCACAGACAGGCGAATTTGGGATCCGGGTTCGAACCCGCCATCCCACACGTGTTCGCGATCGGCGACGGCAAGCAGGTTGTCTGTCGCGAGCGGCATCGTGTCCAGCGGCACGCGCTTGTGCGAGCCGCGCCGACGCATCGACGGCATGCCGTCGTCATCGGCGATCATCTCGATGCGGGTGCGCCAGCGCAGGCCGCCGTTCTCAGTGTCGCCTTCGGCCCGTTCCACCGGCACGGTGACGTCCACGTGCCCGAGACGGCTCATCTGATCGCTGATGGTGGCGGCCTTCCAGCGAAGCTGCCCTTCCAGGCTCACGTGCACCAGATCGGCGCCGCCGACGCCACCACCCATGGCAAGCGGCCCGGCCAGCGGCCATGCGGGATCCACACGATCGGGGCTCGGTTCGATGACCTCGACGACCTCGCCGGTCCAGTAGCGGTCGTCGCGGTCGTGCGGTTCATCCAATGCGACCTGCACCAGCTCGCCCGGCAGGGCGAACCTCACGAATACCACACGGCCATCGATATGCCCGACGCATCGTCCCTGGTCGGCATAACGTTCGATACGCACTTGCGCGTTCATTGTTTCCTTTCGCGATTTGACCGGATCAGGCCTGTCCGGCTGCGTTGTCACCTTCATCACCGCTGTTGTGGCCGTCACTGTCACCGTCTTTGCCGCCGCCGGCCGCCGCTTTGGCCGCGGCGATGTGCCGGTGCAGCGGGGTGGCGATGATCAGATACGACACCCATATCGCCAGCGCCCAGAACGGTATGCCCATCAGCAGGCGCGCCGTGCCCAGCAGCGCCACGGAATCGGCGAGGTACAGCGGCACCTGCACGATGAGACGCAGCGCGAACACGCCGATCCACAGCACGGTGACGATCGTGTAGGCGCGCCTGAGCGGCTTGTCGTCCAGCCAGCCGTGCAGCCACGCGCGGAAATGCTCGGTGGGGATGGTACGGATGAACTCGACCATGAGCCCCAGACCGGGCACGCGGATGAGCAGGGTGAAGGACAGCAGCACGATGTACACGGCGTTGGTGAGGAAGCCGAACATGTAATAGTTGCGCGCTTCATGACTCTGCCACGCCCATATCAGGCAGATGCCGACGGCGATCAGGCCGCTGAGAGCGCCCATGACCGACTGCCGTTGCACGAGCCTGATGACGACCTGCAGCACCGCCAGCGCCGCGGAGACACCGATCGTGAGATTGAGGTTGCTGGTGACGACGAACAACACGACGAACAACACGCCCGGCAGCATCGATTCGATGACGCCGCGCGGCCCGCCGATGGCGTCGATGACGGAGAAGTCCTCCCCCTCGCCCGCGGCGGCGAGGGACGCCATACCCGTACGTTTCTTCTGGTTCTGATCGGTCATGCTCGTTCCTTGGCTCCCGGCGTCGAGCGCCGGGATTCGTCAGCGGACTTCGGAGAACATCGGTCCACGCGACAGCGTGGTCTTGACCTCGGTCTGCTGATCGGAGTCGAACGGCCCTTCGGGCTTGTCCGGGATGTCGTCGAGATGCTCCTTGTCGTCGGCCTGGTCCTTGGTCTTGGCCGCCGCCTGACGCTGGGCGGGGGTCACCGGCGGGTGCATCGGGATGAGATCACGCGGGGCGAGCGGCTCGTCGCCGCGCTCCACGACGATGTCGGCGAAGTACTTGTTGAGCGCTTCGGTGTCGGAGTTGCCGTCATCGTTCGCGGCCTTGCCGGAGAAGATGCCGCGCAGCATCCAACGCGGGCCATCCACGCCGACGATGCGCGTGTTCACGGTCTTGCCGCCCTTGACGGTGACCGGCAGGTGGAGTTCGGTGCCGAACACGCCCGCGTGTTCGGATGCCTTCTCGTTGGCCTCGAGCAAATCGGCGCGCACGTCGTCCCACAGACCCATGGTCTTGGGCGCCGCGAACGCCTCGATCTCCAGGCTGGACGCGCCGTAGCTGATGGTCGCGCCGAGGATCTCCTGGGTGCTGCGGTTCGCCTTGATGCGCAGCTGCAAGCCCGCGAGATACGGCAGGTAGTAGGAGCCCATGTCGAGGTACTCGTCGTAATCCGGCACGTTCTCGTCATCGACGTCCCACGGTCCGTAGGATTCGCCGCGGCCTTCGTACGTGTCCGCCACGTCGGTCGGGGCGGCGGTCTCCTCGGTGTCGACGGCGGCCTCGTCCTCGCGATTCTCGGCCTTCGCTTCGGCTTCCTCGCGTTCACGCTTCTTCTTGCCGAATCCAAACAGTCCCATGGGTTCCTCATTTCGTTGTACAGGTTGCAACCGTGACTAGCGTAGCACTAGGGCTTGTGATTGGCTTGGAAGACACCTCCGGATTGTCGCCGGTCCGAACGGCCGCCGCATGGCCCAGAGCGCGTCATGGATTGCATGATCACACGTCATACGTGACGGTCAGCGGCGCATGGTCGGACCAGCGGGCGTCATAGCTGGGCGCCTTGTCGATGACGAAGCCTCGTGCCGTCTCGGCGAGTTCCGGAGTGGCGAACTGATAGTCGATGCGCCAGCCAACGTTGTTGTCGAACGCCCTGCCGCGCTGGCTCCACCACGTGTACGGCCCCTGGATGTCGCCGGCGAGCGAGCGTATGACGTCCACGAACTCGTACTCCCCCAGCCAGCGGTCGATGTAGGCGCGTTCGGCGGGCAGGAACCCGGCATGCTTGATGTTGGCCTTGGCGTTCTTGATGTCGAGCGGCGTGTGCGCGATGTTGAAGTCGCCGCACAGCACGGCCTGCCTGCCGCCGCGCGAGGCCTCGTCCCGCAGCTCGCCCATGCGCGTGAGCATGGTGTCGAGGAAGCGGTATTTCTGCGCCATTTTCACCGGATCGTCGCTGTTGCCCGCGTGCACGTACACGCATGCGACGGTGATTCCATAGCCCTGTGGCGTCGTCACGTCGGCCTCGATCCATCGGCCGGAATCCACATCCTCGTCCAGCCCGGACAAACCGTATCGCCGGGCTGTCACGGGCAGGTCGGTCAGCAGCCCGACGCCGGCGCGTCCCTTGACGCGGCAGACCTCGTTCATCGCCGTCAGCTCGCTCTGGTCGGCGATCTTGCCGGCGGTGGCGTATTCGAACCCGAACTCGCCGAATATCGGATTGAGCTCGTCCTGCGGGGCGCGGACCTCCTGCATGCACCAGATGTCCGGGGCGTGCTCGCCCGCCCATGTCTCGATGCCCTTGCGCTTGGCGGCGCGGATGCCGTTCACGTTGGATGTGGTGATGGTGATCATGAGGCCATCCTATATCCGTCCCGTTGACAGTGCGAGCCGCAGTTTCGACCGGAATCTTCCGCTCCCCGCTCACACACGGCCTACGTAGGCGGAGTAGACTGCTTCGTGGCAGTTTTTCATTCCGACAATAGGAAAGGATCATGGACATGGCTTCCAACCAGCCCGACAACCTGGCACTGACTGCGGAACAGCTCAGGGAATACTCCGCGGCGTTCAACGCGGACCGCGCGAACCTCGTGGCGGCGAACGCGGCGGTATCGAACGGCATTCTCCAGGCCGCGACCTCGTATCGCGGCGTGCGCGAGCTCCCCCGCACGTTCTCGGTCGAACTCAAGCAGGGGTCGATCACCTCGCAGGAGCATTCCGGCCGCTGCTGGATGTTCGCATCGCTGAACACGCTGCGCTACGAGCTGATGCACAAGTGGAACCTCGACGATTTCGAGTTCTCCGAAAGCTATCTGTTCTTCTACGACAAGCTGGAGAAGTCGAACTTCTACCTTGAGAACGTGCTCAAGACGCTCGACAAGACCACGGACAGCCGCATCTTCGAGGCGGTCAACGAAGGCCCGGCTGACGATGGCGGCTGGTGGCAGATGTTCGTCGCGCTGGTCAAGAAGTACGGTCTGGTGCCGAAGGAGGCCTACCCGGAGTCGTCGAACTCCCGCGATTCCTCGGCGTTCGAGCAGTACCTGAACACGAAGCTGCGCGAATTCGCCGCCGAATTGCGCGACGCCCATCAGGCCGGCAAGTCGGTTGAGGAGCTGCGCTCGCTCAAGACCGGGCAGATGTCGGTCGTGTACCGTATCTGCGCTATCGCAATGGGCGAGCCACCGGCGAGCTTCGATCTGCTGCTGCGCGTCAAGGACGAGGGCAAGGATGACGCCAAGGCGTCCGAGTCCGGCACGAAGTCCGGCATCGACTCGCGCAGGCAGATCGTCGAACACGGCATCACGCCGCAGGAGTTCTACGCGAAGTACGTGGGCGAGGATTTGGATGATTTCGTGAGCCTGACGAACTCCCCGCTCGCCTCTACCCCGTATTACCGCCGCTATCAGCTGGCGTTCGTGGGCAACGTGGCGGAGGCCGCTCCGATGGACTTCATCAACGTGCCGCTCGACGTGTTCCGCAAGGCCGCCGTCGACCAGCTGACCGCAGGCCACCCAATCTGGTTCGCCTGCGACTGCGCGCAGTTCTCACTGCGCAAGGCCGGCATCTTCGATCGTGGCACCGTGCGCGTGGATGAGCTGTTCGGCACCGAGTTCGCATCGGACAAGGCGCACGGTCTGGAATACAACGATTCGCGCAGCAACCACGCCATGACGCTCACCGGCGTCAACCTCGACAAGGCCGGTGAGCCGGACCGTTGGAAGGTGGAGAACAGCTGGGGCAAGGACAACGGCAAGGACGGCTACTATGTCGCCTCCGGCGCGTGGTTCGACCGCTATGTTCAGGAGCTCATCATCCGCAAGGAATACCTGGACGAGCGCACGCTCGCCGCGGTGGATTCCGAACCGGTGACCCTGCAGCCCTGGCAGCCGATCTCCAAGGTCTGCCGCTGAGCGGGGCATACCCGCTCTGCCAGCGTGACCACCCCCAGTCAGCCTTCGGCTGGCAACCCCCCGCTATCGGGGGCTGCCGGCATGGCCGGCTGGGGGTGGTCCAACATCGTCCACACATACGAGAAGTCCCCCGTGACTTTGCAGCCACGGGGGACTTCTATATCGCTATCTCAATGAGATCGATGAATCAGACGACTCACTTCTCCCAGCCGAGGTTCTCGGGGTGAACGGTCACCATGACACGCGCGCCGGAGGAGTAGCCTGCAGGACCGTAGTTCGCAAGACCCTTCTTGACGGCGACAGTGATCTGGCCGTTCTCGTACGGGATCTGAGCGTACAGCTTCTGGGCTTCCTTCTCAGCCTTGTTGAACTGAGCAATGGCCTTGGTGCTGTCCTTGATGCCCGGGATGGACTCGAGCTCCTTGTCGATCTCGTCGGTGCCGGTGAAGGAGAAGTTGGACTCGGACTTGGAGCCGTAGAGCTGGTAAGCGGAGGACGCGTAGCCGAACGGGTCGCTAGCGGACCAGCCGAGGCCGATCATGTCCCAGTTACCAGAGCTGACGGTGTCGGAGAAGGTGTTCGAAGCCTTGATGTCGATGCTCACCTTGATGCCGACGGTCTTGGCCATCTTCTGGATGGCGGTTGCCTTGGCCTTGGTGGAGGCGGAGTCGGAGAACGTCGTGTACGTAATGGCCGCGACCTTGCCGCCCTTCTCGTAGTAGCCGTCGCTGTTCTTCTTGTAGCCGGCGTCCTCAAGGGTCTTGGTGGCGTTGGCGGTGGAGAACTTCGACTCAGCGGGCATGTTGTCCTCGTAGCCGTCCTGGAACTGAGGCAGAATCAGGGAGCCCGGGGTCTTCTCGGTCCATTCGATACCCTGGAAGTCGATCTTCTGCAGCTGGCTGCGGTCGACGCCCTGGACGAAGGCCTTGCGGACCTCCAGCGGGATGTTCTTGGTGTTGATGGTCAGCGTGTACACACCGGAGTCGTAGGAACGACGCAGGTAAGCGTCCTTCACGGTCTTCGCGCTCGTCATGGACTCGGCGTCGGAAGCGCCGACGGCGTCAATCTCACCGTTCTTGAAGGCGTTCATGGCAGCGGACGGCTCCATCTGCTTGAGCACGACCTTGTCCAGCAGCGGCTTGTCGCCCCACCACTTCGGGTTCGGGGTGAAGGTCACTTCGGAGTCGGAGCTCTTGGAGACGACGAACGGGCCGGCGCCCCACTTGTCGGAGTGGGAGTCGTTCGACCAACCCTTGGAGAAGGTGTCGCCGTCCTTGGTGTCGTCGCCGGTGAGGGCTTCAGACGGGTACAGCAGGTTGAACAGGGACTGGTAGGGGTAGAAGTCCTTCTCGAACGTCACGACGGCCTGCTTGTCGGTGTCGCCCTTGGTGACGCTCTTGATCTGGTCGTAACCAGTGGTGAGGGCCGGGGTGAACTTGTCGCTCTTGCCGCTCTGGACCTTCCAGGTGGACTCGAAGTCCTTCCAGGTGATCGGGGTGCCGTCGTTCCAGGAGGCCTTGTCGTTGATCGTGAAGACAACGGTCTCAGGGCTGTCGGAGGTCTGCTCGACCTTGGTCACGTAGTTGGTGTTCGGCTTGATGTTCTCCAGGGAACCATCCGCCGGGTACTCCCAGATGCACGGCATGTAGAAGCGCCACAGGCCGCTCATGTACACGGTGTTGCCGTTGACGTCAATGGCGTTCCAGTTCGGGCCGATCTCGGTGATCGGCAGGGTGAGGGTGCCACCCTGCTTCAGCTCGCCGCGGTCCTTCGGGTTGTTGTAGGCCTTGCCCGGATCCGGCATCGGGAACGAACCGGTGTAGTTGGTGGGAACACCTTCCTGCGGTTCGGAAGTGGACTTGGCGCCGTTGTTGCCGGCGCTGCCGTTGTTGCTGTTGCCGCAAGCACCAAGCGCCAGAAGCGTGGCTGCAGCGGCGGCGAAGGCGGTGACCTTACGCGCGGTAGATGCAAAACTCATACTTTGCATTCCTCTCCTGAACAGCACGAGTTGCGCGTGCCGTTCTCTCCTTCAAAATATCTCGCAACTAGAACCGTGATGATACACCACGTTTTGTTAACATTGGCGTCACTTTTCACTTTTCGGTGAAACCAATGCAATCGGGCCGGTCATATGACCGGCCCGAAAGACTTTAGAACGGCGCGGATTCGTCGTTCACATCCAGCGGGAAGTGACAGGCGAATTCGGTCGCTATCTGGTCATCCGACGTCAAAACCGGGCGTTTCGTCTCGCACATCTTCTGCTGCTCGGGAGTGAGCCGCAGCTTGACGGGGCAGCGAGACGCAAAACGGCATCCCGGGTGCTTCTCGGACGGAGACGGCAGGTCTCCCTTGAGGATGATGCGCTGGCGGGTGCGCTCGACCACGGGGTCGGGCACGGGGATGGCCGACAGCAGCGCCTGCGTGTACGGGTGACGCGGATGGGTGAACACGTCCTCGGTCTCGCCGAGCTCGACCACCTGGCCGAGGTACATGACGGCCACGCGGTCGGAGATGTGGCGGATGACCGCCAGATCGTGCGCAACGAACAGGTATGAGATCTTCAGCTTGGCCTGCAGGTCCTCAAGCAGGTTGATGATGCCCGCCTGAATCGACACGTCGAGGGACGCGATCGGCTCC